>Ga0194057_10000895_pt1 | contig 15376 bp, 13 predicted proteins | sample SepL4415m_MetaG_FD_155474 | JGI IMG/M metagenome (GOLD analysis project Ga0194057, IMG submission 155474) | Anoxic zone freshwater microbial communities from boreal shield lake in IISD Experimental Lakes Area, Ontario, Canada - Sep2016-L442-15m | ecosystem: Environmental > Aquatic > Freshwater... | reverse complement strand
TTGTAATTGACGACGAAGAGTTTGTCTTGCGACTAGCCAAGAGATTGCTGAACAAACACATTCCCGATTGCGAAGTGTCTACGTTTGGCACTGCCGAAGCAGCCGTGAACGAACTCCGAGAGCGCTCAAGGAATGAAACGCTTGTTCCAACCATCGTAATAATCGATGGTACCCTGAAGAACGATAATGGTTTTTATCGCTTAGGCCACGAAGTTGTGCAGCACCTGAGAAATCAAGAATATGGAGGTTTACTCCATATAATCGCCCATAGCAGCGAAGGCGAAAACAACGAGAAAATGATCAAGGCTGGTGCAAATGCATCTGTACGTAAGAGTGAGATCGAGACACTGCCAGAAGCGGTGTCCGCTGCCCTCGGCAGAAACTAAATAATTTGGAAGTTTGCAATAGCAAACTTCCATTTTTTATATGAAAAATATTGTACTCCAGCCATCCAGCCTCCTCACATTCTACACGATCGACGATATTGTGAGGAGGCTAATCTAATAAAGGAATTAACATTTTCTAGTTCCCGGCCTGCATTAGCTATCGACTCAGCAATTGCGGGCAGGTCAACAAGTCACAAAGTGGACCTCCGGATCTCGAACAATGAATATTTGGTAACAAAAATGCCCGTTATCTTTCGACCGGGCATTTTTGGGAGCACTATATATAACTTGGTAAGTTATTATTCTTTTTTGTCGTCGACTATTCGATCACCTGCAACTGCTTCAACTTTTGCATTGATCTCAGCTTCTTCTGCGGCCTTCTCTTCTGCAGCAGCCTCAGCGGCAGCAGCTGTTTCAGCTGCGATTTTCTCTAGCTCTTCTTCAGCGCCTTTTTCTTCCCAAACAGCATGGTCACGATTCACGTCTTTAAGACGAGCATTTTTGCCATGAAGTTCACGCATATAATAAAGCTTGCTTCTTCGAACTTTTGACTGTTTGATTCGCTCAATCTTCACAACTCGAGGTGAGTGCAAAGGAAATACACGCTCAACGCCGATGCCAAAAGATTCTTTTCGAACAGTAAATGTGCCATCAAGGCCTTTGCCATGTTTGACTGCAATTACTAGGCCTTCAAAGATCTGTACACGCTCTTTTACACCTTCTTTGACGATGATGTGAACCTTGACTGTGTCACCGCTTCGAACGTCTGGAACGTTTTTCTTGAAGTATTTTTCTAATAGTTTTAACATTGTTTTCCTAGTCTATTCTTATTTATTTCTCTGCATCAACGATATGAACAAAAGTTCGCTTTGCTTTATTTCCGTTGAAAGCGATTACGCGCTTCTGTTGAAACTTAACAACGCCATCTTTTGCAGCGTAGATTGTATAGTCATCGCCGATACCAACGTTTTCACCTGGGTGAAACTTTGTACCAGTTTGACGAATGATGATGTTGCCAGAGATTGCCTTGGCGCCACCAAAAATTTTCACTCCAAGTCTCTTGGATTGTGAATCTCGACCTAACCGGGTACTACCGGCAGCTTTTTTATGTGCCATTTCTGATCCTTCGGATTAAATAACCAAGAGACAAGGTACAAGATACAAGATCGAAATAACTTGAATATTTGGTTATTGAATATTTACTGATTATTGTTTATTGATGATTGGAGAGTTGTAAAAGACATATTTCTCGTTTTACAACTTGATAATCACGCCCATAAATAAGGGGTGACTGAAGGAGAGTATAACCAATTTTTCCAATTTCGTCAACACTATCCTTGTATAAACTGAATTGTCCCTTGTCGATAGTTTCTACAAGCGGGAAAACTAAGCAAATTGTAATCAAATTGTTGGATTGTTTTATTGTCATATTGTCATTTTGTGATTCAGCAATTAGACAATTTTGCAATTTTGCCATGTTTTCCAAGAATTTCAGGTAAATTTCTTTAACTTTTCGATATTCTCCGCGCACAGCGTTAGAATTTGGGGTGTATTTCTTCGGCTCACCCAAATACGGCTCTGATACGATAAGCAAATTGCTATATTGCTTCATTGTTTTATTGTTTTTAGCAATATAACAGTTTAACAATTCAACAATCTTATCACCTGTGGCATCAGCTTCGACAATCTCAAAAGTCGGCTTCACATCACTTTTTGATCTGGCCGCAAGCCACTCAATATTATCAATCGAGTCTTGGACTGCACGAGGCGATAAATCACTGCCCAAAAAGTCGATACCGAGCTCGTAAGCCTCCATCAACATATTGCCTGAGCCGCAAAACGGATCAATAACCAAGGTTTTAATTTCAGAAGAGGGTCTGTCGAGGGCCAGATTTAGCATGATTCTAGCAAGTTTTGGTGGGAGCATCCCAGAAACCTTATCTCCGGCAGGCTTCTCGAAGTCGCGCTCAGCCCACCCTCGTGGATTTGTGGAAGCAATCATCTTGCCGACAACAACCACGCCTCGTGGCTGCCAAAAAAGACCAATCTCAAGCGAATTACCCTTCATCAGCTGACCAGAGGAAATAATTGTAGGGACCTCTGATTCGTTCTTCAACTCATTATATCGAGCAGAAATGCCAGACTTTTTTAGATCCTTCTTGATAGAAAAGCCAGTTTGATTTGTCTTCAGAGCGCTGATTTTGCGATCATATGAGGAGATTCCGAAATCGATTCTAGAACTTTCTTTGTTTTTGCGATCGTTAAAGGCAATATCTCGCAAATAAATAAGCACATCTTTCTGGAATTTATCGTAAGTAGTATCGAAAAGAAGCTCATAAATCTTCGTTGTTCCGCCAAGAAGTGGCATAAGGCCGGCTATTTCGGAAACGGAATTTTTAGAGTTGAAGAAAAGCAAATTGTCCGATAGAGTATAGTTATCAAAATCAAAACAAAACCGCTTCATAGTTGCTAGAAACTCGTTGAAACATAGTTCTATCTCGCGACCAAGGACAACAACATACTGCCCTTCGGTGATCGCCAATTTATTTTGATTTGTATTTACGTTTTCCATTTTTTTTATCATAACACAATCAGCTCACTAAGTCACTATGCCAGAAAAAGAATTTCCAGAATTCGTCCACCTTCATGTTCACTCACACTATTCTATGCTCGACGGCATGGGCAAAGTTCCTGATCTCATAAAAAAGGCCAAGAGCGATGGGATGACTGCTTTGGCACTCACCGATCACGGTGCGATGTACGGGATTATCGAATTCTACGAGACTTGCTTGAAAGAGGGAATCAAGCCTATTCTAGGCGTTGAAGCATACGTTTCGCCTCGAAAAATGACGGATAAGCAACCCTCAGTTGATCAAAAAGCCTATCATTTAATCTTGCTAGCCAAAAACGAGGTCGGCTACAGAAATCTGCTCCAGCTCGTTACAAAGGCAAATCTCGAGGGATATTATTATAAACCTAGAATTGATAAAGAATTACTAAAAAAACATTCTGAGGGCTTGATCGCTTCGACCGCCTGTATCCAGGGAGAGGTAACTCGCAAGTCGCTTGAGAGCTACGAGTCTGGAAGAACGGCTTTGATGGAGTATTTGGAAATTTTCCCGAAAGAAGATTTCTATCTTGAAGTCCAGCATCATCCAAACACAGTCCCAGAACAGAAAATAGCGAATGAAAATATTTTCAGACTTGCGAAAGAATTTGATCTCAAGGTCATCGCCACGAACGACCCTCACTATGTGAACTCTGACGACGCTGTCGCACAAGATGCACTTCTCTGTCTGCAAATTGGCAAACAGGTTTCTGATACGAACCGAATGGGCATGATGGGGGATGATTATTCTCTTCTCACTCGAGAGCAAATGTATAATAATTTTCCTGATCATCCGGAAGTGATGACAAATACGCTAGAAGTTGCCGAGAAATGCAATGTGAAAATCGAGCTTGGAGGAATCTTGATTCCTGACTTCGATGTCCCTGAGGGCTACAATCTTGAGAGCTGGTTTCGGACAAAATGTTATCTTGGCCTGAACAATCGATATGGTACAAAAAAAATCACTATCGATGATATTACAAAAGACAAAGAACCAACGCCAGAAGAGCTATATCTAACTCCTGAACTTTGGGAGCGCTATAAATACGAATTTAGTGTGATCGAAAAAATGGGTTATCAGGGCTATCTCTTGATCGTGGCTGATTACGTTCAATGGGCGAAAGATCAGGGAATCGCTGTCGGGCCTGGCCGTGGATCAGGAGCTGGCTCAATCATCTGCTATGCCTTTAACATTACTGAGCTCGATCCTCTCCCTTTTGGCCTGCTCTTCGAACGTTTCTTGAATCCAGATCGTATTTCCATGCCTGATATCGATATGGACTTCGCTGACTCACGCCGAAGCGAGGTAATTCAATATGTGACAGGGAAGTATGGCAAAGATCGTGTGGCTCAGATTATTACTTTTGGTACGATGGCAGCCAGAATGGCTGTTCGAGATGTTGGACGAGTGCTTGGACTTACTTATTCTGAAGTCGATACGATCGCAAAGCTAATTCCTCAGGGCATGGGTCTGCAGGAGTCGCTTGATAATATTGCTGAGCTTAAATCACTCTATGATTCTGATGCAAACGTGAAGCAATGTATCGATATTGCAAAAAAACTTGAGGGCGTTGTACGTCATGCTTCAACTCATGCAGCTGGCGTTGTGATCTCGAAGGAACCTATTGTTCAGTATTGTCCAGTCCAGGAAGCACAAAAGGGCGATATTTCAACTGTGACACAGTATTCGATGAACCCAATCGAGCATCTTGGCCTTTTGAAAATGGACTTCCTTGGGCTTTCGAACTTAACAATTATTCAAAATGCCCTCTCAATCATCAAAAAAACGCGCGGCGAAGATATAGACATCGCGAAAATCCCAATGGATGACAAACCCTCTTACCAACTCCTCACAAAAGGCTTCACGACTGGCATCTTCCAGCTGGAAAGTGACGGCATGCGACGCTACCTAAAGGAGCTCAAACCAACAGTATTTGAAGATATTATCGCGATGGTAGCACTCTATCGTCCAGGTCCAATGCAATGGATAGATTCTTTTGTAGCCAGAAAACATGGTCGCGAGGCTGTTACCTTCGCTCATCCGAAGATGGAGGCGGCTCTTGGCAACACCTACGGTATCATCGTGTATCAGGAGCAGGTCATGCAAATGAGTAAGGATATGGCTGGCTTCACAGGCGGTCAGGCAGATACTCTCCGCAAGGCGATGGGTAAGAAGATCAAGGAGCTCATGGAGAAGATGGGACGAGAATTTGTCGAGGGTTGTATCAAAAACGGTGTTAGTAAGCAGATTGCTGAAGATCTCTATAGCGCGATGCAGGACTTCGCCCAATACGCCTTCAATAAATCTCACGCTGCTTGCTACGCACTCATTGCCTATCAAACTGCCTATTTGAAAGCACATTATCCATCTGAATTTATGGCCGCTCTCATGACTTCAAATAAAGATGATCTGGATAAGCTCGCGATTGAGATCGATGAGTGTAATCGCATGAAAATCGAGGTGATGGCGCCCTCAATAAACGAATCATTCGTCGACTTTGGTGTGGTGAAGGAGACAGGAAACATTCGCTTCGGTCTCTCTGCAATCAAAAATGTTGGTACTGCCGTCGCTGAAGAGATTGTTGAAGATCGAAAGATCAATGGTCCGTTCAAAGATTTTCGAGACTTCCTGCTTCGACTCTCTAGCAAAGTAATTAACAAAAAGGCACTCGAATCGCTCGCCATGGCGGGAGCTCTCTCAGACTTTGTCGAGAGGAACGCAGTAATATTTAACAGTGAAAAAATCCTCAATTTTGCCAGCACGATGCACAAAATGCTGCGGAACAATCAGGATTCCCTTTTTGGCGATGATAATACGATCGAACACGCGACAATCACTCTTGATGAAGTAAAGCCAGCTGACAAGAAGCAAATTCTCTCATGGGAGCGCGAGCTTCTCGGTATGTATATCTCAGAGCACCCTTTGGCTGATATAGGCAATTTACTCGAAAAATATCGCTCAATCAAAATCAACGAAATTCGAACTGAGCACGAGAATCAATATGTTCGTATTGCCGGTGTGATCACAACGATGCAAAAGATCCTCACCAAAGCAAACCAAACAATGGTTTTTGCGAAGATCGAGGACCTTCAGGGCAAAGCAGAAGTTCTGGTCTTCCCAAAGATTCTTAAAAACTGTACTTGGCTAGCGCCAGACAAGATTATCTGCGTAGATGGCTTTGTCAGCTACAAGGACGGCGCGCTCAAGATCGTAACTGAAGCAATAAATGAAATTACAGATACCGCCGAGATCCCCGCTTTCGTAGCAAAGGACAAGCGCCGCGCTAATCGATTTGGCGGTTGGGGCAATAAGAATGGGCAGTCAGGCGGAAATAATAGCGCAAATGGCAGCGGAGCGTCTTCTGGCGCGACATCTAACGCTAACAGTGTCCCTATTTACAATGTTGGGCCGAAGACCCTGAAAATTACTATCCCGATTGGCTGGAGCAAAGAACATTTAGTTGAACTCAAAGATATACTTGTCGAGCACCCTGGCGAATCTTCAGTTGTCCTCCTAATCACAAATGGCGAGACCAAGGAAGTCAAAATCAAGAACAAAGTGAATATCGATCCTGTGCTAATTCATAAAACAAAAGAGCTCGTTGGCAGAGACAAAGTCGAGAGCAACTAGCGTTTTCGCCTCTGCGAAAACGTCATCCTGAACTTGTTTCAGGATCTTATAACCGCTTAAATAGCGACGGGATCCTGAATCAAGTTCAGGATGACAAACTCTTATGTAACGATTTCTTCTTGTGCTTGAGGACGAAGAGCGCTGATTTTCTCCTGAATGTATTGGGGATCTGGAATATTTTCAACGATAATATCACCTTTTTCCTTCGCACCCGCTGTGCGAACAATCAAATCACCATAGCAAAGCATCGTCTTGAAAAAACCATGCATCTCGCTCGATATATCGATAATATTACGAATATCAGTCTCAACAGTTTTTTTCGCAAAAAAGCCTTTTTGAGTGATCGCAACCAAGCGTTGATTAGTCACAATAAAAAGCGATTCCCTGAAAGAGTAATAGGCATTGACGAAATATAGAATCGCAAAAACAGTGATCACTATCGCGAGTGTTATAGACCATGCGGCAATGTGAGGTGGAAACAGGATAAGAGCAACCGCGGCAACAAGCATAAGCATCATTCGAAACCCAGCAGGGTAGACCACGTATGGGTGGCTATTTACGACTTCTATCACCTTCTCATCTGTATGCTGACCCTTAAATGTAAATTCTTTTTCCATATTTCTCATTATAAATTATTAGTCAAACTATGATGTTTTTTCTTATATTTTGATACAAGGTTCAAGATCAGAATCAAGATCAAAAGCAAAACAACCAGAACAATAGAAGCAATCATCTTGTCGTAAGTGGTCGATCGAAGCGCAACCCAGCCAAAAAGTGCGGCAATAAGGTAAATTGAGAGTACGGCTTGTCGCGGAGTGAACCCAGCAAGCAGAAATCTGTGATGCAGATGTGTTTTGTCAGGAGTGGTAATCGGATTTTTGCCGCGAAGTAGACGGCTAAGAGCAACAAAAATACCGTCAACGATAGGAAAGCCGAGCACCAAAAAGGTTGTGGCAAGCTTGCCACCGGAAAGAAGAGGCAAAATCCCCAACATAAGGCCTAAGAACATGCTGCCAGAGTCGCCCATAAAAATCTTCGCGGGAGGGAAATTCCAAATCAAAAAGCCAAGGGCAGAGCCACAAAGAATGATCGAGATCATAGCAGTAGCAGGCTGATTCACAAGAAGGGTAATTGAGAGCAGAAATATTACGAAAGCCGCAATACTAGAAAGGCCGCCGGCCAAGCCATCAACACCATCGACAAAATTGATCACATTCATCATCATCACGAGCCAAAGGAGAGTCAATAAATCTGACCAGAGAGAGAAATGATAAACAATTCCGTTGAGTTTAAATATTGGAATATATACATAATTGAGATCAAGCGGGGCACCAAAAGGATTTGCCAGATGATCGATGCCGATGCCAGACGCTATCACGATCAGGGAAATAACTATTTGAATCCCGAGCTTCTTGTATGACTTCAATCCAATAATATCGTCGTAAAGCATCATGGCCGAGATCAGAAAGCCGCCAAGCAGAATGCCGGAAAGGTGACGGTCTATCCCAAAGATCTTTAGCCCTGTAAAATGTAGATTTGGATAAATAAAAGAAAAAACAATAGTCGTGACAAGGATAAATGAGCTCGCAATCGCAATACCGCCGATGCGTGGAATGGCTTTTTTGTGAATATCCCGTTCACGTGGACGACTGACGATTCCTTTGTTTAAACCAATTTGTCGCAAAAAACCTGTCAGGACAGCTGAAAGCAGTAACGCCACAAAAAATGGAATGAAATAATTCATAAATTTATTATACCGAAAAAATTGAGTTATTGAAAATCAGCTCCCTTCTGGAAGCTGATTTTTCTATCTTTTGAAGAATAATTAGTACATCGCGGAATGATCTGAACGAGCATAGTCATCAAAGATTTCGTCTTCAGCGAACCAATGAGCAATCTCGTTTTTGGCCTCTTCGACAGTTTCTGAAGCATGCATAATATTCTTGATCGCGCGCATTTGAGTGTTGGCAGCCGCTGGTGAATCTACAGAGAAATCCCCTCGTACGGTGCCAATTTCTGCTTTACTAGGAAGAGTATGGCCTGCAATTTTTCGTACCATATCGCGAGCATGAAAGCCTTCGACAACCATAGCGACGACTGGTGCTTCTACCATGTAGCTTATAAGCCAGCCTCGAACCATCTTACCAGCCTCTAGGTTACTGTCCGTCCCCATAACTTCCATAGGATCTAATCCAAGCTCCTTAAATACATTGAACCCCTTATCACCTAAGCGAGAGATCCAAGCTTCATCAGTCGGATAGTGCTTGTCAATATGCTCAAGAGTAGGCTTTACCATCTTCATCGCAATGATCTTCAGTCCTCTTTGCTCTATGCGGGAAATTACTTGGCCGATAATACCGCGCTCAACACCGTCTGGCTTGACCATGACGAATGTTCTTTCAAGCGCAGGATTCACTTTTTTGTCCATATTTCTCCTATATCTTAAATACTTTATCTAGCATTTCTTTATCAATTTTTGGCCCCACAAAGCTAAGTGCCATTCTCTCGTCAACCAAGTATTTCTTGGCTACTTGCATAACATCTGCCACAGTGATTTTCTCGTATATTTCAGTAATCTGCTTGATAGTCATAATCTTGCCAGTGAGCAACTCGTTCATCGCGTACATGCTTGCAAGCTCACTAGAGTCTTCGCTGCCTATCAACATTCTGCCAAATATGATCTCTTTGGCCCGTTGCAACTCGTCCTCACTGACATCGAGCTTGACCCTGCTGTACTCGTTGATAATCGCAGCTATTGCTTCCTCGACTCGGCCATGTGGCACGCCAGCGTAAGTATCAATGACGCCTGTGTCCTGATAGTTTGAGCTCGAAGTGTGGACAGAGTAAGCAAGGCCCCGCTTTTCACGAATCTCTGTAAACATTCTTGAGCTCATCGATCCGCCCAAGATTAGAGCTAGCACGCGTAGCTTGTGTCTATCAATATCATCATAAGAAACACCTCGAAAGCCAACCAACAAGTGAGACTGTTCAGTCGGTTTTTCGACAACACTTGAAGCTTTTTTGAGAGTGATTTTGACTGCAGGATACTCTGATTTCTTGCCTTCTTTGATATCGAACGATTCTTCGACTAGATCGATAATCTCTTTCTCAGACAAAGAATTAAAATTACCAGCAAGCACGATGACTGTATTTGAACCTGAGTAGTATTTGCCACGATAATTTACCAAATCTTCCCTAGAGACATCCTGAATACTTTTTTTCGTACCAATCACGTCTCGTCCGAGAGCGTTGTCACCAAATAAAGCTTTTTCGAGATTACTTGCTGCAACCTCCATCGGCAAATCTTCGTACATATCAACTTCTTGAAGAATTACGTTCTTCTCTCTCTCCAGCTCTGCTGCTGGAAATAAAGGATTAGAAACAAGATCAGAGAGAAAATCTATCGCTTTTTTGATATGTTTGTAGGCAACTTTTGTGTAGTATCCTGTGTACTCTTTGCTCGTGAAAGCGTTGTGCTCACCACCAATATTTTCAATAAATTCAGAAACATCCAAGGCTGTTGGACGCTTTTGTGATCCCTTGTAAAACATGTGTTCGAGAACGTGGGAGATACCGGCATATTTCTCTTCTTCATAGCGGCTACCAACGCCAAAAAGAATCATGCTTGTCACAACCTGCTTAGCGCTATCAGGCACCAAAATAAGCCGAATGTTGTTTTTCAAGATGATTTTTTTGAATTCTATATCTCGCATGTGTATATAAAAATTATAATAATTCGAATGGTACCCCTTAGAGGGATCGGACCTCTGGCCTCACGGACCGCAACCGTGCGCTCTATCCACTGAGCTAAAGGGGCTAAATATTTTCTGAATTATTTACTAAAACTTAATCATGCGATTTATTACATCTACCAAATCTTCTCCCTTGTCTTCCTCTTCTGGCAAATGATTCAAAAGAAAAGCTGTGACTGCATCTAAATCGCTCTCGTCGAGGGGCATACTAATTTGACCAGCAAAGCGACCAACAAGTTGTAGCTTGATCTTTGGAATATCACCAAGGGCTGTCCAGAACGATTTAAACTCTTCATAAGCGTAAACCTTACCGTCTACAACGACACCTTCGTCATAAACAGCACAAGTGACATTTTTTGGTTTCTGTCGACCTGTAAAAAGAATATAAAGCATCGAAAGCAGCACTAGAGCGAGACCAGTCCAGATTTTTTGGACATACATAAATGCTGATATCAAAAGTGCACCACCAATCACAATCACATACGACTTCGCGCTCCGTGGATGAAGAACAAAATCAGGTGATTCCCATGAAAAAGTCGGTTCAGAATTCTGAATATCAGGCTTGATGATTCGTTTTTTAAGGTTCAGTTTTTCACTCATTTTCCCCACCTTTCATGCGATCGTTAATATTTTTACGATTCGAACGATTAAAATGTTTTTGGCGCTGCTACGCTAAAACGCTCAGCGTTTTGGAAACGACGCTTAGCGTCGTAAGCGTGGCGGAAGGTGAGGGATTCGAACCCTCGTGGCGGCTTTTAGACCACCGGCGGTTTAGCAAACCGCTCCCGTAAGCCACTTGGGTAACCTTCCATGACCAGATCATACAACAAATTATAATATGGACTTGCCATATCTCTCTCAAGTGAACATCGATATTTTAACATAATATTTTATCAAATTCTAGACGGCAGAAAATTCCCATTCTGCTATTCGTTTTTTCTCTTTTGTCATTCCCAACCCGATCGGGAATCCATTCATTATCCACGCAAATCAACTTCCTGGATTCTCGGGTCATGGGTCGCTTCTCTATTTGACTTTAAAGGTGATAGCTCTTCCTGCCCAAGAATGACAGATTTAGGATCGGCACATCAGTTGATAATTGGAAAAAAAACAGTAATAATATAATTAATTAAACAAAGAGGTTTCAGAATTTATGAAAAATAAATCCTATTTTTATGGACTTTTACTTGTTGTGGGTCTACTTGCTGTTGCCGCACCTGTAAAGGCTTATGCGATTTGCCAAGTTGTTTGCCCGATCGTCGTCGCAAGTACCCTTACGCTTATGGAGAAATATGGCATTGATAACATCATTTCTGGTCTTTGGATCGGTGGCGCGCTGGTTCTCTGTTCAGTTATCACGATTGATTGGCTTCGTAAATGGAAATACCACTGGGCGATCAACGTCGGAGTATTCGCACTTTTCTACGTCGGCACATTTCTCCCTCTCTATTTTCAGCACATCATAGGTAATCCGCTGAAAGAAATTTGGGGCATGGATAAAACTCTTGTCGGCGTTTTCATCGGGAGCATATTCTTCTACCTCGGAGATTGGTGGTACCGAATTATCAAAGAGAAAAATGGTGGACACGCTTGGTTTCCCTTTCAGAAAGCCATTTGGCCGATCTTGCCAATCGCAGTACTTTCGTTAATTTTTTATTACGTTACTAAAAACGATATTCACTAAAAGGAGATTTATGGCACTGGATAATATCGATAAGTTTATTCAAAAGGTCAACGATTCAAAAAAAGATAATAAGCTCGATCTTTCATCTGATGAAGATTTATCAATTGCAATCATGAATTTGATCTCGATTGAGGAGCATTTCTTCTTCACAGCGCAAAAAACTGGTAATGACAAATACTTTGATCTGCTAAAAGAAGTTCGCGACATGCGAAAAGATCTATTGAAAAAAATTATCAAGGAGTATGAAGGTGAAGTTTGGTGCATTTCGAAGCACTTACTTGCGTCGTCAATGCGACTAATGGAGGTCGGCACCAAAGCACTCGGCCGAGGGAAGAAAGAAGACGCCAAAGAGATGTTCGAAAAAGCTTATAATCTTTACTCACTCTTCTGGGGAATAAATTTAAATGTCGTAGACATGGGCGCTGTGAAAAAAATTGATGAAGATAAAATGGATATAAAAGATACTGAGAAAAAAGGCATTTTTGGCAAGCTCGGCAAGCTCGTGAAAAAGGCTATTGATTGTTGCATCGAATGATAGTGGCAGAGTAACGGAGGGAGGGACTTAGGACTTAGAATTTAGGATCTAGGAGTAAAAAACTAAGCGTATTACTCTCCCCCTAATTTAGGGGGAGCTGGAGGGGGTATATCTTAATCCAGAATTGTATCTACCCCACCTAGCCTCCCCTAATCTAGGGGAGGAATCTGATCGAACTCGGTAAAGCGTGGGCCACAGATTAATCATGTCTTTGTCCCCCTCCTTGAAAAGGATGGGACAAAAAATGAAAATACATAGTTGTCGACAACCTGTCGCTTGACCTAGCGACAGGTTTTTTAGTTTAATATAATCTGCAATAACATAACAATTTCTGCAATCGCAGACCAAAGATCTTGCGACAAAATATGAAATTGATAATTGAAAAATTGATAATTAATTGATCATTGATATTTGATATTTGATCATTAGGAAAATTTTATGAGTGATTACATTAGCACCAAAGAGGCTGGCGAAATACTTGGCGTCAGCATCCGGACAATTCAACGATACATAAAAACTGGGCAAATAAAGGCAAAAGAAGTCAACGGCAAGAGCCTTATCAAGAAAGATGTAATCTATAAGCTCAAGGGCGTGGATCCTGTGGAAGAAGAAGCTAGAGTCAAAGCAGTTGAGCAAACAGCGAAGCAAAATGCGAAACCAGCCAACTATATCCCAGATGGCTACATCATGATTGACAAAGAGACGCTTGATAGCCTCCGTGGGCAGATAACCACACTCACGAGTAGCGTTGGCGACATGCAATCTACCCAAAAGCTTTTGATCGAAAAAGGATTGAATCTAAAAGAGGAACTAAACAATCAGGCACGGATTTCAGCGCCGGCAGAAGAAATCATCACTATCAATCACCCAACACCTATAATAGTCGAAGAGAAAGTGCCAGAGCGCCCAATCGAAGAGTTGGCAAAAGTTCACGATGATTTTTTTGGAAAAAAAGAGGGCAACAAATCTTCAGTAACTACAGTCGTTGTCGTGCTTGTTTTCTTAGTCGTCGTAATCATAACGGTACTGTTTCTAAATAAGGCCGCGGCATAAAGAGCAGTATCTGTTCGGTCTTTCCTACTCTGTCTTTCCTACTCTGTCATCTCGACCCAGTGGTGAGCCGACGAAGTCGTCCTGAGCTTGCCGAAGGATCTGTGCCCGTCGAACTGTTGGAGAGATCTGTTTATAGCAAGTAGGTAGCAAACTAATCTTGTATTTCCTCTGATAAGTCTTTCCAATCAGGATTCAACGAATCTATTAGTTTTTCCTTCTTGATTCGACTCCATCTTTTTAGCTGCTTTTCCCTCTCGAGTATTGATTCAACAGAATTAGAACACTCGAAATATACTAGTTTTTTGCACTTATAGTTCTTGGTGAAGCCGTCAAGAAGCTCATTTTTGTGCTCACAAACACGCCTGACTAGATCGTTAGTCATTCCGATGTATAGAACTCTGCTCAAGCTAGCCATAATGTAAATATAATAATTTTTCATAGTTCAATTCATTAGATCTCTCCGCCTACGCAACAAAGTGCGTAGAGTCGAGATGACAGATATGGCGCGCTAAAGTGCGTAGAGTCGAGATGACAAAACTACCTAATATTAAATACTCTTTCTTTGTTCTTTTCTTTGTTCTTTTCTTTGTTCTTTTCTTTATTCTTTTGCTGTTCTTTCGGCGAGTTCCTGCGCTGTCATCTCGACCCAGTGAGCTTTGTCGAACTGTTGGAGAGATCTGTTTATAGTAAGCAATCCTATAGATCTCTCCCGCCTACGCAACTATTCGATAAACTCACCATTCGATCCCGAGCGCTCATGGTCGAGGGATGGTAAACAAAAGTGCGTAGAGTCGAGACGACAGAAGTGTCAAATTCTCCACTTTATTTTTAGTGTCGAATTCTCACTCGCCGTGCTTGCCTCGAGCTTACGGATCGACATCGAGCGCACTTGATCGAGCTTGATTCCCCTGCCGTCCTCAAGCAAAACTTTTCCGCTTTTGTGATCAGAAAATTTACCTTCAATTGTCGAGCCGTCTTTCAGGATTATGTGGAGTGGCGTCCCCTTCGAATAGCTTGTGTGCATTCCTCTGCCCATGGTGCTCCTTTTATTGTTCGACCCATTCGGCTTCGCTCAGGGCAGGCTCTTGTGGAGAACACTTGATTAGTGCTTCTCCACCCTCAATAAATTGAGGAGTCGAAGAGTATTATTTATAATTTTTTGTAGTAAACAATTGAATAATAGCCTCAAACATGCTAATATTCAAACAGTTCAAATATTCGCTAATTAGTATATTAGCTATTAGTTTGGTTTGGTGACTTGGAGAGGTCGCATAGTGGTCGAGTGCAGCTGTCTTGAAAACAGCCAGGCCGAAAGGTCTCGTGGGTTCGAATCCCACTCTCTCCGCCAAAAAGAATTACTTGTTTTCAGGTAATTCTTTTTGGTTGTGGGATTCGAACGGGAAGGGGTCGGGAAACGGAAGTTTCCCGTAGAGGAAAGTAATGAAAACCTTGGGTTGTCATAAGGGAGGGTTGCGACCGCTCGAGATCCCCACTCTCTCCGCCAATAAAAAATTCCCTATTTTTAGGGAATTTTTTATTGGCGAAAAATTCGATTGAGAAACATTTGCATGTAATCTATTTTGTGCATACAACTTCGTGATTAGACTATCTATATAATTTGTCAACAATGATTGATATATTTTTTTATGAAATTATATAAACTAGGAATTAATAAATTGAACATATTTTTATCAAAGTAAAAGAAATGTATCCAAACCCTATTAAGT
>Ga0194057_10000894_pt1 | contig 15377 bp, 17 predicted proteins | sample SepL4415m_MetaG_FD_155474 | JGI IMG/M metagenome (GOLD analysis project Ga0194057, IMG submission 155474) | Anoxic zone freshwater microbial communities from boreal shield lake in IISD Experimental Lakes Area, Ontario, Canada - Sep2016-L442-15m | ecosystem: Environmental > Aquatic > Freshwater... | reverse complement strand
GTCCCCTCACTGAGGAGGATGGAAGGATCGAAAAGGGCGCACAAGGCAGCTGGGCTGTGCCTTCTTTGGTCAATCGAAGCCCGTCTCGGGCTTCTTTGGTCAATCGATGACCGTCTCGCGCTACATCGGCGTAACCGGCAGGCGATGGGCAGGCCGGGCTCGGGCATCACGTTCGCCCACGTATGGGCGTGCTGCCATGATCGATCTATGACTGATCGCTTCACCCCTCCACGCGTGCGAGCCGGCGACATCATCGGCCAAGTCGACACCTCGGTCACGCCGCGATTCGCGGCTCCACCGACGTTCGGGCTAGTACCCGACCTCTCAACCGTCACCTCAGCCGACGTGGCCGTGCTAGGCGTCCCCTTCGACACCGGCGTCACGTACCGTCCGGGCGCCCGATTCGGTCCGTCGCACATCCGTGACGCCTCGAGGTTGCTGCGGCCTTACGGAATGGAGTCGCAGGCGTACCCCTTCCTTTCGCAGCAGGTGGTAGACATCGGCGACATCGCGTGTAGCCCGTTCAATATTTCCGAAGCGCTCGCCGCCATCGAAGGCGGCGTGCGTGCAGCGCTCGACATCGCTCCGCGGATCATCGTGCTCGGCGGCGATCACACGATCGCCCTGCCCGTGCTGCGCGCGCTGCACTCTATCCACGGACCCATCAGCGTGGTGCACTTCGACGCCCACCTCGACACATGGGACTCCTACTTCGGTCAGGCCTACCACCACGGAACTCCCTTCCGACGTGCCTCGGAAGAGGGGCTCATCGATCGCGAAGGGTCGGTGCACGTGGGGGTGCGCGGCGCAATCTACGGCGAGGAGGATCTCACCAACGATCGCGTCCTCGGATTCATGGCCGTGCGCTGCATCGACATTCACCTCGACGGCGTGACCAGCGCTCTCGAACGGGTTCGCGCTCGCGTGCAAGATCGCCCCGTGTACGTGTCGGTCGACATCGACGTGCTCGATCCGGCGTTCGCCCCCGGAACCGGCACGCCAGAAGCCGGCGGGCTCGCCAGTTGGCAACTACTGCACCTGATCCGCTCGTTCCGAGGCCTCAACATCGTGGGCATGGATGTCGTGGAGGTGGCACCCGCCTACGACCACGCGAGCATCACCGCAGTGGCCGCCTCGCACGTTGCCTACGAGATGTTGGGAGCCTGGGCACCGCAGTCGTAGCGCGCACAGAGGGCCCTCCGCCGAATCTTCGCGAGCCGACCGGCCATCGACGGGCATCTCTTGACCAGAGAAGCCCGAGACGGGTTTCTATTGACCAAAGAAGAATGAGTCGAGACCAGACTCTGAGTGGTCACTGTTCCACGCTGACGTCAAGCGCTAGCACGCCCGAGTTTCAGGCGTCCGCGTCGACCCACGCCTTCTTGTGCACGAGTACAAGCAGGCAGGCAACCGCACCCATGAGCAAGATGATGCCGCCCACACCGTAGACCAGCGGGATGCTCCACGCGCGTTCAGTGAAGACTTCACTCACTGCCCGCGGCACGTTCTTCAATGCCCACACCGACGTACCGATGATGGCGAGCGTGGCGGCAGGCACACCGATTCGAAGCGCAAGGTGCTCGACGTGAGCGATGAGTGCCACCGCGATCAGGGCAGGGCCGATGATGCTGAGCACACCCATGTAATGGTTGCCCCGATCAACGCTGAAGCCAACCCAACTGATGCCGTAGATGAGCATGCCCACGGCGAGCATAGTGAGTTGGAAGAAAGAGGCGTGGATCTGCGTCTCGGGTGTCTTGTCGTCGTGCTCCAGCCTGGCCTCCTTGCGCCCGATCACGAGGAAGACGCCGAGTGATCCGATCAACCATGCCGCACCCCACGTTGCGTAGGTGAACGTGATGAGCTTCCCGCTCAGTCCCGGGTCGTACGCGTACGGCGCGAAGACCACCGCCTGAAGGACGATCGCGATGTTGAGCAGCACGAGTGCTGGTAGCCCGAATCGACGGCGGTGGTGGTCGAGATGGTCTAGAACAGCAAGCGCCAGCAACAGCGGGCCCGCGGCGCACAGGATCCACTCTAGGCGACCGCCGGTTGGACTCAGCCACAGAATCAGGTAGCCCACGCCCCACAGCACAAAGCCGAGCGCGGCCAGACCAAGCGAGCGCCGGGTGACGTGGATGGGTTCGGCCTGTCGTATTTCACGGGACATCGTCACAGCGTCGCGGATCCCTTCAATGTTGCCTGACCTCGGAACGCGTAGATCTCAGTCACGGTGCCTCTCCTATGGTGAAGTGTCGGCCATACGTCCTCTGACTCGCACGCAATCGTCCACAGGGTACCGCCCTTCATCGACGTCACCAGCCGCCGCGAACCGCTCACCCTCCGCAGACTGCCGGCCGCAGACATCCGCTTTCAAGGGCACTTCGTGACCAAAGAAGACCGAGACGGTTAGCGATTGACCAAAGATGCCGAAGTGTAGAAGTGGCAAACCACCTTCCCCTGTCACTCTTCGACGAACTGCAACCGACTACGCGCTGCGCCCGGTCTCGACGCTACGCCACCACCAGGCAGGTACCCATCAGCACGATCGCGAGAGCGAGCAGTTGCAGGCGGTTCATCTTCTCGCTGAGGAAGACCAGCGCGAGCAACGCGGTCACCAAAGGGCTCAACGATCCGAGGACCGACACCACACCGAGGCTGCCCTCGCCGGCCGCCGTAAAGAAGGCCACCTGGCCCATCCCCAGTGCCACCCCCGCGCCGGCGAGCGGAAGGACCGCGCGACGCGTCAGCCCTCCCCAACTGCGCGCGACGAAAGCCACCATCACGACGGCGAACAGCACCTGCGGAACCTGCGACATCAGCATCGTCGAGGTGATGCTCACCAATGAGCCCCGATCAAGAGTCACTGTGGCTAGGCCGTAGAACAGCGCGGCCATGAGCGCCAGACCCACAGCTCCTAGACCGCGCGCTGCAGCCGGGTCACGCTTCATCGACGGCACATAGAACACCAGGAGGCCCGCGAAGATCAGGGCGATGCCCGCTACGGCCAACGCCGAGAGCGACTCTCCGGTCGCGAGCGAGTAGGCGAGTGGAACGAGGGTGCTCGACGCAGCAACTCCGGACACCACGCCCATCGGGCCGCGCTGAAACGCCTTGAGCACGAGCAACGTGCCGGCCATGTTGAGAGCACCGCCCGCCAAGCCTCGCAGGACGTCCCCCTCGGCGAACTCAAGTCCGTTGGTTGCCAGCCCGTCGGCGAGGTACACTATTGCGGCGGCGGCGGCGCTGACCAGCAGCACGCTGTAGACCGAAATACTCCCCCGGTACCGGCCGATGCCGAAAGACCAGACACCGAACAGAACCGAGCTGAGGAGGGCGAGCAGAACGTACACGGCTCACACTTCCCCGTGCATCGGCTGCCGGAACCACTGCAGCGCAGCGGATTCGGCTTCTTGGCTAAGCGGCACACCCCATCATGTCGTGGAGGTGTGCGACCGCGCGGGTTTCTCGAGTATCGGCCGACGCCTCTACAGCGATCGTGAGTAGTTTCCCGATTCCGCACAGCCCTGCCACTAGTGTCAGGACCCACAGACGAGAAGAGGACAGTCGTGCGAACCAGGTCAACCGCGAGCAAAGCCTTGTATGCCTTCGCCGGACTGCTGGTGGGTGCCAGCTTGGTCGGTGGCGTGGCGTCAGCAGGAGATATTCGACCCAGCAGTGAGGACGAAGACGCCTACGTGAACTTGCACCCCGGACCGGGTTTGAGCACCGGCTTTGGCACCGGCTTCCTCAATCAGGTGCAGTACACGAGCCGGGGCGGCTCGGTATACAAGAACGTGGCCGATGGATCACTCACCGTGTACGGCTTGCCGCCGAAGACGACGCACATCCTCTACGTCGCGCCGGGCGGCACCTGCCCCGGAACACGCGGGCCAGCGTTCGGCAGCACAATTCGTATCACCACCGATGCCCTCGGTGGCTGGCATGGACACGTGCACTTCAGCTTCGGGCGCAACAGCACCTGGGTGGTCAAGACCTTCAACTATCACGTGTCAGTCAGTGCGACGTCGTCAGTTTCGAGTGCCGTGGCAGCCTGCGGCATCATCAGTGACGATCCCAACATCGAGTAGGCGTTCACTGCGGCTGCGCGCCGCCGTCAACTCCCGCCTCGAGGGCATCGATTGACCGAAGAAGCCCCAGACGGACATCTCTTGACCAAAGATGCCGGGGTCGAGAAGCCGCCGGGGCAACGCCTTCCGTCACCCGAATGGCTCCGGCGGCCATTGCACACGGTCGCCCCGCAACAGAAGAGTTGCCACCATGAGCCTGGACCCGTGTGAGACGAATCCGCAGCACTACACCGTCCTGTTGGAGACTGAACATGTGAGGGTTCTGAACTACCTCGACTCCCCGGGAGAACGAACCGTGCCGCATGCCCATCCGGATAGCGTGATGCTCGCTCTAAGCTCCTTCGATCGTCGACTGCATGCAGACGGAGTCCAACGGGATGTCACGATTGAGGCGGGTAGCGCCCACTGGCTCCCTGCCCAGCAGCATGCCGGCGAGAACATCGGCGTTACCCCCACCCACGTCATCTTCGTCGAGCTCAAACTTCCGGGGTTGCCCGCTTCCGCTGAACCAGCGGTGGGTCCCGTTGTCACGTGAATTGCAGTTTCGCTGCCCGAAAACCTGTTCGTTGTTAGCAGACAGCGAAAGCGACGCCCTTCACTTTTCGTAGTTGATCGAACGTCACACATCCGCACGGTGGCCGACGCCAACGCACCTTCAGGTGCGTCAGGTGCAGTGTCCGTCCGGGGCTTCAAGCCGGCGCAACAATTCGAGGAACTGCGCGCGTTCGGCTTCATCGACGGCACATAGAACACCAGTAGGCCCGCGAAGATCAGGGCGATGCCCGCTACGGCTAACGCCGAGAGCGACTCTCCGGTCGCGAGCGAGTAGGCGAGTGGCACGAGGGTGCTCGAGGCGGCCACGCCGGACACCACGCCCATCGGGCCACGCTGGAACGCCTTGAGCACGAGCAACGTGCCGGCCATGTTGAAAGACCAGACACCGAACAGGACCGAACTGAGGAGGGCAAGGAGAACGCACGGCTCACACGCTCCGGTGCAGACGCTGCCGGAGACCCGGCAACGCAGTGAAGTCGGGTTCTTGGCTCATCGGCACAGCCCAATAATGCCGTGACGGTTTCTACGCCGGCGACCACGTTGTTCGAGTGACTCGCCTGCACACTAGACCCCGCGGCTATGGTGGACTCCTCACCGAGAGCCCTCGTGTGGTCGCCAATACTGCGAGGTGCACGATGCAACCGAACCCCATTCTCGATCCCGTTGCGGGGCGAGTCCCTGAAAGTCGAATCGCACGAGGCGAAGCAGGCGATGACCTCGCGGCGTGGGGTGCGACTCCCGCTCGACCGGTGGCGGGCACTGCCTGGTTCAACCAGTACTCGTATCACCCCGCCACTTTGTCGAACGGGCTGACGACCGATCGCGAGTGGTACGCCATGAGCTACACCTCGTTCCTGATCCGAGGCTTCTGCGACATGGAGGTAGTGAGCGAGGCACTTGCCGACGAGGGGGTCTTCCCCGTCGGCGCGCAGCGCAAGGGCGATGCGGCCCCGAAGGCGATGGCCACGATCTGGTTGAACATCATCAACGACAGCGTGTGCGGGGCGTACAACGAGGTGGTGCTGAGTTTCGACGTCAACCACTCGAGTGCCGGAAAGGTGGCTTTCCGCGAGGGCGGACGCGTTGACGCCACATGGGCGTTGCAGTACGGGAACTTCGGGCCATCGGTGTGCGACTCGCAGTTCCTGCACTCACTCTGGATCGACAGTCCGCTGTCGATCTCGTGGGGACGCGAGATGCAAGCCTTCCCCAAACACCCGAAGCCGGTCTCGAGCGTCCTATCGGATCAGCCGAGCGAGTTCACCTTCGATCTGTCATGGGACGGACACAACGTCATGAAGGGCCGGGCCGCGAAGCGATTCGGAACCGTGCCTTTCCTGCGCGAGGGAATGGGCCTCGTCGCCGCCAACGGACTGACGGGAGTATCGGGCTTCCTTGCGGCAGAGTCGTTCGACATTCCGATCACGATGCCCGTGAAGACGGCGGCCGAGAACAACGTCCCTCGGCACTACGTCGGTCACCTCTGGAAGGGACGGAACCCCTATGCGGTACAGGTGTGGCCGTGGGCCTCAGACGACGTCCTCGACCTCGGCGACGTGACTGAGCCGACCGGGTGCGAAGACCACAACGGACACAACCTGCTCAAGCGGGCGGGTTTCGAACCGGTCTCGGTCACCTACGTGCCGCGTTCCTCAGCGCTGGTCGAACTGCTCGGCTGACGATCGCGCACGTCTCACCCTCACACGGTGCCGCGCGCCAACCCCTCGAGCACTACCGCGGCTCTGTCACGAACCTCGGGTAGATCACTCAACCTGCGAAGCCCGGCTAGTTGCTGTGCCATGCGGTGGTTGCCGGCGAAGGTCTGTTCGTTGCGCGCCAGAAAGTCCCAGTACAACGTGGTGAACGGACACGCGGTTTCGCCGGTGCGCAGTTTGGGGTTGTAAGGGCACGGCGCGCAGTAGGTGCTCATGCGCGCGATGTACGCACCACCTGCGGCATACGGCTTGGTCATCATGTCGCCGCCGTCGGCGTGCACGCCCATTCCGATGACGTTGGGCACCATCACCCACTCGGCGGCGTCGATGAATCGTCGACGCATCCACGCGAGGAAGGCTTGCGGGTTGGTGCCGGTCAGCAGCGCAAGGTTGCTCAACACCATCAGCCGCGGAATGTGATGCACCCACGCGCGCGAGTCGATGTCGCCCACGATTGACGCCACACAATTCATCGACGTCATTGATGCGTCATCGAACACAGGCAGCAGTTCATTGGTGGCTTCAAGACCATTGCGTTCTTTGTAGTCGGAGTCTTGATGCCAATACATGGCGTTGACGTATTCGCGCCATCCGATCAGTTGCCGCACGAATCCTTCGGCCGAGGCAATCGGAACATCACCCTGGTCGAATCGTGCGAAGGCAGCATCGAGCACTTCGCGTGGATGGAGTAATCCGATGTTGAGGTACGGGCTGAGAAGTGAATGGTGCAACGACCAACTGTCACTCACCATCGCGTCTTCGTAAGGACCGAAAGTAGCGAAGTGGTGCGCGAGGAAGTAGTCGAGCTGAGCAAGTGCACCTTCACGCGTGGTTGCCCACGCGGTTGAGGGAGGGTGCCCGAGTTCAGTGGCGATTTCACGGTCGATGTCGTCGAGTTGGTGTTCAAGTGGTGCAGGCCACGTGTAGTTCTTGGGAGGACCGAGTCTGTTCTCTTTGTCGAAGTTCCATGCGCCGCCCACTGGATTGTCACCATTCATCAACACATTGAGACGAGTGCGTTGAAAACGGTAGAAGCTCTCCATCACGTAGGTGCGCTGCTTGGCGGCCCACCCCTCGAATACGTCGCGCGGTGTGAGAAAGAAGTCGGTCGGCACAGTGACGTCGACAATTGCTTCCAGTCGTTCGGTTTGGGCGCGTGACGTTTGTTGCGTGGCAATGAGTTGAGCTTCGGGGTAGCGCTCTTTGAGTTCAAGGAGTCCGGCCACGGTCGATGCCGCGTGGTGAAAATGAACTCGGAAACCTTGGCGCTCAAGTCGTTGAGCGAAGTGCCGCGCACTCGATCGGTAGAAGTAAAGACGCTCGCGATGCCAATTCGTTGACGTCAGCATCGCCTGGCTTTCGACCATCACGATCACGTCATGCTCGGGCGAGGCATCGGCCATCACCCCGTAGTTCTCGTGAAGTTGATCGAAGGCCACGTAGCGCAGCGAGCGGACCATTAGCCGCGGCAGGCTTGCGAGCAGTATTTGACGTTCTCCCAATTCGAGGCCCACTTCTTGCGCCACTCGAATGGTCGTTGACAGCGCTCACAAATCTTGGGGGCAAACCCATTCTTCGTGCGAGGTACAGGCGCCATATCGGCAGGATATCGGGCGATCGTCAGGCGGCGACATGAGGCGAGTGAGCAATCCATGCATTGCTCACTCAGTCTCATTCGTCGATTGGATGGTCAGCTGGCGGTGCGCAGTGCTCACTAGAGTCGCGTCATGACGTTTTCGATAGTGGCGCTCAGTAACGACGGCCAGCGATGGGGTGTTGCTGTCGCGAGCAAGTTCCTCGCGGTGGGTGCGATAGTGCCCGGCGTCCGTGCTCCGTTCGGCGCGATCGCAACGCAGTCATTCGCGAATATGCGCTACCTGCCCGATGGGTTTGCCCACCTCGCTGCGGGTCTCGATGCGCAAGCAACGCTTGATGCGTTGACAGCAGCCGATGATGAGCGCGAACTTCGGCAGGCCGGGGTAGTCGATGGGTCGGGGCGCGCGGCAACGTTCACCGGCGCAGAGTGCATTCCATGGGCCGGCGGTGTGACAGGCAATGGGTACGCAATCCAGGGCAACATCCTTACCGGACCAGAGGTTGTCGCCGACATGGAAGCGGCGTACCTCGCTGCGACTGGCCCCTTTGAGCGTCGACTGCTCGCAGCCCTGCTCGCGGGCGATCGAGCGGGAGGAGATTCACGCGGACGCCAGAGCGCAGCGCTGCTGGTGGGTGGAGTCGGAGCTGGCTACGGCGGGGGCAGCGACATCGCGATCGACCTGCGCGTAGACGACCACGTCGACCCGTGCCCCGAACTTGAGCGCATTCTGGGCATCCACGAATTGATCTTCGGCACCCCCGAGGACGTACGCGCTGTCGAGGGCGAGATCGCAACTCGTCTCAAGGCAGCTCTCGCCACTCTCGGCTACCCCACCGACGACCTCGCGGCATCCCTTTTTCAGGTGGCTGGGGTAGAGAACCTCGAAATGCGTTTAGTGCCAGACGGAATCGACATCCATGTCCTTGAGCACCTTGAGGCACTTGCAGCGCGCGAGGTGTGAAGTCACACGCGCGATCAGGCGACGCTCAGCGCGAGGAAGGTTCCAATCACGAATAGAGCGCCGAGAACGGCAATGGAGATGCGGTCGACCCTCTTCGCCAAAGCCTCGCGGTCGCTCGACGCGAGGCAGTTCACCTACCGCGGAATCGTGCAGCAACACGGCCGAGATCAGTGCGGTGACAGTCAGCAACAATCGGGCGTCAAGATGCTTGGCCGGAATCAGGAATGCCAGCAACGTGATCGCCATGATGATGATCGGCAAGATCGCCTTGATGAGTCGAGTGGGATCTGAGCGCTCAATCACGAAGTTGAAGTTGGCCTGCGAGAAGGAGATGGGAGCCTTCGCTGCCGGGTCACCGAAATTGGTGTTGTAGGTGTGTTCCATCACTTCAGCACTGGGATCGCTCACCGACCAGCCACCGGGCGAAACGATGTTTTCAGCCGTCTCAAGGCCCGTAGGGGTTACGAAAACAAGTGCTGTGTTGTCGTACGTATTGTCCTCGATGGCAATGTACATTCCATAGCCAGTCTTCGGGTACGCCGAGAAGTTCAGTGGCTGAACGAATTTCGCCTGAATGTGCCAACTCTGGTACTTCACTCCGGTGGCGGCGTCTACCGTGGGCTCTTCGTAGGTAGGCAGGATCTTCGCCGCCCATGCCTCCGTCTTGGTTGACGAAGTCATACGACGTGGTGGGGTCAATGTCACCCTTCCACTTGAACCACATGTAGAAGTCGGCCTCGTAGGTGTTCGTGGTCAAGTCCACATTGAGCAACTGGTTGAGGTACATGCCAACCTCCACCTGCTGTGGCGCGCCGCCAGCGGTGGCCACGTGGCCAACTCGGACCGAGTGAGGAGCAGCGGCCGTGGACGGTTGCCCCTAAGCCATCGACGGCCCCACGATCGCACCTATAGCGAAAACACCAGCGAGCGAACCTACGAGGAGCAACGCGACACGGCGCACAGGAATGAGCATGGGCGGGATAGTAGCCGAACTTTCGCCACGTCGTGGGCGAAGGGTCGCGCCGGCTGGCGTCGGCGCCCGTGCGCTCTCCGTCGGAAGAACGTCGGCGGCTAGCCGCCGCGTGAGATCAGATTGCGATCCAGCGCCGCACCCATGACATCGCCTCGTGGAGGCTGTCGTGGCTGACCTCACCAATCTCCCCGAACACCCTGTCAACGCTGATCGTCGTGGGCTGCTCACTCATCGCGTACGTCGGCGCTAGCAACTCAGGGCAGTCGAGGGCGACGTGGTTGATCCAACCGCGATCGCGCGTGGTGCAGGGCAGCACCAAGAGCAGCGCAGTCACAGCCGTGTGGTTCTGGGTGGAGATCACCAGTGCCGGCCGGCGTCCCCCCTGCTCTCGGCCAATCCGCGCTCCGAAGTCAGTCCAGACAAGTGTCCCCGGCGACATCATTCGGGCTCGATCGACTCTTCTGACAGGCGCTCCCACCAGCGGGTCTCCTCAAGGTATTCCTCGTCCGGATGCGCCATGGCGGCCTTCACGATGCGCATGCGCTCCGCCCACATCTGCTCCTCGATCAGCCACGTGAGAAATGCGTCGGCGGTCATGCCCTTCTCGCGCGCGGCAGTAGTGACGGCCTCGCGGGTGACTTTGGAGACTTTGAGAGTGGTCATCTCCTGTTTCATATTAGAAGTATGACTCGGGGGGATTCCGTCGTCCACAGGCGAGGCCTTCCGGCCGGCCCGTGGCCTCCATCGGCCTCACCTTCCACTCGCGGGCGATCGACCAACAGAGGGTCGCCGAGCTCGTGCGGTCGCACGCACGCGAGCTCAGCCGACGGCTGCGGTAGCCGTCAGGCGCTGCGGGTGAGGGCGACGGTCTCGTTCCACAGGTCGTCGTAGCGCAGCAACTCGGCATCGACGTCAACGCCGCTCGGCCAGCACAGCACGCCACTGTCTGAATCAATGGCCACACCGGCGAAAATGGCCGGGTCGCACCTGACGTCCTCGAACACCGGTCCCGTCAGGAGGGGGGAAAGGTCTCGCTCGCGCCGTTCCCCATCGCTGAACCTGAGCGCCACACGGTGGTCGCCGAGCAGCTCGATGCCGGTGACATCGACCACAGGATGGCTCATAGCCTCACTCCTCCTCACCGTCGATGGCCGACGAGATCGGCTCGTGCGGCAAGCCTCGTTGGGCCAGTTCCCAGTTTCGCACGAGTTCACGTCGATGCACCGCCGCGCACTTCATCAGCAGCCGTTGCTTGGCCGGGCTGAGCCGTCCGCTCATCACCCTGAGGCCGTCCAACTCGACGCGTACCTCATCGGCGCCGAGTCGCGCGTGGAAGTGCGCCGGGAAGTGGTCCCGGGTGTTGATCCAGATGACGATTCCGTCCAACAGGCAGAGCCGGGGCATGGCACCTCCCTCTGATGTGAGTCCCGGGCAAGAGGCTAGGTACGGGGTATGACAAGAGCTCAGCCGACGGCTGCGGTAGCAGTCGGGCGGATCACCGACAGCAGTCCCGCATGGCCGAACTCCAGGCGGAAGGACGGATCAACGGTCTCTACCTCGCAACCGCCGGCACGACAGGCCGTGTTCAGGGAGACGTTCGGTGATGACATTGATGACGTGGTGGCCGTGGTGAAGACACTGCCCATGGCGAAGTGGTGGGACATCGACGTCTTCCCGCTGAACCCGCCTGCAGGAAGCTAGAGGCTGTCCTCTCAGATTCGCCTACCGAATCAAGTACGTGTGCGTAACCCGGTAGGCGCGGCGAGGAAGGCTCCCAGCCAACGACCATTCTCTGGGCGAAATCGCACGCTTAACGTGCGGAATTGCCCAGAGAATCCTCGCGGGCTACTCGCATGGGGTTGCCGAGACCGAGCGAGCGTTACTCCACGACGCCTTTGCGCAGCGACTCAGCCTTTTCCTGCAATTCGTTGAAGTACTCGCTCTCGGTGATCTCCGCAGCATCGCGCGCGACCTTCTCTTGGCCGATGACGACTTTGAGTACCTGTACCGCTGTGCTTGCGACTACCGAGAAGCCGTCGTCTTCGGGCATGAGCGCTGTGACGATGCCGCCTTCGGCCACCATGGTGTAGCGCATCGAGCGCATAGCGAGGCCCGCGAATGAGGCGTCAACTTCCATCCCCGCAGCCTTGGTGAACGCGGCATACGGATCGGCGACCATAGTGATTGCGTCACCCACGTTGTTGGCAATGCCCCAGCCATTCATGACGAATACGTCATTTACTCCTAGGCAGAAGATGCGTTCGACTCCGGAGTCGGTGAGTTGCGAGGCGGTATCGATGAAGGTGGGCAGGTGCTGATCGGAACACGGCGGCGTGAAGGCTCCCGGAACCGCGAACAGCACAACCTTCCCATCGCCCTGACAGTGAGGCGATGCCAGAACACAGCGGGCCAGACTGAGTTCTAAACCCCAGGTAGGGATGCTTTTCTGACCCTGCCGAGACGTCAGAATACTCTCACTGTGGGTCGCAACTTTGGGAGTTTGACATGTAATTCGGCAACACCGCGCGGGCATCGAGCGACGCAGTCATGCGCTACTTCTCCGAGCAGACCTTGCCCCTCGTCACCGCCAGCAGCCACAACAACGAGGGGCAGGTGACAACACCAGAACTCATGTCGGCAAGATCAGAACATTTACCTGAGCGCGAAAAGCGAAAAGCCACCACTCAGGGGGACGTCACCCGACCTCAATAACGACCGTTTCTGAAACCCCGTGTCCGGCAACCCGCCTGGCGAGGTCTTCTGCATGTCCAGAACCCGTGTCCGAGACACCCGTCTCAGAACAGCAGCACTCCGTGAGTACTGCGACAACCATGACGTTCGGCCACGCCCGCGTCTCCATCAACAGCCAGGACGAGACCCTCGGGCTTGACGCCCTGACCAGAGCTGGCGTCGACCGCGTCTAGACCGACCACGCCTCCGGCTCCATCACCAGCCGGCCCGCCCTCGACGAGGTGCTCGGGCGGTTGCGCCGTGAGGGAAGTCAGCAGGGCCAGTGTCTACCAAATGAGAACTGAACAATTGAAGGCTGACCTCGGGTACGACAAGAACATCCAAGCGGCTGCGCTCTAGATGTTTGGTGCGATAACCGAGGCCTCAGATGCCGTGTCAGCTAAGCGGCGACCCACAGTAGTTGGCACCCCACGAGCTCTCGATCCAGTGGGCGGCTCCAGCGACGAATAGCACCTTCAGGTACGGAAGTGATCGGTCCCACGTGTCGTACGACGTTGCACCCGCGTTATCGAAGAGTATGTCCCTTACGGCCTGACCATAGTTGGTTACGTACGAGCTGAGGACCTGTCCTCGTCGGCCAGTGAGGTTGCGGACATTTGAGATCCCCGCACCGCAAGGCACCTGCGCGTACAACGCGGCTGTGAGAGTCCGTGGGGCCGGCAACACCTCTATCCGGGCCGAAGTGAACGAGGCATTCCCGTATCTAAGTCTGAGGCGCTGAGACTGTCGGATCGCCACCGTGCTCCCCACGGAGCCTTGCGCACGGGCATCCGACAGTTGGTCCGCCAGCGTGTGCCAATATCCGCCGGAGTCCGTCTGTACGGCGACTCTGCGGCTTCCGGCGGGACGCCAAGTCCCATCAGTCCACCGGACTTGAAGGCGGCCTTGAATGTGGACCTTCTCCCCTGGGTGAACAAGCGTGTAGTCGGGCTCTGACTTGCCTCGATAGAGCAGCTTGTTCGTGAAACGGAAGTCGCTCGTCGGAAAGTAGACGATAACAGTGACAGGAGAACTGGACCTTCCGGCTGCAACAAGCCTCAGACTGGTGGTTCGCGGAAGCGCGATACGGCTCGCAACCCTTCCCGAAGCAGCCGTAAGAAGCCCTCGAACCTTTACCCAGCCGGCTGATGTCCGCTTCTGGAGGTCGACCGAAACTCCTGGCAGCGCCCGCCACACACCATCCGTATAGAGAAACCGGAGTGTCGCGGAGAAGACGGCGGACTCACCCCTCAAGTAGCGAGTGGGCGCCACGGCTACGGCGGAGAATGCCGGTGTTGGTCGAACAGGAATTTCAATCTTTACGGGGGCACTTGGCAAAGAGGAACCAACGTCGTTGAGGGCTCGGACAGTGAACGTGTAGTTGTGCCCGCCAGCGAATCCATCGCAGTAGGCCTTTCGACCAAGCACGTGGCAGGCACCCCCTGCGGGAGCAGATTGGACGGTGTAGGTCGCAACTTCGTTGCCGTTGGTGCTGGTGGGCGCGTCCCATTCCAGATAAGCCCCGTTTGCTCCACCGCCGGCCCCACGGAGTCGCAGGGGCGCTGTCGGCACATCTGCCGGCGTTGCCGAAACGGTGGCGGGCGGCCCGACGCTGCCATCACTTCTCACTACCTGAACACTCACCACGTACTGCTTGCCATTCTCTAGTCCTGTCAGCTGACAACTAGACCGAGGTGAGGTATCCGAGTAGGCGACTGCACATGACGAGGCACCGGGGAATGCGGAGACGCGGTATCCGGCCAGTGGTGCACCTTCATCTTGTAGCGCCCTACCCCAGCTGACATTGAGTTTGTGGTTGGCAATTCCGCTCATCAACGCCGATGCGCGACCGGTGTGAAGGAACCTGAATTGCATGGCGCCTGAGTGAGGATGTCCACCCCAGTCTTGAAGCCGGAAGGGGATCGGCCCGTTCCACCAGTAGCCGAGGTAGGTCGGATCTTCGCCCGGCTGGGTGTCCGGGCCTCCCGAGCATGGCTCCAAGGCAGCACAGGAGAAGTACTGCTGTGCCAAGTTGTCGAGGTTGATGGCGACTAGGCCGTTGAAGTAGGAGTCGTTCAGGTGCTGGCCGCTCCGGGACTTCCAGTCGTTGAGCGGGTAGAAGGTTTCATTGGCCACATCCCACCCCGAGGGGGCCTCCAAAGTGACAGGCCCAACGGCACCGTTGCTGCGGGAGGTCACTACCCGGCCGTGGGGGGAGCCGCCGCACAGAGCATTGATCGTCGATAACCGTAGGTACTTGTCAGGCCAAACTTGGAGGACGTCGTTGCCTGCCTGACACCAGCCGACGAAGACTTGAGCTCCGGGCACAAAGCCGCTTGCCGACACATCGGCGACGGCACTCACGCGGGCTCCCGCACCACTCGGCGTAACAAGCACAGACGGGGCAGATGGCAGGGACTCCCCAGCTGAGGATCGGGCCACTACCGTGAACGAGTACGCGTGCAGATTCAGCAGGCCCGAGCATGCCGCTGACAGCCCGATGACCGAACACGTGGGTCCGACCGGGGTGGGCATGACGACGTAGTCGAGCACCGGTGACCCACTAACATTCGCTGGCGCCTGCCAACTGACGACAGCCGAGGCATCTCCCGGCACCGCCTGAACCGCGGTTGGAGCATCAGGAGCGACCGAGGCGTACGACGGACTGGCAGAGAAACTCACGAGAATCGAGAAGGCAGCCCCGGCGGCGAACGCCGCTGCTACTGCGCGGGGAGTACCTCGCACGTCAGAGTCC
>Ga0194057_10000893_pt1 | contig 15379 bp, 13 predicted proteins | sample SepL4415m_MetaG_FD_155474 | JGI IMG/M metagenome (GOLD analysis project Ga0194057, IMG submission 155474) | Anoxic zone freshwater microbial communities from boreal shield lake in IISD Experimental Lakes Area, Ontario, Canada - Sep2016-L442-15m | ecosystem: Environmental > Aquatic > Freshwater... | reverse complement strand
ACCGACTCGATGACCCTGCCGCCGCTGACGCTGGCAACACCGACGGCTCGGGCTGAAATCGATTTCTGGTTGACTCCCACAAGTCAACACCGTCGATTAGTCAGCCAAGCGGGAGAAGGCCAGACCCAGCCGAAGAGCGAAAGCGTCTCGTGGGTCGGCAGGAGTGAAGCCGGTGACATCGGCAACGCGGCGCATTCGATACCGCACAGTATTGGTGTGAACTACCAATGCGCGTGCCGTCGCTTCCAGCGATCCTGCGCGTTCTAGGTACGTCGACAGCGTTTCAACTAGCACCGGATCGGCCTCGGCGAGCCGCAAAGCCGTGTCGCGCACCAGACGATCACGGGCCGCCCTCTGCCCGGCAAGCGCGCGTTCGGGAAGCAACTCGTGCGCGGCAACAGGCCGGGGAGCATCGGGCCATGCTGCTGATACTGCTAACGCGTCGAGTGCCTCGGTCGCCGATACTCCGGCATCTTCAAGCGAAGCAACAAGTGGTCCGAGCACCACAGCACCTGCACCAAAGTGCGGTGCCAACCATCGACCTGCCGCGTCAATTGCGACTCGCCCATCCCCCGAGCCCACGCCGCCGAGCACGACGACCAACAGGTCGCCGCGGACTCCACTGAGCACATCGAGTCGGTGCGCTTGGGCGGTGCGACGCACTCTCTCGTCAAGCGCTGCCGCGCCCGGATCGCTTGCTGTAGGGGCGGATCCGACGATCACCACGACGCCGTCTGCTTCGTGCCAGCCCAAGGTGGCCGCCCAGCCCGAGACCACGAGCGGTGACTCGGGGGTCGGGCTGAGTAATGCATCGAGGGTGGCCGACTCGAGTCGCGCATCCCAGGCGCCGCGCTCTTCCGCGGCCCGCGCGTACACCTCCGCAGCGGCGAACGCGATCTCACGGCTGTAGCGCAACACCGATTCGCGCAATTCATCAAGTTCGGCGCCTGACGCCACCGCCGCGAGGTTTTCCTCGACAACTTCGATGGTGGTGCGTACCAAATCAACGGTCTGAGCCAACGTGACGGCACGTGCCAACTCGCGTGGAGCGGTTCCAAACACATCGGCCGTGACCGCCGCGGGACCACCCGGAGCACGGTGCCACGCAACAAAGGCCGCAATGCCCGCCTGGGCCACGAGTCCAACCCACGCTCGGTCGTCGGCCGACATCGCTCGGAACCACGGCAGCGTCTCATCCATGCGGCTCGTCGCTGCTGTGGCCAAGGTTCCGGTCGAGCGCTCCAGTCTGCGCGTCAGCGTTGCCGACCGTGTCGCTGCCATGAACACAGTGTGCCCGGTTTTGTAGGAAACCTCCAATAACGCTGGCCCGATCTTGGCCGTGGCGTCAACGCGCCGACCCCCCAATCAAGGGCAGGCTGAACCCGTGCTTGTAGTCGTTGCCCCCGGACAGGGCTCACAGACCCCCGGATTCCTCACGCCTTGGCTTGAGCGGCCCGGAGTGGCCGATCGCTTGAGTTGGCTTTCGACGGTGACGGGGGTTGACCTCATCGCCCATGGCACCGAATCCGATGCCGACACCATCCGCGACACTGCCATCGCCCAGCCGCTCATTGTGGGCGCCGGGCTCGTCACCGTGCTCGAACTCTTTCCGCACCCGGGCGAGGCGTTCGCGCGCATTGCGGCAGTCGCCGGTCACAGTGTTGGCGAAATCACCGCAGCAACCGGCGCTGGCGTTCTCACGGCAGAGCAGGCCATGGTCTTCGTACGTGAGCGCGGCCTCGCCATGGCCGAAGCTGCGGGGCGCACTCCTACCGGTATGAGCGCGGTGCTCGGCGGCGATGCCGACGTCGTGTTGGCCTCGCTTGCCGCTCACGGACTCACCGCCGCCAATATCAACACCACGGGCCAGATTGTGGCTGCCGGAACTCTCGAACAACTCGCTGCGCTGGCGGCCGATCAGCCGGAAGGCTCGCGGGTACGCCCCCTCGAAGTGGCAGGCGCATTCCACACCGAACACATGCAACCTGCGGTCTCGACCCTCGCACAGCACGCGCGCTCAATCTCAACTCACGATCCGCGCATTCGTTTACTGTCGAACGCCGACGGCATTGTGGTACATGACGGCCGCGAGGTGTTGAAACGCCTCGTGACGCAGGTGAGTTCACCGGTGCGCTGGGACTTGTGCATGGAGACGATGCGCGACCTCGGGGTCACCGCGCTGATCGAGATTCCGCCCGCTGGCACACTCTCTGCGTTGGCCAAGCGCGCGCTGCCCGGCGTCGAGATTCTCGCCGTCAAGACCCCCGACGACATACCCGCCGCCCACGACATCATCGCTCGTCATGGCACCCCGAGCCCGCTGTCACAGTCGCCTACGTGGCGCTTGGTTGTCAGCCCGGTTAAGGGCACCGTGCGACTCACCTCCTCGGCCGACGCCGGTGACAGCGTTGCTCCGGGAAGTACTATTGCCGTCGTCACAAGTTTGCGTGACCAATTGGATGTCACGGCTCCTCATGGCGGCGTCGTCGTCGAATGGCTTGTTGAAGATGGCGACCCCGTGGCACCTGGCCAGCCACTGCTCAGACTCCATCCCAGTGAGGCTTTCGTATGACCACACTCACCACGCGACGCGGACCTCAGTTCGCTCGCCTGCTCGGCGTTGGTCACTACCGTCCCGAGCGGGTGGTGACCAACGTCGAACTCTGCACGATCATGGATTCCTCTGACGAGTGGATTCGTGAACGTTCCGGCATCATCGAACGTCGGTGGGCTGCTGAAGACGAGTCCGTTGTCGACATGGCCACCAACGCTGCACAGAACGCACTGACAGCATCCGGAATCAGTGCTGAGCAGATCGGCCTCTTACTCTGCGCGACCGTGACGCACCCGTTCCAGACACCTTCAGCCGCCGTTGAGATCGCTGAGCGACTCGGTGCGCGAGCCGCAGGCGCTACCGACCTTTCGGCCGCCTGCGCAGGCTTCGCCTACGGAATCGGACTCGCCGACGCAATCGTGCGCGCGGGTACAAGTGAGTACGTGCTCGTGGTGGGTGTTGAGAAACTCACTGACTTCGTTGACCCGGCCGATCGTTCCACCGGTTTCATCTTCGCCGACGGAGCAGGTGCCGCAGTGATCGGACCATCCGATGTTGCTGCCATCGGCCCGACGGTGTGGGGCGGTGACGGTTCTCAGACTGAGGCGATCATCCTCGATCCTGACTGGGTCACGCATCGCCAACGCGTCGCTGTCGACCCGAACTCACCGTGGCCGCGCCTGCAGATGCTCGGACCGGCTGTGTTTCGCTGGGCGGTCGGCGAAATTCCCGGAGTCGCGCGACAGGCGATGGAAGCCGCCGGAGTCACACCAGACGACATCGACGTGTTCATTCCACATCAGGCAAACATGCGCATCACCGATTCCATGGTGCGCGCCCTGAAATTTCCCGAGCGCACGGTCATTGCGCGCGACGTGGCCACCACCGGTAACACCAGCGGCGCTTCGATTCCGCTTGCCATGTCACGCATGATCGAAGCCGGGGAAATCACGAGTGGGCAGACTGCCCTGCTCGTGGGCTTCGGAGCAGGACTTTCGTACGCAGCTCAGGTCGTCACAATCCCGTGACTCCCGTTCTTCGAAGTTCCGGACAGTCCGGACTTCACCGTTCATGAAGGAGAAAGCAATGGATCAGCAGGAAACCCTCGCCGGCCTCGCCGAGATCGTCAATGAGGTCGCCGGTGTTCCGGTTGACAGCATCCAGCTCGACAAGTCGTTCATCGACGACCTCGACATCGACTCGTTGTCCATGGTTGAGGTTGTCATGGCCGCCGAGGACAAGTTCGGTGTGAAGATCCCCGACGGTGACGTCAAGAACCTGCGCACCGTGGGCGACGCCGTCACCTACATCGTCAACAACCAGGGCTGATTCAAGCCCCCGACCCGCGAGGTACTCCATGTCCACCACCGTCGTGGTCACCGGCTTGGGCGCAACAACGCCCATTGGCGGCGACGTGACCTCCAGCTGGGAGTCCCTGCTGGCCAGCCGTTCAGGCGTTCGCATGCTCGAGGCCGAGTGGGCCGCTGACCTCACCACGAGGTTCGCGGCACTCGCCGCAGTCGAACCCATCGACGGCGGAATGGAAAAGCATGAAGCTCGGCGCCTTGACCGCGGTCAGCAGTTTGCGCTGCTTGCCGCGCGCGAGGCCTGGGCCGATGCAGGAGCACCTGACGTTGACCCCGCCCGCCTCGCCGTAGTCGTTGGCTCCGGCGTGGGCGGGGTGGTGTCACTGCTTGAGCAGTACGACGTTCTGCGCGAGCGCGGACCATCGCGGGTATCACCGCTCACCGTTCCGATGCTGATGCCCAATGGTGCAGGTGCCTACATCGGCATGGAAATCGGCGCGCGTGCAGGCGTGCACGCTCCTGTGTCGGCGTGCGCATCCGGTGCCGAGGCAGCCGCATGGGGACTGCGCATCATCGAGGAAGGTCGCGCCGATGTGGTCGTGGTCGGCGGCTTTGAAGCCGCCGTGCACCCTCTCACCCTCGCAGCATTCGGCAACATGCGTGCACTATCCACGCGTAACGACGATCCCGCCACGGCCAGCCGTCCGTACGACCTTGGTCGTGACGGGTTTGTCATGGGCGAAGGCTCGGGAATCATGGTGCTTGAAAGCGCCGAATACGCTGCAGCACGCGGTGCGCGTGTGTACGCGGTTCTTGCAGGCGCCGGCATGACGTCCGACAGTCACCACATCGCTCAGCCCGACCCTGAGGGTCGCGGAGCCACGGCAGCGATGCGACTGGCGCTCGTCGACGCTGATCTCCCCGCCTCAGCAATCCGACACGTCAACGCGCACGCCACATCCACACCGCAGGGCGATATCGCCGAAGCCCAAGCCATTCGTGCGGCTCTTGGTTCCGCCGCTGATGGCGCAGCAGTCGCCGGAACCAAGTCGGTCACGGGTCATTTACTCGGAGGCGCCGGAGCGGTTGAGTCGGTGTTCACGGTGCTCGCACTGCACCACCGTCTCGCTCCCCCCACTGCAAACATCGTTGACTTCGATCCTGCGATCGAACTTGACGTGGTGCGCGACGGTGCGCGTGCACTACCCGACGGCGACATCGCCGCCATCAACAATTCATTTGGTTTCGGCGGACACGACGTCGCCCTCGTCTTCCGGAGCATCTAACATGGCAGCGGCCACCACCGACGCAGCACTCGATCCGCGCTCACCCCTCGCGCGGCTGGCCGCTTTCTACGACGACGGTTTGTTCACCCCGATCACGGCGATTGACGACAGCGGCATGCTCGCTGCCGTCGGCCGCGTCGAAGGGTCCGAAGTCGTCACGTTCTGCACCGACCCCACCGTGCAAGGCGGTGCGATGGGAATCGAAGGCTGCCGCGCTATCACCACCGCCTACGACCGCGCCTTGGCAGACTCCTCTCCGATCGTGGGCTTGTGGCATAGCGGAGGTGCGCGACTGCGTGAAGGCGTTGCCAGCCTTGACGCTGTCGGCCGAGTATTCGCAGCCATGACGTTGGCGTCAGGGCGGGTTCCGCAAATTTCGGTGGTGCTCGGCCCGGCAGCAGGTGGCGCCGCCTATGGTCCGGCCCTCACCGACGTTGTGGTGCTGGCACCCGACGGCCGCGTATTCGTCACCGGCCCGGAGGTCGTGCGATCGGTGACGGGCGAAGAGGTCGACATGGAACGGCTCGGTGGACCTGAGCCGCACGGTCGCCGCAGCGGCGTGGTGCACATCGTGGCCGAGAGCGAAGCCGACGCTCTGCAACGAGGTCGTCAGTTGGCCACGCTGATGGGTCGACAGGGTTCACTCGACGTGGCGTCAGTTGCCGACGTGAATCTGGAAGACTGCCTGCCCGAAGCTCGTAAGCGCGCGTACGACGTACATCCGCTGGTCGAGTCACTGCTCGACGAAGGCACCAGCCTCGAACTCCACCCTCGCTGGGCTCCCAACATTGTCACCGCGTTGGGTCGGCTCGGCGGACGCACGATCGGCGTTGTCGCCAACAATCCGCTGCGTCTTGGTGGCTGTCTTGATTCGTCGAGTGCGGAGAAGGCGGCTCGATTCGTGCGGATGTGCGATGCCTTCGCCATTCCGATCGTTGTTGTGGTCGACGTACCCGGCTACCTTCCCGGCGTTGGTCAGGAATGGGATGGAGTGGTGCGGCGCGGTGCCAAACTGCTGCACGCATTCGGTGAGTGCGTCGTTCCACGCATCACACTGGTCACCCGCAAGGCCTACGGTGGCGCCTACATCGCGATGAACGGTAAGTCGCTCGGAGCCACACGCGTGCTTGCCTGGCCAGGTGCTGAAGTTGCCGTCATGGGTTCGGTCGCGGCCATTCGCATTCTGCATCGCCGCAAACTCGCTGACGTTCCCGAGGATGCACGCGAGCAGATCGAACTCGAACTCGCAGCCGAGCACGAAGTGATTGCCGGTGGAATCGAACGCGCCCTTGAGATCGGTGTTGTTGATGAGGTCGTTGATCCGTCGCTGACGCGCGGTCGGCTGGCGCAGATCATCAAAGAATCACCAGGCCGCCGCGGAGTTCACGGCAATATTCCGCTGTAGATCGAAGGCGATCTACTCTGCATCGCCGTTCTGCGCCAGTGCAGCCCGACCTAGTTCGGATGCCAGAGCGGCAACACCGGCCGCATCAAGTCCCGCCGTGGCAGCCGCATACCCGAGGATGAAGGTACTCACGGGCGCGGCCGGACGTTCAATTCCGTGTGCTGCATCACGCGCGAGTTCGAGAATGGCGTCAATGTCCAGCGGAAGTCCGTCGACACCTGCAATCACACTCGCCTGCTGAGCCCACTCACTTATGCCAGTCATCTGACCTCCCAGTGCACGACGTGCCTCGGCAACAGCCTGCCACGTATCGGTGTCGAGAACTTGATCCGCTTCAACATCAACGCGCACAAGGTCGAGTCGCTCGATCAATTGCTTCATCGGCGCATTGACCATCGCATCGCCCTGCGACGCTCTGACCAATGAACTGTACCTAGCGCAGTGAGCGAGGTACTGGTCGTGCCCATCGGCACGAAGCATGGCACCATCGTGACCGCGAGCGATCGCCTCGTGAGCACCGGTCATCAGGGGTATCAGAGTCTCCCCCACCAAGGGCAGATCGGCGGCGAGGACGATCACGAGATCGTCACCATCGCACGTGAGTGCCGCAACTCCGCAGAGAGTGGACGCCGCCGGCCCCGCGCCGAGGGGTGACTCTTGTACGCACACGACTCCATCAGGCAAGGTCAGCTCGCGCTCTGGACCGACTACCGCGATCGAGGTCACGCCCGCAGAGTGAAGTGAGTCGAAGGTGCGCTGCAAGAGACTCTTGCCGGCGACGGTCAGCATGGGTTTGTCGGTACCGTCGAGTCGCCGTGATGACCCACCCGCTAAGACGACAGCACTTACCGCGCGCGCGGGCTGGCTCACGATGCGGCAGAAGGTGCGCCTGCTGTCAGTTCGGCAACTGCCGCCGCAGCGGGCGGTGACAACGTCACTGCGCCGGTACTGACGGCCTGTGCCAATTCATCCACCATCGCCGGAGTCCAGAAGCCACGAAGGTGACGCGCAACGCGCTCAACCTGATCTTCCGGCGTGAGACCCACGGAGTTCTTGACGATCTGGTCGAGCATCCGCGCGAGTTTGACATCAGCCCGCTCATGAGCAAACTCTTCCTTGATCGCGAGCGTTTCGCCATCGAGCAGGTCATCGATACTCACACCGTCTTGATCAACGGCAGCCAACTGCCCACCCCTCGCCACATGATTCTGCGATGCGGTACGAATCTCAACGGCCGTCACCTTGTACTCGGGGCAGTTGGTGGCCCAGTCGGAGTATTCGGTGGTGATGACGTTGGCTCCGGTGACAGGAAAATGGAAGGTCGTGTACACAACACCCGGAGGAACGCGGTCGGTGATCACACATCGAAGGGTTGTTTCACCCACCCGACTGGTGAGGAAGACCCAACTTCCATCAGCAATCCCACGAGGTTCTGCATCTGCCTCGTGCATCTCGAGCACATCTTCGTCGACCCAGCGGATGTTCTCGGTACGACGAGTCTGTGCGCCCACGTTGTACTGGCTCAGAATGCGCCCTGTGGTCAAGATCAGGGGGTAACGACGCGTGGTGCGCTCGTCTGTGGCCACGTAAGGCGTCTCAACAAAATTGCCGAGTCCACGAACGAATTGATCAACGTGCATGATCGGGGTTCCATCGGGTTGGCCCTCATTACACGGCCACTGAACGCTGCCGACTTCATCGAGTTTCGCGAACGACACACCTGCGAACGTCGGAGTGAGGCCGGCGATTTCGTCCATGATCTCGGAAGCCGAGTCATAGTGCATCGGGTAACCAAGCGCATTCGCGAGAGCAGCGGTCACTTGCCATTCACTGAGCCCGGTGCGCGAGGACATCACCGGACGAACGCGGTTGATTCGTCGTTCAGCGTTTGTGAAGGTGCCGTCCTTCTCCAAGAAGCTTGTTCCCGGAAGGAACACGTGTGCGAATGAGGACGTCTCGTTGAGGAAGAGATCCTGCACGATGACCAAGTCCATCGCCGACAGGGCGGCTTTCACGTGGGTCGAGTTTGGGTCTGATTGCGCAATATCTTCGCCCTGCACATAGAGGGCACGGAATTGACCCGAGAGCGCGCCTTCGAGCATGTTCGGAATTCGCAGGCCAGGCTCGGATTGAAGGGTGCGTCCCCAGACTTCCTCGAATTGCTGGCGCACGACGTCATCAGAGACGTGCCGGTAGCCAGGAAGTTCATGCGGGAACGAGCCCATATCGCAAGAACCTTGAACATTATTCTGTCCGCGCAGCGGGTTGACGCCCACACCGTCACGGCCAATGTTGCCGGTGGCCATCGCGAGATTCGCCATGCCCATCACCATGGTCGAGCCTTGGCTGTGTTCGGTCACGCCCAGGCCGTAGTAGATAGCGCCGTTTCCTGCCGTCGCAAACAGGCGTGCGGCACTGCGAATATCGTCAGCCTCTACTCCCGCGATCGATGCCACAGCTTCCGGGCTGTTCTCTGGCCGAAGGATGAACTTCTCCCAAACCGCGTACGCCGCCGGTTCGCAGCGCTGAGCAACAAACTCGCGATCAACAAGGCCCTCCGCAACAATCGTGTGAGCCAACGCGTTCACGACAGCGACGTTGCTTCCCGGCTGCAAAGGCAGGTGGAAGGCGGCTTCGACGTGGGGCGAACGCACTAGGTCAATGCGGCGAGGGTCGAGCACGATGAGTTGTGCGCCTGCACGCAGCCGCCTCTTCATCCGTGAAGCAAACACGGGGTGCGCGTCGGTGGGGTTAGCGCCGATGAGCAAGATGACATCGGTCTTCTCAACCGACTTGAAGTCCTGTGTGCCCGCCGATGTTCCGAAGGTCTGCTTGAGCCCGTAGCCCGTAGGTGAGTGACAAACGCGAGCGCACGTGTCGACGTTGTTGTTGCCGAATGCGGCGCGTACGAGTTTCTGCACCACAAACACTTCTTCATTGGTACAGCGAGACGAAGTGATGCCTCCTACAGCATCCGTTCCGTATTCAGCCTGAATCGACTTGATGCGGCTAGCGGCGAATTCGAATGCTTCGTCCCACTCGACAACCCGCCATTCATCGTGAATGCTCTCGCGCACCATCGGCTCAGTGACGCGGTCGCGGTGCGTGGCGTAGCCCCACGCAAAGCGACCCTTCACGCACGAGTGGCCCTCATTCGCGCCGCCGTCCTTGAACGGCACCATGCGCACGAGTTCATCACCGCGCAGTTCAGCCTTAAACGAGCAGCCAACCCCGCAGTAGGCGCACGTGGTGAGCACAGTGCGCGTCGGCATTCCAAGGTCAATCACACTCTTCTCTTGAAGAGTCGCGGTCGGGCACGCCTGCACGCAGGCACCACACGACACACACTCACTGTCAAAGAAGGAGGTGCCACCTGGCGACACCTTGGAATCGAAACCACGGCCCGCGATGGTCAGCGCGAAGGTACCTTGCACCTCTTCACACGCACGAACGCAGCGTGAGCACGCGATGCACTTGCTTTCATCAAAGGTGAAGTACGGGTTCGTTTCGTCCTTCGGAGCGTCGAGGTGATTTTCGCCATCGAAGCCGTAGCGCACTTCGCGCAAGCCAACGACTCCTGCCATGTCCTGCAACTCGCAGTCACCATTGGCCGGGCAGGTGAGGCAATCAAGAGGGTGGTCGGAGATGTACAACTCCATCACGCCGCGGCGCAGGTTTGCGAGACGAGGAGTTTGGGTGTGAACGACCATGCCAGTTTCTACCGGGGTCGTACAGGAGGCCGGCGTGCCTTTACGTCCGTCAATTTCCACCAAGCAGAGCCGGCACGATCCGAACGGGTCGAGCGAATCGGTGGCACACAAACGAGGAACTGACAGGCCTGCCTCGGCCGCCGCACGCATCACCGAGGTGCCGGCCGGCACGGAAACTGCGGCACCGTCAACTGTGAGCTCGACTGTGACGTCGGAATCGCGCTCGGGAGTTCCGAAATCAGGTTCGTGAAGCAGGGTCACGAGTTTCCTCCGAAATCTTCGGGCCACTGTCGCAGCGCACTTCGTACGGGAAGTGGTGTTAAGCCACCCATGGCACACAGCGAACCATCGGTCATCAGCGTGCAGAGGTCGTCGAGCAACATCAGGTTCGCTTCACGATCGACACCGGCAATCACTCGATCGATCACCTCAACGCCACGCCGCGAACCGATGCGGCACGGAGTGCACTTTCCGCACGACTCAACGGCGCAGAACTCCATCGCAAACCGCGCTTGCTGCGCCATGTCGACGGTGTCATCGAACACAACGATTCCACCGTGGCCGAGCATCGCTCCTACATCAGCGAGGGCCTCATAGTCCATCGCCACATCAAGCGAGTCTGCGCGAAGGTAGGCGCCGAGCGGCCCGCCCACCTGAACGGCGCGCACTGAGCGACCACTACGCGTACCTGCCCCGAAATCGTTGACGAGTTCGGACAAACTCACTCCGAACGCCGTCTCGACGATGCCACCGCGCGCGATATTTCCAGCGAGTTGGAAAACCTGGGTTCCACGCGACCGGCCGGTTCCGAGTGCTTGGTAGGCGGCCGCGCCATCGGCGAGCACCATCGGCACACTGGCAAGTGTCAGCACGTTGTTGATCACTGTGGGTTTGCCGAAGAGGCCTTGGAGCGCGGGCACCGGGGGCTTGGGCCGCACCATCCCTCGACGGCCTTCCAAACTTTCGAGCATGGCCGTCTCTTCGCCACACACGTACGAACCGGCGCCTTCTCGCACCTCAATATCAAATACGCGGCCTGACCCGAGAACGTCGTTGCCGAGCCACCCCTTGGCCCGCGCAATGTCGATCGCCTCGTTGAGTCGCGTGATTGCGTCGGGGTATTCAGACCGCAGGTAGACGTATCCCTGCGTGGCGCCAACGGCCAGCCCTGCGATCGTCATCCCTTCCAGCAACGTGAAAGGGTCGCCTTCCATCAGCATGCGGTCGGCGAAGGTGCCGCTATCGCCCTCATCGGCGTTACAGCACACGTACTTCTGATCCGATTGCGCCTCGAGTACCGTGCGCCATTTGATTCCCGCGGGGAAACCGGCCCCGCCTCGACCACGTAGACCGCTCGCAAGTACCTCGGCGACCACGTCATCGTCGGCCATCGTCAGGGCGTGCCGCAGACCCGCGAGCCCGCCGTGAGCTTCATAGTCGGCAAGGCTGAGCGGATCAATGACTCCAACGCGGGCGAAGGTGACCCGCTGCTGGCGAGCGAGCCACTCGATCTGGTCGACGTTGCCATGAGCCAAGGGGTGGTGCGCGCCCTCGAGTATGCCGGCGTCAAGGAGGGAGTCGACATCGTCGCTCGACACAGGTCCGTAACCGAATCGCGTTCCGTTGACATCAACTTCGACGAACGGTTCGAGCCAGAGCATTCCTCGCGAACCGTTACGCACCAGTCTCACGTCGTGACCGCGCGCAGCGGCACCTGCGACAAGGTGTGCCGCGACGGTGTCGGCTCCGACCGAGCGAGCCGCAGAGTCACCGGGCACGTAGACGGTAATCATGCGCTCTCCGAACGCAACGACGCGATCACGGCGGCAATCTGCGGCGGCGACAAGCGCCCCAGCAACTGCCCGTCGACTAGTGCCGCCGGGCCGAGCGCGCAGTTACCGAGGCAATAGACCGACTCAAGATCAACGGCGTCCACCGAGCGCTCCCCCATGCTGACCCCAAGTTCACCTTCGGCTCGCTGCACCACAGCACCGGACCCCACCGATTGGCAGGCCTCGGCAACACAGATGCGCACCGCATGCGCCGGAGCCGGACTCGTACGCAGATCGTGGTAGTAAGTGAGCACGCCATGCACTTCGGCGCGCGAGACGTTCAGCGTGCGGGCGACCAGTGGAACCGCGTCGGGGTGCACGTAGCCGAATTCGCACTGCAGGGCTTGAAGTGTCAGGAGTACGGGACCGGGGCGCGACGCGGACTTGTTTACCACCACTTCGGCCTGCTCGATCGACCACGGGGCGAACGCAGACATCAGCGATCACCCTTCCCTAGAAATCTCTGCCATTGGTCCCGAGAACCCCATGGTGTCACTCTTACCCGGTCCATGGGAACCCGGCCTTCACGATGGTATGACCTACGCTCAGTTCGTGGCTTCGACTCACCGACGTGTCTCCGGACTCCGTCTCGACTCCGGCGAGACCGTTATCGACGATCTCGCCGTCGAGGAACCCCTCGAAATCCGGATCGGAGACGGTCGCACCGTCCTGCGCTCAGTGGTCACCATGCGCACCCCCGGTGCCGACCTTGAACTCGCTGCCGGGTGGCTTCGCGGCGAAGGGATTGTGCACAGCAGCGACGACCTTCTGGCTGTTCGCGCCTGTACCGACCCGAGCCTGCTACCCGAGGCACGAGGAAATGTCGTGACCGCCGATTTGGCCGCTCCCGCACTTCCACGCCTTGCGACGCTGGGACGTGCCACCGACATCACGGGAGCCTGCGGAGTGTGCGGCACCGAATCACTCGAGCAGGTCGTCTCGCGGATTGCCGAGCCGTTGCCCGTGACCGGGTCAGTGATGACCCGCAACACCGCACTGGCGCTCACCGAGGCCCTGCGTAACGCCCAGCGAGTGTTCGCTCGCACCGGCGGGCTGCACGGCGCGGCCGTCGCTGACGCCGACGGACGCCTACTCGCGGTTCGCGAAGACATCGGCCGCCACAATGCTGTCGACAAGGTCACCGGTTGGGCACTGATGAATGAGGAGACACCTGCCGCCCTCGTGGTGTCGAGCCGCGCGTCCTTTGAGATTGTGCAGAAGGCGGCCGCGTCGCACATTCCGATCGTCGTCACGGTTTCGGCACCCTCGACCCTTGCGGTCGATCTCGCCGAGCGAACCGGAATCACCCTCGCGGCATTTGCTCGCGAGGGTCGGGCCACGGTGTACACGCACGAGCAGCGGTTGAACTGATCAGCCAGTACGGTGCAGCCAGCGCACCGGGGTGCCCTCGCCACACATGCGGAACGGTTCGAGTTCGTCATCCCACGGTTGCCCCAGCAGTCGGGAAATATCTTCGGCGAGATTGGCATCGGGATCGGCATCTTCGCGGTACCCCACTCGCGCCGCCTCAGCCGCTCGCTCGAGCGCAGCACGCAGCCGCTCTTCACCCACTTGCACATCACCGTGCGGGCCGATGGTGGCTCGGAATACACCCAGTGCCGGTGTACTCGAGTAGCGCTCACCTTCACCGCCAGGGGCGGCATCCTCGGTGACTTCAAAACGCATCTGGGGCCAGCTGCGCAGCGCACTGACGAGGCGCGACGCCGAGCCGACGTCACCTTCCCATGACAATTCAGCACGCACGGTTCCAGGATCAACAGGCTGAGCCGTCCATTCAAGCGGCACCGGCGAACCGGTGGCTTCTTGAACTGCCCATGCGACATGCGAGGCCATCGCCCTCGGGCACGAGTGGATAAACACCACTCCCCGGGCACGCGAACCATACCTGTCTACGACAGAGTGCAACTCGGCCATCCGCTGACCTCCTTGACTGAGCGGGCGCCTTCCCCAGCGGTCTCAGTCAGTGACGTCACAGTCACCTTGATCGAGCGGTATCGAGTTGTGCGACTCGGTATCCTGAAGTTACCAGAACACGTCACCGTGTCGTGCGGACCCACAGGCGACAAGTTCGCCGCCGCAGGCAATACTGAGAGTAGCCGCAGTCACGGGGCTGGCGCGACACCCGCCCGGCGTGTCGTCAATGAAGTACACAGACCGAAGGGAAGGCGCGAGCAGGGTGAGCGACGGGTTTACCACGCGGGGCAACGCCCCTGACGGCTTTCCGCCTCCGGGCGACGAGGTCTTTGACGAGGGCGTGGTCACGGAGGTCATTCGACCGGCCGCCATCATTCCTGAAGAAGCCGCGCGCGCCATTCTGGTGGAATTGTCTCTGCGCGACGTGCGCAACGGCGGAACGTGGCGCTCTGACCCTTCCCGCTGGGCCCTCTACGACGCTCCGTGGCCGTCTGCGGCAGATCAGGGTGGGGCCCAACTCGTCGGAACGATCCAGGTGGCCTACAGCACCCCCACCCGCTACGAAATCACCATTTACCGGGCCACCGTCACTCGCACCGGAACTGAAATTGGCTGGACCGTCACCACACTCTGCGATGAAGCACTCAGCTTCGGTCACCTTGATTTGGCGACCTGCCCGCGCGCCGCGATGAACGAGCCGCCTAAGCCGTTCCGGTTCTAGGAGTTCTAGAACGCAAACTCTTCGTCGAGGGCAGCACCCGTGTCGGCCTCGATAAGCGCCAGCACATCGCGCGGTAGCGAGTCGACACCTTCTGCGTCGATCATGTCGTCGGCGCTAATGAGACCCTGATCGGTGAGCACTGTGACAGGACACCACTGCCGCACAGGGCAACGCTGGCACTGACGCCCGGGGCGTGGAGCGTGCTCACTGTCGTGCAACCACGTGTCGACTCGTTGAGCCAGGGCTACTCGGGCCGCCAGTACGACTTCAGGGTCGCCGATTTCAAAGCTGATGACTGTTGCGGCGTCGCTTCCGAGAAGTTCGAGTTCGACGCGACTTCCGTCGGGCTTGAAACGAGCCAGCGCATTGAGCGGATCGACACCTTCAGCAAGGATGCACACCGCGGCCGCGACTTGCGGGAAGTGATACAGCAGGTCGAGCTCATCACCGGCTTCGAGTTGGCGCACATTAAGGGTCTTCGTTTCACGAATGACCACATCGCGAGCTCCGGAGTCGTTGACCTGCGAGACCACGAGATCGGGTCGGGTACTAAAGACAACGTCAGCATCGGTGTCGTACACCGTGATGCCACACTCAGGACGCACCAGTTCACCATCGCCCTCGGTGAC
>Ga0194057_10000889_pt1 | contig 15412 bp, 18 predicted proteins | sample SepL4415m_MetaG_FD_155474 | JGI IMG/M metagenome (GOLD analysis project Ga0194057, IMG submission 155474) | Anoxic zone freshwater microbial communities from boreal shield lake in IISD Experimental Lakes Area, Ontario, Canada - Sep2016-L442-15m | ecosystem: Environmental > Aquatic > Freshwater... | reverse complement strand
AGCAGTACAACAAGCACCGGCCACACTCCTCGCTGGGCTACCTGACGCCCGACGAGTTCACGCTAGATTGGCACAACAACAACCCCGGACTCACACAAGCACTGGCTCACTAACCGGGGGCAGGTCAACCCCTCCGGCCTCTGCTCGTTCGATCCGGTCGCCCCGGCGGACGCGAGTCGCTCGCCGATTCGAATCATATTTCGTAGACTCGTGTGGGTGAGTTCCAAGAATGGTCGCGGCCGCAAAGGCCGCCCACATCAGCGTCCGCAGCGCCCGGTGACACTGTCGGCGGTGCGCAACCACGACGACTCCGAACGGGACCAGCAGCTGATCCAAGAGCTCCGCCGTGCCCTCCGCGGGTCCGAGCCTCTCGACTTCCTCGCGATCGTCAGCGGGTTGCTGGACGTGACCGACCCTCGCCTCGTTAGCCCCTTCGCGCGTGGTGACGAGCAACCCACGCTCGACGCCCTCGTCGAGTCCTTCATCGAGACTCCCTACGCCGAAACGACCGCTGCGCTCACGGCGATCCGCGCTCTCACTGGCAACGAGTTGCTGGCGGCCCGGATCGGGCGCGAACTCGCGACCCGCCGCCACCCCCTGCCGGACTGGCTCACCGGCTTGGACCGGGCACGAGTCGAACCCGAGGTGTGGTTCATGACCCATGTCCTCGGCGACGGTGACGACTACCTCGTTGGCGTGACCCTGCCCTCTGGCCACAGCCTGTCAGCACTGGTCTACGTCGACCACAACATGGGAACCGTGGTCAAGGACGCCTTCATCGTTCCCCAGCAGTTGGTCGAGCTGAGCGACATCATGGCGCAGACGATCTCCGACGTCGACCAGACGATGTCGCTCGTGGACCCGGCCCTGGCTCGTGCAGTCATCAACGAGTCGATCGAGAGCGGTGCCATGACGTTCCCGCCGTTGGAGTCCGACAGCTGGCCAATGTGCCGGCCGATCGTCGAGTGGATGCTGCGCATGCTGCCTGCCGGAGGAGTCGTCCCCCAGCGACGGGAGTGGACCGACGGCGAACGGAACGCACTCGCCGATGCGTTCTTCGGCTCGCCCTTCGCAGCCGGACTCGACGACCGAGACAACCATGACCTGCTCGACCGCGTCCTATGGTTCGGGATCGACTACGGGCCGGGGGATCCGTTGCGCTGGAGCCCGGTCAACGTGGAGATACTGCTCTGCGACTGGTTTCCCCGCAAGATCGTGGCCGAACCCGACTTCCTCTCCCAGCTCCCCGGCCTGCTCAGGGCATTCATCAGGTTCAGTCACGGTGAGCGAGGCATCCGACCGTCACTGACGGCTCAAACTCTCGCGGCGGTCGACGTGTGGGAGCCGGCTTTCCAGCGGACCATCCGTTCGTCGCGGTTGCAGGGACGCGCGGCGCTGATCGCCGGGATGCTCGAACCGGAGGATGACGATGACCTCGACTACGAGGAGATCATGCTGGAAAGCCTCGACGAGGCCGTGGGCGGTCGTGCGCAACTGCTGGCGCTGACCGATGCACCGCTGTCGAACGAGGCGTTTGAATGGACTGGTGTTGCCGAGGACATCCGACCTGTGGTCCGCGAGATTCTCGAGGCTTGCGACCGGGTTGCCGAAGAGATCCTCGACGTTGAGCACCGCACGGCCATGCGACGCTTCCTCAGCCGCGCCGCCGTCGGTGACCCGGCCATCTTTCGGCGCAAGGCATCGCCCCAACGGGGAGCTGCAGCCGTCACCTGGGTGATCGCTCGCGCGAACGATACCGTCGGCGGCTACTGGTCTGGACTCACCGTGCAAGACCTGCTCGCGCCGCTCGGGGTCTCGGGGAGTGTGTCGCAGCGGGCCGAGCCACTGCTGCGCGCCAACGGCGTCAATCCGCATCGGCTCTACGGTTCGATGAAGTTGGGAGCGTCTGACCTGCTGACGTCGCGCAAACGAGCGTCGATCATCGAGCAGCGGGATCGATATCTCGGTGATTACGGTGAGGGGACGATCTAGCCTCGCTGGGCAACGAACGTGGTTGAGGCGTCGCGACCGCGACGCGCCCGAGCTGGTCAGGCGGTTCTAGCGAGTGAGTGGGTCCACCGGTCTGCTGGACTTGATACTCCAGCGCATGTTGTGCGATAGCTGAGACGGCACCCCGCATCGGTCGGTCGTTCAGCCTCACTGAGGGCGCGTGCGGTCTGGTTACCGGCGTGCGCCGCGACTGGATCTGCCACGTACGCCAGCTGATCTGCTGGGAGTCGTTGGCGCGTGACAACACGAAGAGTGGCGCGTTGCTGGTTGTGCCGTCGAACTCGTCCGGCGGCCTCAGCGCCGGCGAACACACCGTGCCGTCGCGGCAGGCAGTAGCCCGCGCCCAGTGGTGCGGCCTGCTCGGCCAAGCTCAACGCCCGTAGTGGTAGCGGCAGGCCGCGATGCGGACTTCACCGTCGACCACCTTGTAGACCAGTCGATGCTCGTCCGTGATGCGTCGTGACCAGTAGCCCGCGAAGTCGTGCTTCAGCGGTTCTGGCTTGCCGATTCCCTCATTGCCGTTGCGCACGATGTCGCCGATGAGGGTGTTGATTCGCTTGAGCACCTGCCGGTCCTGGGCCTGCCACCAGAGGTAGTCATCCCAGGCGTTGGCGTCCCAGACCAGACGCCTCACTCGACGTCGATGAGCTGGTGCTCAGCTCCTTCGCCAGCCTCGAGGCGCTCCATGGCGTCGAGGAGCCTGCGTGCGTTGGCGGGAGATCGCATGACTGCCGCGAACACGTGAACGGCGACTACGGATCAGAAGGTTGGGAGTTCGAATACCTTCGGGCGCACAAACCAAAACCCTTGGTATACACGGTATTTCGCGATTCACCCCGTTCTCGAGGGTGGTCGATATGACAGGTTCGCTCCCGATGGTGGCACCGATGGTGGCAACGCCATCGTCACCGAGCGAACATGAGCGGACGAACCGGAAACATTCTGAGCTCGCAGCCGTCCACAGCGGCCTAGGTGTCTTGAAGGACGACCTGGGCAATCTGAGGACGGGAACGACATGGGACGCAAGCGGATGAACGGCGAGCACTCGATTTACCCGTCGGGTGGACGCTGGCATGTGCAGGGGTACATCGACGGCAAGCGGCGCCGCGTCAGCCGCATCAGGCGCTCCGATGCGGTGGAGGCCTGGGAGGCTCTGGTCAAGCTGCCCACCCCGTCTGTGACGGTGGATGGGCCGCGCACCGTGGCTGACGCCGTCGAGCAGTGGTTCACCCTGCACAGCGCCGACTGCAAGTACTCCACCCGCACCGGGTCCGGCTGACACCTGCCGAGTTCAGGCGAATTCATGATCCTTCGACCGACGATGACGATCCCCTACGGAGCACTCACCGGTGTCGCGGCACCGGGGCACAGGTTCGTCACCGCTGAGTTCCAGAGGAAGGGTGTCTGGCGGGCGAAGATTCCCGCCTCCACCATCTGGTTGTTGATCTGCGGCGCGGTGGCTCCCTGCGCTAGCAGTCCGCAGATTGCGCGCCCTGCCTCCGCGAGAACCGCATCATCAGTGCCCTGCCCTCCCCATCCGGCAGCCGACTTCAGGTCTCTGAGAAACAGCTCGGTGTTGCCTGACGTCGAGCTCGTCGGCTCAGGTCCGCCTCCGTCAGCTGCCTCGGCCACTCCTGCCGCGGTGTACGCGGCGACCGCTCCTCTAACGCACCCCGCGATCCACTGATCGATGCCACCGACCTCGTTCTTGTACCGCCGGCTTGCCGGGTCAAAATCATTTCCGCCTTTGGTACACAGCCGGCGCACCTCGGCCACGACAAATGCACCGGGCTTGTGCCCCTCGATGGCAACATCCGCGGAAACCCACTCGCTGCTGTAGGCGAAACCCGCGGTGTAGGCGGCCGTTGTCTCAGTTGGGGCAGACACAGGCGTAGTAGCTGGGGAGCCACCGGACTGGCACGCGGCAGCGAGCGGGATGACGGCCACTACCATCAGTAGCGTGCGCCTCAGCATGGCCAGTTGGGGTTGTCGGGGTCGTACCCCCCGTACTGATAGCAGTTCAAAGCGTGGTCCAGATTCTTCAACTGCGGCGCAAGCTCTGCTGACTGAGCCGCATTGAGCCGCGCTTGGCGAGATGCTCGCGCGCTTGCGGAGGCCGACGAGGCAGCTGCGGAGGCCGACGAGGCAGCCTGCTCTGCAGCAGCCGACGCAGACACTGCCGCAATGCTCCCGTTGACTCGACTGGCCTCCTTGGCAAATGCGGCGAACGCCGATCCGGCCGATGCACTTGCTGCTGCCCTGGCCGCGCTGGCGTTGTTCGCCTTCACCACAAGGCTGATGGCACCGGCCGCTGCGAGGACGATGACTACGACGATTCCGGCCGCGATCAGTCCCCTCCGCACCGGCGACACCACCCTCGGCTCACCCGGTTCGGAGGCCTCAGCCTCGGGAACCGACTCTGCGTCAGAGCCGCCCTCGGACGTGCCAGGGGCTTCGGCAACCGCGGGAACTGTAGCGGCCGTCATTGCCTCGAGTTCGCGCTTTATGCGCAGTTCCTGCGCCACTTCATCTACTGAGACGCGCAGTCTGGCGAGTCCCTCCGGGCCGGTGTCTTCTCCCAGCGCCGGATTTCGTCTCAATGCTTCGGCCAGGGCGTCCCTCAGATCTGCGTCGTCCACCATTCCCCCTAGACAGTTGCCCGGGAGACATGGCATCTCACCCGGAGTCATGTACACATCGAGTATGCATCCACGAGAGCGGGCTAGGAGAAGCAACGCACGAATTTCCACAGAGCGTTCGGGCATGATGCGGCGCCGATGACGAGCTCACCCGGCGCGAGTGCATGCGAATTGGTCGTTCCCGCCGGGCTGCTCGGTGATTTCCCATCCAGTCGATCGAGGTCATCGTGCATGGCACTCGGCCCTCGGATTTGATGCGGGTCGAGCAGGCGCTCACCCACCTGTACACGACCATTTCACGAACATGGCGCTTGGTGTGACCTAGAAGTAGAAGAACGGGCCGGCGTAGAGCGCCTTCTTCTGCGGCTCCTCCGCCTTGTCGGCGAGGAATGAGAACTGGACGCGCTTGCCCGGTCGCGAATCCGGAAGGGTGTCCTCGCACATCACGACCCTCTTGCCTACGAGGCCTAGGGCTGCGACAAGTAGCTCCTCCGACTTGGGAGAAGCGCGCAGTCCGGCGAGTCCTCTCGGGCGGGTTGGCTAGCTCAACCTCCGCACTGACTGCAGCCGTCCGAGCTGACGTCCACGTCGCTGACTTCCCCGTGCACCATGGCAGCAACGATGGTGGCAACTAGCGCGAACTCGCGCGAACAACCTCGAACAGCCCGCTAGCGTTTTCGCAGGTCAGAGGCTATATTTCGAACGTCAGTGGACGGTCTCGAACAAGAGAAGATCGACTACGGATCAGAAGGTTAGGGGTTCGAATCCCTTCGGGCGCACTCACCGAAACCCCTCTGACCTGCGGAAACGTGGGGGTGGGGGGGTCCTTGTTCCGGGGACTGATCGTTGCACCATTTCGGTGCACCGTTTCTTTTCGCTGGTACTGCTCAAATCAGCCCCGACTGTAGGTTGGCGGCCGGCACTACTCGCCGAACAGGCCGAGCCACGCCTTCTTGCGCGCGGCCCACACCGCCGCCTGGGGCGTGCTTGGGTCTTGCACGGCGAGGACCCAACTATCCGGGTCTACTGCCCAACCGAGAAGCCAGTCGCGGGGGAACAGTTCACCGTCGGCCTCAAAGAAGACATCAACGCCCCACAGATCGACCGACGACGAGCCCTGCGTTAAGTCCTCGAACAGACCGGCGTCGACGAAGCCCTCGCTCTCGGCATGTAGGTCCTTGACCATCCCCAGTGCGTTGACCGCGACGATGTTCCTCCAGTTGAACTGGCCGAGGCGCGAGGTCGCGATCGAGAACCACTCCAGGAACGCGTCGTGGGGATCGTTGGCACGGAAGGCGATGAACTCGCGGTCCTCATCACCGAACATACACACCCACAGGTCGTCAGAGTGGCGGCCGAGCCGCGCGCCGTCGAACCCCGACGTCATGCTCCCTGAGCAATAGGAGCCGAGGACGGCGACCTCCCCCAGCGGTACCCATTTCGCCTCATCGCCATCGTCGTACACGACACCGAGGGGCAATTCGTCTATGCGACCATCAGCCCACACCTGGCGAAAGATCAAGCGGTCGGAATCCTCGTCCTCGTACGGAATGTCTACTCTCTCCACCATGCGAGCCACTCCTCCCAGTAGTGACATTGCCTCAAGTCACGCCGCTCCCAGCCCGACGGTCAATCGGTAACCGAGAAGCCCATCGCCTTGAGCGCCGACATCTTCGCAGGCTCGTACTCCTCGGTTTTCGACTCCTCGAAGAATGGCCTGCCGCCAAACTCCTGCACGAGCACCTGCGAATGCGCGTCGGTTGCCGTTGCCACGTTCCAGCAGGCGTGCCGCAGGTTTGCTGGGTTTACGTCGTCAGCCCAGATCTCCGTTTCGATCAACACCTGTCGGGCGCAGTGGAAGGCACGGGCGAACCGCAAGTTAGCGTTGATGTCATTGAGCCGCACCATCAGTTCGGGCGTGGGATCGAGGTCGGCCAGCGCGATGCTGAACACTTGAACCCACGCGTCCGGATTGCCGACAATGCGAACCCAGAAGTTCGCTCCCTGCCAGAAGATTGGCAGGTCGCCATCATGATCGGGGATGGGCCGCTCACCGGTGAGCCGCTCCAAAAGGTCCCTGACATACGAATAAGCAGGATCAGGCCTCATCAGTACCCCCCGTGGCTGAATGCGTTCGGGCCAGCGTACTCGGGAATGAGCCGATCATTCGATATCGCAGAGATGAAGCGAGACCGTCTTCCCGAGGTGCCCACCTTGGCCTAAAGTCGGTGCGCCGGGCGGCAGCCTGCGGCCCACATCTGCGTGAGGGGGACGCATGTGCAGTGTCGAAGGTTGTGAGAAGACCACCCACGCCAAGGGCCTGTGTCAAGCCCATTACCGGAGACTCCAGCGCTACGGAGACCCGCTCGCCAAAGGAAGGCCAGGACCACCACGCCGCGCTGAATCAACGGATCACCGCAAACTTTCGTCGGAAGACAAGGCGCGACGAGCGGAGAAGCGTGCAGCAGTGAAGTGCCGCTTCTGCGGGTATGACTTCGCGCCTTCCACCCCACCTCCCGTCGCCTAGCCCTCGATGTGATCCTTCAATCCCCTCGCGCGCTCGGAATCTTTCGGCGAGACCTAGAACACGACTCCTAGGTACGTTGACAGGCAGTCAGACACCGTCCTCCATCTGCTCGGGCGGAGTCTGCACGCGGCACAACTGGCACCAACGTAATGAAGTTCTTCCCTTGGCCAAACAGCGAGTGTTGCGGTGCGCCGGGACTTCTATTCCTCAATTGTTGATGGTCGATGCAAAGGAGCCGCATGATGGCCGTTCCAAATTGGTACCCCGATCCGATGCGACGTTTCCAGTACCGCTACTTCGATGGGACTCAGTGGACCTCGGATGTCTCAACGAACGGAGTTGTGGCCAGCGACCCACTGAGTGCACCCTCACAGGTCACTGCGTCTACTGAGACGACCTTCGCGTCGCAGAGTGTTGGTGAGTCGGAGCCACCTCATTCCATTGGCCGCACGCCGCTATGGGTGTGGGCAGCAATAGGCGTCGGCGTGATTGCTGTTGTCGCAGTTGTATTCGCGGTTGCGGGAAGCGGGAAGTCATCCAATCGAGTCGATGAGCCGGCCTTCATTGCTCGTATGCATCAAATTGCGCAAACCCCGGGAGGCATGACGCTGGGCTTTCGATTCCAAAGTGATAGCGACATTCTCAGCGGCGGTTATGTCTGGTGTGGACGATTGAGCGCGGGCGAAACAGTCGACGGAATCTCTCAACGCGGTGAAATCATGCCGGACATCGGAGACGCCATGGCCAGCGGCGTAGAAGCCGCTCATCAGTACCTGTGCCCGAACACCTGACCCAACGGGTGGATGATCCGCGAACATCCGGCATTGAGCAGCGCATGCTTGCCGAACTGGAGAAGCAGACCTCAGCCCTGAGGGCCATCCGCTGGGCAGTCTGGGGTGTGGGCGTCATCATCCTCGTGGCCGTGTACCTAGTGGGTGTGAATGTGAACCTCTCACCCACTGCCTTCCGCATCACTCCCTGACGAGAGAGCCCGTTAGGGCACGCATAGGTGGTCTCGATAGCCGTAGTCGGCGGGAACCATCTCTTGGTTACTAACAGGCTTCTAGCCCACCTCGCTCCCAAGCGGAAACTCAGTGCAAGAAGTTGCCAACAGTGATGGGCAGTAAGTCACCAGTGGCTCCTGCCGCACGGTGCCGATCGCCACTAGGACGCCGACCTTATGTACGCCTGCCCATTCACACGCTTTTCGGCATCTCCACAAGGCAGTGGCCCATTTCGATGGGGGCAGTTATGGGGGCAGTTATGGGGGCAACGCGCATGAACGGCTGCGAATGCCAGCAGCAGGATTCGTGCGTTTCCGCAGGTCAGACAGGTAGTATGTGAACGCACCAGAACGCTCATGAACTAGCCACCATCTGACTACGGATCAGAAGGTTAGGGGTTCGAATCCCTTCGGGCGCACTTTCGAAAACCCTCTCTGACCTGCGGAAACGCGGGACAGAGAGGACTTCTTGTTCAGGAGACGGATCGGTGCACCATTTCGGTGCACCATTTCTTTTCGCTCGTGAGCCCTCAGATGGATTGGGGAGCGGCTTCAATCAGGAGAGACGCGCCGAACAGCCTGACAAACTTCGTCCGACTCGTCCGACCCTGTCGGTAGGCTGCGTTCACACTGGAGTTGAGGCTTTTGCCTGTATGAACCGTGCGTCAAAGTCAAGAAGTGTCGTGCACGATCCGCACTCCCGCGCGGGCTTGTCATCCCCCATCTTCGGGTTCCCCAAGTCGGATGAGGTGCAGGTTAAACAGGTAGCGGAAGTCGCTACCCTCCTTGGCCTTCACAGTGCCCTGAATCATCTGCACGATGGCGAATATCGCGAAGGCGACCAGCACCAGCAGCACAATGAGTGTTGCAAACTCGTCGCCGCTCCTTGCTGAACTCCAATAGTTGAGGGAAGTGACGTCAACGGCCAGCATCAGCGCGAGTGGTGCCATTGCGATGGCATAGACCAGCAGGACGGTGAACTGAAAGTTCAGGGACTCCTTGGCTTGCCGGATCACTGCAGGTGACTTCGAGGCGCGGTAAATCAGCAGGGCCGGGATCCACGTTCCGAGGAAGAAAATCACCCCGAGGTGTACGAAGTTGAGCAGTCCGGCGACCACCCACACCACCAGCGGCCCCAGGTGTGCCCACATCGCAGCATTCCGCTCAGCGGCAACCTCGGGACTAAGTTGCGGCCGATTCACCAGCCCGGATCGTGAAGCGCCACAGGTGCCGCAGAACACAGCACTTTCCGCCAGCGGTGAGCCGCACTGAGCGCAGCAGGCGGATACCGCCCTTGTGCCTGCTTGGATGTCAGGTGAACCCAACATCTCCGCTGTTCGCTCAGAGGCAGGGCGCGGCATGGTCTGGTCTGTCCACAACGTGCCATCGAAAAACCTGTACTGACTTGGGTCGTTCGGGTCCTCAAACCAGCCGTCAGCGCGCTCCATGCACCGCCCCCATAGAAACCTTCGGACGCATCCCCTGATTGCATCGCAACGCAAGGCTAGCCCAGCATGGTCAGTGTGCGGGCGACATGTGGTCCCAGTCTTCACACGAGCCGTGGCGGAGCCGCCTTTAGGCCAGCATGGGTGTGTCCCCCACCCACCGCAACGTCAACATGCCCACCCCACGGCGAGTTGGTGAATGTGCGCAATATCCGTGGTCGCCGAACACGTACGCACGCGGCTAACTCACTGTGACGCCCTGCCCTGAGTGGTAAGTTTGACTGAACAATGCGAGGAACGGGGGATGGGCAATGTCTCAGGTAACGCCCGACAATTCCGAGGGAAGCCGCTGCTCTCAGGGGCACCCCGTTCCGCCGGGAGCAGCATTCTGCCCTCAGTGTGGCGGTGCGGTCGTCTCCGCGTCGACCCTCCCTCCGCCTGCGTCTCCGCTGGCATTAGGCCCGCTGGCTCCCGAGTCCTTGCCGCCCTATTCCGCACACCCGAGTTGGTCTTCTCAGTACCTACCCCAGTACCCACCCCAGCATGCGCCGCCGCCAGCAAAGAAGTCGAAACTCCCGTGGATCATCGTCGCCGCCGTGGTGGTGCTCGCCCTGGTCGGTCTGGTGGCCCTTCAGCCCTGGAAGTCGAGCACGTCGAAGGGCTCGGGCAGCGCGGCTTCTGCCACGCCATCGCCGAGCACTACCACCATCACCGGTGAGTTCCTGCTCTACGACAGCGACATGTACTCGTGCAACCCTTCGGCCGGCTATAGCGATATCGGCAGCGGCACCTCGGTGACCCTGAAGAATGAGGCGGGCACGCTCATCGGCAGCACGTCGCTGGGAACGGGCATCGGCTCGGGTTCGTTCTGCACCTGGAGTTATATCTTCCCCGGCGTGTCCACCGACTTCACCTACTACACGGTGTCAGTCGGTCGCCGCGGCGACATCACACACAGCAAGTCGGAGATGGTCAGTAACGGGTGGGTGCTCTCCACGAGTCTGGGAAACTGAACTTCGGCCCCGCCTGTTGCTAGGCCAGCAGGTGCGGCAGGAAGGTGTCGCCCGTGTTGCGGCTGCCGCAGCTGGCGCATGGATTCGCCAGCGGATCGAGGATGGCACCGCAGTTTCCGCAGTCGCGATCGGCGGAGTAGTCGTCGCCTGGAATCGGGCCGCGCGGCAGGAATGACTCGGCAGCTACCACCGCACTCGCCACAGGGGCCACCACCGCGGGTGCGGCAGACGCAGGACTCCCCGCGGGCGCGCCGGTAGGCATCCACAGCTGGCCACAGGTGGGACACGGTGCCATCAAGGCCTGGAAACTGCTTCCGCAGCCGGTGCAAAACATCGCGCCGGGAGCGCGCATTGTGCCGCACGATGGACAGTAGCCAATTGTCACGGGTTGCCTCCTGTCGCGACGAAGGACGCTTCGACTGGAACGATGATGATCTGGCCGGTGTCGAGCTGGTTGGGATCGACAAGTGGGTTGGCGGACATCAGTTCGGGATAGCGCTCGCCATCCCCAAGGAAGCGACGACTGACCGACCAGAAGGTGTCTCCAGGGCGGATCGTGTAGGCGATGGTCACCTGCACCGGAGTGCCAGGCGCAAGGGGAGGCGCCGTCGAGGGGGTCGCGCTCGGGGTGGGCGACGGCGTCGTCGTTGGAGTCGCGCTCGGTGTCGGTGTCGGTGTGGGCTGCTGCGCGTCGGCGAGCTGGCCTTCCAGAGTCTGAATGCGAGCGACTGCTTCGGTGCGTGCTTGGTCCTGTCCCTGGGTTCCGCCGACGAACCAGCCGGCGAGGGCTCCGAGCACGCCCACCACGACGGCGGCCGACACCACCACCGGCCAGCGCACCCCCTCCTTCGCCGGCTTCGGGCTGGCCGTCGCGATCGCGTCAGCCTTCGAAGCTCCGGGCCTGGCCACTGCCGCCCGCGCAGTCGTGCCGGTCGACAGCGTCACGGAGGTGCCATCGGGCGCCACGAGGAAGCCGAACTCTCCCGCCACCGGGTCGACCACGAGGGCTACCTGTCCGTGGCCGCTGAAGAAGTTCTGCTGGATGAAGGTGTCGTAGTCGGAGAGGAAGACTCCAAATCCGGGGTGCGAGTGGTACCAGCCCACGATGCTGAGCCCGGGGTGTGACGAGTCGACCGTCGAGAGCACGTCGTCCCACGCCTCGTGCGTGAAGGTGAGATTGGTCTGCGTCGCCTCGACCGCCGACGCCGGATGCGAGTGCGCGATGTCGGTGCCGGTGTCGGTGGCCGTGCCTATGAGGAATCCGCCGACCTCGACGTCGAGCCGGCTGAAGCAGTGCTCCTCGACCGCTGTGCGAACAGCGTCGGGGTAGTTGATGTTCGCCTTCTCGCTCATGAGGCCTCACTGAGGATGACGTGGGTGCTGCGGAACTCCGTGCGGAATCCCACGAGTTCGGACTGGGTCCACCCGATCGATTCGAGGGGCGTGGTGGCCCACACGTGGTCGGGCGTGAGACTGGATCGTGCGGTCATGGGGCGCTCGGCGCCACACGCAGCGCAGACCCCAGCGCCGAGGGGCAACACGCTGCGCAACCCAAGAAGCGCGGACCCCTCCCCGCACGTGGGGCACGACTCCACGTGCATGAGGTCCTCGGCGAGGTCAATCGCCACGACGTTCTCGCCCAACAGCGCGCTGACTTCTGCAGCCGCCGCGGCGAGGGTGGCCGGCAGCGCGGCGAGCACGGAGAGTTCACCCACCTCGTCATGTGCCATGCAGTCGGGGTTGGCCACGTACTCAACCACGCTGGTGAGCATTGACTCGCCCTCGAATCGCCACACCTTGCCGATGAGCGAGCAGAGGTCAGGCCGGCCCACCAGCAGCTTGATGCCCTCCTGCACCTCGACCCCGGCGACGACCGAAGACGATGTCGCGTTGGTGGGCGTGCGGCCCATGGCGAGGTCCTCTGGCTTGAGCAGCGCGCACGAGCGGCGGTGCCCGAGGTTGGCGAGGTCGGCCTCGCTGAGGGTGCACTCGTAGCAGGGCCCGTCGGGACCGAACACGCGGGCGAGCCCCTGGAGGCCCTCGATGGCGCCGTCGATCCAGAACATCCCGAGTCGCCGGCACGCACTGTTGAGCCACATGCGGGCCTCGCGATTGTCGAGCCCGGCGATGACGAGGTCGTACTGCTTCACCCAGCCGGAGCCAAGTGCCTGAATCGGCACGGTAAAGGCTCGCAGAGTGACGTCGGGGTTGAGTGCAGTCGCGCCCTCGACCAGCACCTCGGCCTTGTGGCGACCCTGATCAGCGTCGGTGAAGAACGCACACCTCGACAGGTTGGAGTGCTCGATCGTGTCCATATCGACGACGTCGATCACGCCCACCCCCGTGAGCACTAGGTTCTTGACGATCTCGTTGCCCAGAGCACCCGCCCCCACGACGAGCACCCTGCTGGACAGCAGTCGGGTCTGGTCCCACCACCAGATCCGTTCCTGCCGGTCGTATCGACTCTCAGACACGTCAAGCATGGCCGCAGCCCGCGGTGATTTCGGGCACCAGCCGTAGGGTGTCACCCTCCGACACTCCACTCTCGGCTAGGGTCTGCTCGTCGCGCACCTGGCGTGACAACTGCACATGGTGGAAGCGGTAAGACATCGGCTGGCCATCTGGGGCCGTCAAGGGCAGCCCCAGCAGCTCGACGAGCTTGGCGACGATTCGAATACTCGGGGCGTCGCTGGGAATCGTTGCGTCCTGGCGGCGCGCGCCGGTGGCATCGGTGATCACTACGTTGAGCGTGCTCACGTGAACCTCGCTTCATTGTCGAGAGTGATGATGAGACGTGCGGGCCTTCGCCGACGGTGGAGTAGTACAACGAGGAGCGTTATGGCCGCGATGACCAGCGCCAGTAGCGCCAGGAGGAGCGCGATTGGCACGAACGCCGACGAGGCGTTGGCCACGGTCTTGGGGTCGGTGCTGGGGTCGGCGGGCTTACTCGTCGGTGCACCCTCCGCCCGCAGCAGCACCTGCCGGAGCTCCGCTGCCGGAACCGCATAGGCGATGCCAGTCGCGTCGGCCTGCTCGACCACCATGCCCACCACGCTGCCGTCGGCACGCAGCAGCGGCCCGCCTGAGTTGCCAGGGTCGACAGGTGTCGAGGCGGCGATCAGCCCAGAACTTCTGCTGGTCACGATCTGGCCGCGCGACAGCACGAGCCCGTCGATGGGCGCACCTATCGCGTAGACCGTGTCACCAGCGAGAGGAAGCGTGGTCGACAGTGCAATGCCGCCGCCTTTTCGAAGGTCGGGCGCCGACAGAACCGCAACGTCCAGAGCTTCATCGGTGAGCAGCACCTCCGCCGAGACCGAGGTGGGCCCCACCCCCCGGCCGTCAATGCTGAGCCGCACCGTGGTGGTGCCCGAGACGACGTGCGCCGCAGTGAGGAGCAGTCCGTCACTGAGTTGAAATGCTGTGCCCTGATGCGCGTCAGGCGTACTAACGACCCACACCGAGTCCAAAGCGTCGATGGGTGCGGGAAAGGTGGCCAGGGCCACCCCCGCTGCCACCACGAGTTCGGTAAGCATCAGACCTTCAGTGCCCCAGGGGTGCGGGCCGACGAGGCCTTTTGCCTGAAGCGAATCTGTGTGGAGCCGAAGGTGAGAATGTCCCCGTCGACCACGCGTGCCGTCGGTGCGGCTGATCCGTTGACAACGACGGAAACACCGGCGAGTGCTGAGCTGAGTCGTCCCTCCGACCGGCTGGTGTCGAGAGTGGCCGCCACTGGCGCGACGGAAGGGTCCTTGATCAGGGTGACGTCCGCGGTGGGTGACGAGCCAATGGTGATCGACGGCTTGTAGAGAATGAACTGCTTGCCCGCCAGCCCCCCGCTTACGATCTCGATCCACGCCGTCTTGGCCGCCTGCTCGGCGAGGCCCATCGCTGCGCCGATCAGCAAGCCCAAAAGCGCGATGCCCACGAACTGGGCCGCCATCTCGCCGGGGATGAAGTCGAAAACGAACCCGCCGAGGAACCCACCGACGGCGCCACCGAGTGCGGCGACACCGAGCCGCTTCCACGACCGCGAGGGCGCCCCCGCAGCGATGCCGGCCGCGATGCCCACCATCAGCCACGCTCCACCTCGAAGCGGGTGGAGTCGAAGGGTGACGTAGTCAGCAAACTGCGCATCCGTCCAGTTGCCTGCAGTGCCAGCGGAGATGGCGTTGTTGTACAGCCACTCGGTGCCAGCGGTGTAGAAGAGGTGCGCGATGAGGCCCAGCAAGAGGGCTGCTACTAGGGCGACCGGGATGGCGATGGCCGCGGCCATTCCCACCTTCGCCCAGCTCTTGCCGCTCAGCGCGTCGGCCAGGGCGATGACGACGCCGATGCAGAAGGCAAGGATGAACGTGAAGGCTAGGTTGGTGGCGAATGTGTTGTCCTCGAAGAGGTTCAGCACCGAAAATCCCAGGCGCTCAAGGGCGAACGCCAGGATGCCGCCCACGAGTCCGCCGGCCCCCAGCACCATGATGGCGCGGAGCGCGCCCGAGCCCTTCTGGTCGGCGGCGGTGCCGACGTCGCGCACCAGAGCAACCTGCTGTGCCTGCAGCATCTCCGACACCCGACGCGACACATCGTCGGTTGCGAGGTCCTCGGCGCTGACGGTGATTCGACCGCCGGGGGCCGGAGGCACCGTGGGAGGAGCGGCCGGGGGCGGCGGAGTGGACTGCTGCGGCCACGACTTGGTCAGGTCGGGAGTCGTGGGCTCCAGCGGCGACGGGTCAGACGAGGTCGACATGTCCCTCCTTCGGGGGGGCCCAGTTGGGGGA
>Ga0194057_10000886_pt1 | contig 15443 bp, 15 predicted proteins | sample SepL4415m_MetaG_FD_155474 | JGI IMG/M metagenome (GOLD analysis project Ga0194057, IMG submission 155474) | Anoxic zone freshwater microbial communities from boreal shield lake in IISD Experimental Lakes Area, Ontario, Canada - Sep2016-L442-15m | ecosystem: Environmental > Aquatic > Freshwater... | reverse complement strand
CCTCCCACCCTCCCCCCTTTTTCCGCATGGGGGGACACTCAGCACGCATAGGCGCAGTTTTTCTCCCCCAGCATTCGCAGTTGTCCACATGCTGCCCGCGGCCGTTCCCGGAATTCGGTCAGAGTGTGGCCATGCCCACTCGATCTCGAAGCCACGACCTCTTGAATCAGGTCGCATCTGCCCAAGCCGGGCTTGTCACATCCGCGCAATTGGCGGAAATCGGCGTGCGCACTTCCACCGTCTCGCGCCGATCGAGGATGGGCGGAATGTGGAATCGGGTTCTTCCGAGCGTGCACCTAGTCACAGGTGGGCAGCCAGACCGTCTTCAACGTGAATTCGCGGCACAGTTGTACGCGGGCGCCTCGTCGGTTCTCACTGGAATTACGGCGCTCCGCCATTACGAGCCCAGACTGGCCCGCACACTCTGGCTTCCCGACGATCGCTATGTCGTGGAATCAGTTCACGTACTCGTTGATCACTCGTGTCGCCGCACCTCGGTCGCCTTCGTGGAAATCGAGCGAACGCGGAGACTCCCTGAGCGTTCGGTCACCGAATTCCGCGACGGTTTGGTTCTCGCCCCACCCGCGCGAGCAGTCAGCGATGCCGCGAGACGGATGCGGTCGGAATCGGATGTCCGCGAATTGGTCATCGCTTCTCTCCGGTTGGGGCTCGCCAACGCGTCTGATCTGACTCAGGAATTGAAACTCGGTCCGATTCGAGGAAGTGCCTTCCTGCGTTCGGCTATTGAGCACGCAGAAGTAGGAGTGTGGTCTCCATCGGAAGGCGATTTGCGTGATCTCTTCTCCGGATCTCAGCTTCCCGAACCGATGTGGAATCCGCGTTTGGTTGGACCGCGCGGCGAGTTCATTGCCATTCCCGACGCTTGGTTCGATGAGGTGGCGCTTGCTATCGAGGTAGACAGTCGCGAGCACCACAGTTCGGGTGACGGTTGGGAAAGAACACTGGCGCGGCAAGCACGTTATGCAGCGGCTGGGGTGCTGTGTATCCCGGTCACGCCTCGTCAGATTCGCGAGCAACCCGAGCGGACCTTGCTCTCGATAGAGGAAGCCTATGAAACGGCATTGGCGAGACCTCGTCCGCTCGTGCGGGCCATTGTCGGGCAAACCCGAGCCGAGGGGCGGGTTACTCCTGTGTCCTGGGCCGGATGATGGGGTAGAAAAACTGCGTCTATGCGTGCTGAGTGTCCCCCCATGCAGAAGAGAGGCGGCGCGGCGCGGCGCGACGTTAGCCGCCGGCGAAGGGTGGCAGGACGTCGAGTCGACTTCCTGCCACGAGCGGCGAGTTGAGATCGCCTGCCTTCACCGACACTTCGTCGACCAAGTACGAGCAGCGGGAAAGAACCTCACCAAGCGCTGGAAACTCCGCGACTAACCGTTCGAGTACCTCGCCAAGCGTGCCGGGCTTCGTCACCCATTCCGAGCAACCTGCTGCAGCGCGCGCTGCAGCAAAAAGGTGCACTTCGATCGATCCGGTCATGCGCACAGCCTAATTGCCCACTTTGCTGGGGGAGAAAAACTGCGCCTATGCGTGCTGAATGTCCCCCCATGCGGAAATGTACGGTCAAAATGTACGGTCAAGATGCGCGAGGTCGCAGAGAGGTCTAGTCTTTGCCCACACCTGACGTATGCCTCATGACGCCCTTCCCGCGACGCCTCGATTCGGAGATTTCATGGAACTGCAGAACTCCTTCACCGTGCCCGCCGACATTGAAACTGCATGGAAGCAGTTGCTCGACGTCGAAAGTGTGGCTCCCTGCATGCCCGGGGCAACTCTCGAAACCGTCGATGGTGACGACGTCACCGGCAACGTCAAGGTCAAGCTCGGCCCGGTGAGCATGTCGTACGCGGGCAAGGCCACCTTCATCAAGAAGGATGAGGAGACTCACACCGCGGTGCTCGAAGGCTCCGGTAAGGAGGCCAAGGGTGGCGGAACCGCGAAGGTGCTCGTGACCACCACGCTCGTCGCCGAGGCACCTGACCGCACCCGCGTCGATGTACTGACCGACCTCACCATCACTGGAAAGGCCGCGCAGTTCGGCCGCGGAGTGATGCAGGATGTGGCCGGCCGCATCATTGACCAGTTCGCCGCCAACCTTGCAGCGTCGATGACGGCGCCGGTCGCAGTTGCGGCCGGAGCAACCGCCGATGGCGCACCGGCGGCTCCGCGTCCAGTTCAGGCTGCCGAAGCGATCGACCTCGGTGCCGTAGCGACGGCCCCATTGCTCAAGCGCGCCATTCCGATTGTCATCGGAGTTGTGATCATCGCCGGAGTGATCTGGTGGGCAACCCACCGCGGCGAGTGAAGCCAACAAAACGCTTACGCCAAACCTCTACCTTTGGCCGCACATAGTCGCTAGCGTCAGGGACCTAAGTCCTGTACTGAACAATCCGCACAGTTCGTCACAACGCCAACCCCAATCCCAATCCCACTCCCACTCAATGGAAGGTGAGGGCATGCAGACTCCCGCACCGGTCGGGTATGCCAAGGCAACGTCGGTTTCCGACGCCCTTGCCCTACTCAAGAAGCACGGCGAGGACTCCCGCATCGTTGCGGGCGGACACAGCCTGATCCCCATGATGCGCTTGCGCATCGCCGCCCCCGAGGCACTGATCGACATCAATGATGTCGCCGAGCTCAAGGGAATCTCCATCGAAGGCAACGAAATCGTCATCGGCGCCATGGTGCGCCATGCCGAGGTGTTGTCGTCGCCGATCCTCTTTGAGCACTACGCGATCTTCCGCGAGGCCGAGAAACTCATCGCTGACCCGATCGTCCGCAACCGTGGCACAATCGGCGGATCGATGTGCCAGGCCGACCCGTCGGAGGATCTCTCCGCAGTGGGCGCGGCGCTCAAGGGCACGGTCGTGATTCAGAGCGAGTCCGGAACTCGCACGGTCGCTCTCCGCGACTTCCACGAAGGCCCCTACATGACCAAGGTCGCGCAGAGTGAAATCCTCACTCAGGTGCGCTTCCCGATTCGCCCCGGAGCAGGCAGCGCGTACGAGAAGGTTGAGCGCCGTGTTGGCGACTGGCCCGTCGCGTCGGCTGGCACTTTCGTAGTGGTCAAGGACGGCGTTGTTGACGACTGCGGCATCGGACTGACCGCTGTTGGTGCCGAGCACTTCTGTGCACCCGAGGCCGAAGCCTTCCTCATCGGTAAAGAGCCGACGGAAGAAAACCTTTCGGCCGCGGCGCAGCTTGCAGCTGACTCCTGCAACCCCTTCTCCGACCAGCGCGGTCCGGCGGATTACAAGAAGCACCTTGCCCACGAACTCACGTTGCGGGCGCTTCGCCGTTCCGCCGCCGCAAGCCAGGGAGCCTGACAATGCAGATCACGCTGACGGTTAACGGAACCGAATACACCCGCGATGTTGAGCCGCGCATGCTGCTCGTGCACTTCATTCGCGACGAACTCCTGCTGCGCGGTACGCACTGGGGATGTGACACGTCGAACTGTGGAACGTGCACGCTCTGGGTTGATGGTGAGCCCGTGAAGAGTTGCACGATGCTTGCGGTGATGGCTGATGGTCGCGCAATTCGTACCGTCGAAGGCCTGGCCAATGGCGCCGAACTCGACCCCATCCAGCAGGGCTTCATCGAGTGCCACGGATTGCAGTGCGGATTCTGCACCCCCGGCATGATGATGACCGGCCGTTGGTTGCTCGACAACAATCCGAATCCCTCTGAAGGGGAGATTCGCGAATGCATCTCGGGTCAGATCTGCCGTTGCACCGGCTACAAGAACATCGTTTCAGCGATCCAGTGGGCCGCTGAGCACCCTGCAACCAGTGAGGTGACTTCATGACCGCCGTTGAAGAGGTGCCGCTGAGCCCAGCGGGTAACCCCATCGGCTTTGGCTCGATGAAGCGCGTGGAAGATGCGCGTTTCGTTCGTGGTCAAGGTAACTACGTCGACGACGTGAACCTGCCCGGAATGCTGCACAGTGCGATTCTGCGCAGCCCGCACGCGCACGCGCGCATTGTGTCGATCGACAAGTCGGCCGCGGAAGCACTTCCCGGTGTCGTGCTCGTCATCACTGGCGAAATGCTCGCCGGTGTTCCGCGCCCGTCGCTGTTGGGTGACAACTTTGCGTGGATGCCCACGCTGTCGTACGACACGCAGGCAGTGCTGGCCACCGACAAGGTGCGTTTCCAGGGTCAGGAAGTCGCGTTCGTTATCGCCGAGAGCAAGTACATCGCTCGCGATGCACTCGAACTGATCGACGTTGAATACGACGTTCTCGATGCCGTCATGGACGCCAAGAAGGCCATGGACCCGGGCGCTCCCGTCATCCGCGACGACAAGGGTCAGACCGACAACAGCATCACTGACGTTCACGGCAACCAGTCGTGGGAGTCAGGTAACGCCGAAGCGACCGCGGCTGCGATTGCCGCTGCTGAGGCCGACCCCAACTGTGTCGTCGTGACCGAGCAGATTCTCTACCCGCGCGTGCACCCGGCGCCCATGGAGACCTGTGGTTCGGTTGCCGAACTCAACCCGGTGACCGGTCAGCTCACGTTGTACACGACCAGCCAGGCACCGCACGCACACCGCACGGTGTACGCGATGGTGGCCGGTCTGCCCGAGCAGAAGATCCGCGTCATTAGCCCCGACATCGGTGGCGGTTTCGGCAACAAGGTCGGCGTCTACCCCGGATACGTTCTCTCGATCGTCGGAAGTCTGCTGACCGGCAAGCCGGTGAAGTGGATGGAAGACCGCAGCGAGAACTTGATGTCGACGTCGTTCGCTCGCGACTACCACATGAAGGCCACCATCGCGGCGACCAGGGAAGGCAAGATCCTCGCGGTTGACGTTGACGTTCTCGCCGACCACGGTGCGTTCAACGGTGTGGCACAGCCGACCAACTACCCGGCCGGTTTCTTCCACATTTTCTCGGGTTCGTACGACTACCCGAACGCGCACTGCAAGGTCACGCCGGTGTACACCAACAAGGCACCTGGTGGCGTTGCGTACGCATGTTCGTTCCGCATCACCGAGGCCGCGTACGTGATTGAGCGCGTCGTCGACTGCCTCGCGGCCGAACTGCAGATGGACCCGGCTGAGTTGCGGTTGAAGAACCTCATCGCTGCTGACAAGTTCCCCTACATGTCGCCCACTGGCTGGGAGTACGACTCGGGCGAATACGAGAAGACGATGCGACTGGCCATGGAAATCGCTGGCTACGACGAACTCCGCCGCGAGCAGGCAGAGAAGCGTGCCAAGGGCGAGTACATGGGAATCGGCATCTCGTTCTTCACCGAAGGTGTGGGCGCCGGACCCCGCAAGACGATGGACATTCTCGGCCTCGGTATGGCTGACGGTATTGAACTGCGTGTGCACCCCACGGGCAAGGCAGTGCTGCGTCTGTCGGTGCAGTCACAGGGTCAGGCACACGAGACCACCTTCGCGCAGATTGTGAGCCACGAGCTCGGCATTCCGCCGGAGGACATCGACGTCGTGCACGGTGACACTGACCAGACTCCGTTCGGCCTCGGAACCTACGGTTCGCGGTCGACTCCGGTGTCGGGTGCGGCCGCGTCGGTCGTTGCACGCAAGGTGCGCGAGCGGGCCAAGATCGTTGCTGCGGCAGCGCTCGAGTGCTCGCCCGACGACCTTGAGTGGGAACTTGGTCGCTGGTACGTGAAGGGTGACAAGGAGCGCGGCAAGACGATCCAAGAGATCGCCCTGCTCTCGCACAGTTCGCTCGAACTGCCCGAAGGTATCGAGGGTCACCTCGACGCCACAGCCGTCTACAACCCGCCGAACCTCACCTACCCTTACGGTTGCTACATCTGCGTCGTTGACGTTGATGTGCTCACCGGCCAGGTCAAGGTGCGTCGCTTCATCGCCGTCGACGACTGCGGTGTGCGTATCAACCCGATGGTCGTCGAAGGCCAGGTTCACGGTGGTCTTGCTGACGGAATCGGCATGGCGCTGATGGAACTCATCGCGTTCGACGAAGACGGAAACTGCCTCGGCGGTTCTTTCATGGACTACCTGTTGCCCACGGCAATGGAATGCCCTGACTACGAACTCGGCGAGACCGTCACGCCTTCCCCTCACCACCCCATTGGTGCAAAGGGTGTCGGCGAGTCGGCAACGGTGGGTTCACCTGCTGCTGTCGTGAACGCCGTGATCGACGCGATCAGCCCGTTCGGAGTGCGTCACGCCGACATGCCGCTCACCCCGGCAAACGTGTGGCGTGCCATTCAGGGCCGGCCGATGCGTACGGACATGGCCGTAGAGTAAAACGATGACCACCATGGCGCTGCACGAACGGGCCGAGGCGTTGAAGACGCGTCGCGTTCCGTTCGTGCACGCCCGGGTGGTGCTCGCAGAACGTCCGACATCGGCCAAGCCCGGCGATGAGGCGCTCGTACTCCCGGACGGAAGTATTGAAGGATTCGTTGGCGGAACATGCGCCGAATCCACCGTTCGGTTGCAAGGACTCTCGCTTCTTGCCTCGGGTGATTCGATGCTGTTGCGCATCGCACCGAATCCCGAAAGTGACCAACCCGGTAAGACTGTGGTGCACAACCCATGCCTATCGGGAGGCACCTTGGAAATCTTCCTTGAGCCGGTGTTGCCTTCCCCGCTTGTTGGAGTGCTGGGCGATACGCCGATGGCTCAGGCCATGATTCGCATCGGATCGGCGCTTGGCTATGAAGTGCGCGTGTTCGACGACATTGATGTGACGGTCGCCGACGTGGTCATCGTCGCGACGCACGGCAAGCGTGAGGAAGAGACTCTCACCGCAGCCGTTCGCGCCGGCGTTCCGTACATCGGTCTCATCGCCAGCCCCAAGCGTGGAAGCGCGGTCCTCGCGTTCCTCGAACTCAGCGATGATGAGAAGGCGCAGATTCACACACCCGCAGGTCTGAACATCGGCGCACGCACGCCGAATGAGATCGCGCTATCGGTGTTCGCACAGGTGATTGAGAAGCGGACGTCGTCGACTGTGTCGCGGTCGGTGGGTTCGGCTGAATCAATGGGTTCATCGGAATCAACGGGCGCGGCAGATGCTTCGGCCACTGCTTTCGCTGACGTTCCCTTCGCATCCGCCGAGCCCGTTTCAACCTCAGTCACCTTCGAAGTCGCTGCGTCCGTCGTGCCCACTTCCATTGATCCTGTATGCGGTATGACGGTCTTCGAGGCGACCGATGGGTTGTACGCCGACGTTGATGGTGCGCGCGTGTGGTTCTGCTGCCCGGGTTGCCGTCGCGAGTTCTTGAAAAATCCCGGGAAGTACCCGCGGTCGTGAGCGTCGCCGACCTTATTCCAGATATCGCTGCGCTGACCGATCGGCTTGCAGAGGCGGGTTATCTCGCTGATCCAGGTTTGGCCACCGCGCTGTTCTGCGCTGTGAGGTTGCCTCAACCGCTGCTGCTGGAAGGTGAAGCAGGCGTCGGAAAGACGCAGGCCGCCAAGTCGCTGGCCACACTGCTTGACACTCCGCTCATCCGCTTGCAGTGCTTCGAAGGAATCGATGCTGCCGAAGCGCTGTATGAGTGGAACTACCCGCGGCAGCTGCTCGGAATTCGGCTGGCCGAAGCGCGCGGTTCCGACCTTGTCGAGGAATCACTGTTTGGCCCGGGCTACCTCATTCGTCGTCCGTTGCTTGCGGCGCTTGAACACCCTGGCCCGCGTCCTGCAGTACTGCTCATTGATGAAGTCGATCGCGCTGACGAGGAGTTCGAAGCGTTCTTGTTTGAGTTACTCGCTGAGTCGTCGGTGACGATCCCCGAGATCGGAACGCTGCACGCTGAGTACCCTCCAATCGTAATTCTCACGTCGAATCGCACGCGTGATTTGCACGACGCCCTCAAGCGTCGTTGCCTCTACCACTGGATTGACTACCCGCCCCTTGCGCAGGCAACCGCCATCGTTGCGGCGCGCGTTCCGGAAGCCGACGCGGTGCTGGTGAGCCAGGTCGCGGTTGCGGTGCAGCGTTTGCGTTCACTTGATGTGCAAAAGCCACCAGGTGTCGCCGAGGCAATCGACTGGGTGCACGCCGCTAACTTGATGGGGCTCGCACGACTGGATGAGTCGGGTGTCGAGTCGACGCTCGGTTCTGTGTTGAAGTACCGCGAAGATCACGACGTTGCTCGGGCGAAGGGATTCGCCTGGGTCGCTAATGGCTGAGGTACCTGCCGCGCCGGACATCCGGCTCTCGGAGGTCATCGCCGCCTTCGGTCACCTGCTTCATGCCGCGGGTGTTCCCGTAACTCCCGAACGCAGCGCACGCTTTGCTGAAGTTGTCATGTTGGTGCGGCCGCAGTCGCTCACTGAACTCGCGGCTCTGGGCCGCGTCACTTTGTTGAGTACCCACGATCAAATCGAGATTTTCGATCGTGTCTTCGGCGAAGTGTTCCGCGGCTTGGTCGACATCACTGATTCGCGGGGTGATTCCAATAATCCTGCGCCTGCCTCAGTACTGCCGTCAGAGGAGAAGTCTGAGGGCGAAGGCGAGCGCGAAGGTAAGGAGGCCGAACAGCCGCGCGGTACCAGCGGGCTCCCGGGCGAAGGCTCAGGCGATGGCGATGATGAGGTAGAACAGGAGTCGGTACTTGCAGCGGTCAGTGCCGAAGAACGCTTGGGGCAAAAGGACTTTGCGGCCTGCACGCCCGATGAGTTAGCGCTGCTGAATGCACTTGTCGAACGACTCGCTTTCGTTCCACCCCCGCGTCAAGGACGGCGAAAGCGTCGCCATCACCGTGGTACCGCGCTCGATGTGCGAGCGACATTGCGTGAATCGCATCGCACACAGGGTGATCCGGTCAAGCGTATTTATCGCAAGGCAATGGAGCGCCCGCGACGCGTGGTGTTGATCGCTGACGTGTCGGGTTCGATGGAACCGTACGCGCGCGTGTATTTGCATCTCATGCGCGGTGCAGTGCGTGCGCTGCACTCCGAAGCGTTTGTATTTGCCACGCGACTGACGCGCCTGACTCGACAGTTGAGTCATACGCACCCTGATGTTGCGTATCGCAAAGCGACTGAAGCGGCACCGGACTGGTCGGGTGGCACACGTATCGGGTCGGCGCTCAAATCATTTATCGACGACTACGGGCGCCGCGGCATGGCGCGTGGTGCGGTGGTCGTGATCGTGTCCGATGGTTGGGAGATCGACGACCCGACGTTGGTGGGCGAGATGATGCAGCAGTTGTCGCGTCTGGCCTTTCACATTGTGTGGGTTAATCCGCGCAAGGCGGCACGTGACTACCGACCTGTCGTCGGTGGCATGGCGGCGGCAATGCCGTACGTCGACACGTTTGTCAGCGGGCACTCATTGCGATCGTTGGAAGAAGTAATGCGCGCGATTCATTCAGTTGCCGAAGGTGGACGGCGTCGTGCCGAGACGCGCCCGTTGCATTTGCCGCAGACGGTGGCCGAGGCGGTTCCGGTCGGGGCCGAGGAACCGAAGCCTGCCTTCTGGGGACTAGGGCTCTAAGGTCATGACATGAGAACGGTCGAAGAGCACCAAGCAATCGTCCTCGCGGATGTCGAGCCGCTTGAGGTCATCGAGGTACCGCTACTCGAGGCCGTGGGGCAGGTTCTCGCGCGCGACGTGGTGGCGCCGTGGCCACTTCCGTCATTCGACAACAGTTCCATGGATGGTTACGCGGTAGTGGCCGCCGATCTTGCCGGTGCCTCTGTTGATGTGCCGGTGGTGTTGAACGTGTTGGGCGATATCGCTGCGGGTGGTGACTCGTCGGCCGTGATCGCTGCCGGTACTGCCGTGCGCATCATGACCGGTGCCCCGATGCCGGCGGGTGCCGATGCGGTGGTGCCGGTCGAGGCAACTGATGGGGGGGCCGAGCGCGTGACGTTCACCGCGCCAGTGTCGGAGGGGGCGTGCATTCGGCGGGCCGGTGAAGACGTGCTCACGGGTGACACGGTGGCGCGTGCGGGTGATGTGGTGAGTGAGCGCACGATTCCGGTTCTCGCGTCAGTGGGGCTCGGTGAGCTTCCAGTGCATCGCCGACCGCGGGTGATTGTGATTTCGACCGGTGACGAGTTGGTTGAGCCGGGTACGCCACTCACACACGGGCTCATCAGTGATTCCAATGGCTACATGCTGACAGCGTGTGCCGCCGCGGCTGGTGCCGATGCGGTGCGCGCGCCGCGAGTGCGCGATGAGGCCGAGGCGTTCCGTGCCGCGTTGGATGCGGCCGCTGCGGAGGCCGACATCATCGTCACAAGCGGCGGGGTGAGTATGGGCGAGTACGACACGGTGAAGGCGGTGTTGCGCGCGAGTGGTGAGGTCGAATTCGCGAAGGTAGCGATGCACCCTGGCATGCCGCAGGGCAGTGGGCACGTGGGCGAGCGGCGGGTTCCGATCATCACGCTTCCCGGAAATCCGGTCAGCTCGTTCATTTCATTCGAGTTGTTCGTGCGGCCGGTGATTCGGCGCATGCTGGGTTTCGAGTCGTTGTTCCGTGCGACTGAGCCGGCGGTAGCGCTTGAGGAATGGCATTCCAGCGCGATGAAGGCGCAGTATGCGCGCGCGGTGTTGGAGGTTGACGCTGACGGGGTGCGACGAGTGCGGCCGGTGGGCGGTCAGGGTTCGCACATGATGGGCGGACTCGCGCAAGCGAACGCGCTGGTGGTTGTGCCCGTTGGTGCTGAGCGCGTTGAGGCCGGGCAGACTGTCACCGTGATCGATCTGAACCGGGAGACGCCATGAGCGAAAAGCGATTCACGCATGTCAATGAGTCGGGTGCAGCGCGCATGGTCGACGTGAGCGGCAAGGACATTTCCGTGCGTACTGCCACGGCATCAGGTCGCGTCGAGGTGTCGACTGAGGTGGTGGCGTTGTTGCGCGGTGCCGGTGTTCCGAAGGGTGACGCGCTCGCAGTCGCGCGCATCGCCGGAATTCAGGCAGCCAAGCGCACGCCTGATCTCGTTCCGCTCTGTCATCCCATTGCTATTCACGGTGTCGAGATCGAGTTGGTCGTTCACGATGATCACGTGTCGATCGAGGCGGTCGTGCGTACTGCTGATCGCACCGGCGTTGAGATGGAAGCGCTCACGGTGGTGGCGGTTGCGGGGCTAGCGCTGATCGACATGGTGAAGGCCGTTGATCCGTCGGCAGTGATTACTGACGTGAAGGTGTTGGAGAAGACCGGTGGCAAGACCGGTCACTGGACTCGACCGGCGGATCGCTGAGATGGCCGATTTTCGGGCCTTAGTGATCACCGTGTCGACGCGCGCTGCGGCGGGTGTGTGGGACGACCGTTCCGGGCCGATTCTGCGCGATGGGTTGGTGGCGTTGGGTCTTGACGTTGACGGCCCGGTTGTGGTGGCCGACGGCGACGCAGTGGAGCTGGCACTGCGTGAGGGAGTGGCTGAGGGGTTCCACGCGATCGTGACGACGGGTGGTACCGGGCTCACGCCGACCGACCTGACTCCGGAAATGACGGCGCGCGTCGTTGATCGCGCGATTCCGGGCATCGCTGAAGCGTTGCGTTCAGGTGGAGTGGCGGCGGGTGTTCCGACCGCGATCCTTTCCCGTGGCATTGCAGGAACGGCGGGGCAGACGCTGATCGTGAATCTGCCGGGTTCACCGGGCGGGGTGCGTGACGGACTCGCGACGCTGGGGCCGATCCTCATCCACGCACTCGAACAGATCCCCGGCTCAGACCACTAAACCACTTACCCACTAACCCCCTGACCCCTTGACCCCTCTCTCTTTTCCGCACTTTTCCGCACTTCCCCACACTTTCCGCGCTTTCCCGCATGGGGGGACATTCAGCACGCATAGGCGCAGTTTTCGGTACACCCATGGAATTGGGTTGAGTTGTGACTCCCCTGATGATGAGCGGAAATCAGACAAGCGCGCACTGCATTCTCCCTTGGACACCCCAGCGCTCGGAATCTCCTTGGGGTAGAAAAACTGCCTCTATGCGTGCTGAGTGTCCCCCCATGCGGAAGGTTGTTGGTTAGGCGAGGCCCACAATGCGTCCGTCGATCACATCGATCGTGAGTGACGCAGGTTTCGCCGGAAGCCCGGGCATCGTCATGATGTCGCCGCACACCATCACGATGAACTCGGCGCCGGCCGACAGTCGCACCTCGCGAATCGCGATCGTGTGGCCACTGGGCGCCCCACGAAGGGTCGCGTCGGTCGAGAACGACGACTGCGTCTTGGCGATGCATACCGGGAACGACCCGTAACCTGATGCTTCGAGTTCGGCGATGCGGGTGAGAATCGCAGACGACGCGGAAACGTCTGCCGCGCCGTAGACGCGAGTGGCGATCGCCCGCACCTTGTCGAGCAGGCCCATCTCGTCGGGGTACACGAACTGCATCTCGGAAGGCGCCTCACATGCTTCGACAATCGCCTCGGCCAGTGTCACCGCTCCGGCGCCGCCGTCACCCCAGTGCGTTGCGATGACAGCGCGTGCTCCGGTTTCTTCGACCAAGGTGCGCACGAGTTCGAGCTCGGCCTCGGAGTCAGCGCCGAACTTGTTGATTCCAACCACAGTGCGAATGCCGTAGACCTCGCTGACATTGTGGATGTGTCGCTCAAGGTTGACGAATCCGGCGCGCACGGCATCGAGGTTCTCGCTGCCAAGGTCGGCCAGTGCAACTCCACCGTGGTACTTCAACGCTCGCACGGTCGCGACGATGACGGCAGCCGACGGACGTAACCCCGACTTGCGGCACTTGATGTCGACGAACTTTTCGGCGCCGAGATCCGCGCCGAAACCGGCCTCAGTGACGACGTAATCGGCCAACTTCATCGCCGACGTCGTTGCGATGACGGAGTTGCACCCGTGCGCGATGTTCGCGAACGGACCACCGTGGACGAACGCGGGGGTACCTTCGAGTGTCTGCACGAGGTTAGGGGCAAACGCATCGCGCAGCAGCGCGGTCATGGCGCCGTCAGCCTTCAGATCGCGAGCGGTCACCGCCACCTTGTTGCGGGTGTAGCCGACAACGATGTTGCCGAGTCGGCGCTTGAGGTCATCAAGTGAGGTGGCGAGGCAGAAGATCGCCATCACTTCACTGGCGACGACGATGTCGAAGCCGTCTTCGCGCGGGTATCCGTTCGCAGGACCACCGAGTGACACCACGATGTCGCGCAACGCGCGATCGTTCATGTCGACAACGCGCTTCCACGTGATGCGGCGCACGTCGATGCCGAGTTCGTTGCCGTGGTGGATGTGGTTATCGAGCAACGCGGCGAGCAAGTTGTTCGCCAAGCCGATTGCGCTGAAGTCGCCGGTGAAGTGCAGGTTGATGTCTTCCATTGGAACAACCTGCGCGTAGCCGCCGCCTGCAGCGCCACCCTTGATTCCGAAGACTGGGCCGAGCGAGGGCTCGCGCAAGCAGATCATCGCGTGCTTGCCGATGCGACGCAGTCCGTCGCCTAAGCCCACCGTGGTTGTGGTCTTACCTTCGCCCGCAGGCGTGGGACTGATCGCGGTGACAAGCACGAGGTGCCCGCCTACGCGAGGCGGAAGTGAACTCAGGAAATCGAGTGACACCTTGGCCTTGTAGTGGCCGTATGGCTCAAGCGCTTCGTCGGGGATGGAGATGGTCTCGGCGATCTTCCCAATGCGCTGCAGTGTTGCGGCCTGGGCAATATCGATGTCACTAGGCACGGTTTATCCCTTTGCTGCTCGGGTTGCTTCGACAAGTGCGGGCATAACAGCGTGCAGATCACCGATGACGGCGTAGTGCGCAAACCCCATGATCGGGGCATCCTTATCAGTGTTGATTGCGATGATCGTCTTGGCGCTCCGGCAGCCAGCAATGTGCTGCGTCGCGCCACTGATCCCACAAGCAATGTAGAGGTCAGGCGCGACCTTCGTGCCGGTTTGGCCAACTTGCTCGCTGTGTGGGCGCCATCCGGCGCTCGTCACCACGCGCGAACAGCCGATTGCACCACCGAGAAGCTCGGCGAGTTGCTCAAGCGATTCGAAGCCTTCGGCACTACCGACACCGCGCCCACCGGAAACGATGACGCGAGCGTCGGCGAGGCCGATTCCACCGCCTCCTTCACCTGTGCGTTCGATGACGCGCACTGCCGTGTCGATGGGATCGAGTGCGGGCGTGAACTCGCGCACGGAGACGGACTCGGGTGACTCGACAGCCGTCACCGTGTGCGGTGCAATGGTTGCCAGCAGCACCGGCGAGTGAACAATGGCCGTCTCGAGCAGGTTGCCGCCCCACCGGTTGCGCACCACTTCGTGGTTGCCGGTGCCCGACAGCGTGATCGAGACCGTGTCAGCCGACATAGGAACATCCATCAGCGCGCCCAGATGCGCGAGCACCTCGTTGCCACGTGGAGTGCCAGCGGAAATGACTGCCTGTGGCGACAACTCGTTCACCAACTGTTGTGCTGCCCGTGCTGCGGCCAGCGGCGTGTAGTCGGTGAGCGCGTCGTGCACGGCGAGGTGGGCAGTCGTAGCGCCGTGCGCTGCGAGTTCGTCTGCAGTACCGCGACCATCGGCGCCTACGACCAGCACCTGCACGTCGGTGTCGAGCGCCTTGGCGGCGGTGACGGCTTGCAGCGAGAGCGGATCGAGAACTCCGAGATCGTGATCGGCGTATACGAGAATCATCAGATCACTCCGATCTGTCGGAACACGTCGACCAAAGCAGGAACCGCATCGGCACCTGTTCCGAGCACGGTGGCGCTGCGCTCCTCGACTTCGGGAAGATCAAGACGCAGCTTCTCAAGTCGTGGTGCGGGACGTTCGCCGGTGACGGTGTCGAGTGGCTTCTTGCGCGCCTTGATGCGACCAGGCACTGAGGGATAACGCGGAATGTTGATGCCATCCTTCACCGTGATCACCGCGGGCAGCGCCACTTCGTACACCTCGCGGTGCGATCCGACTGCGCGCTCGCAACGTGCCACACCTTCGGAAATGGTGAGGCCCTTGACGTTGGTGACAACCGGCCAACCGAGAGCGTGTGCCATGCGAATGCCGACCTGGTAGTCGGCGGTGTCGGCGGCTTCGGTGCCGAGCAACACCAGATCGAAGGCGCCAACATCGGGAACCCCGGCGCGCACCTGCTCGGTGAGGGCAGCGGCGGTTGCCTGCGGATCCCACTCGGTGCCATCGGTCTCGACCACAACACCGCGGTCGATGCCGACGGCCAGCAAGTCACGAATCTGCTCGGCCGATTCGGCAACACCGAGTGAGATCACCGTGCTGCTGCCACCGTTCGCTTCGACCAACTGCACCGCAGCTTCGGCCGCACACTCCTCATGCGGTGAGAGTGTGAAGCCAAGAAAACTGCTCTCGGTATCGATATCGGTGCTGTCGGCATTGAGAACCCAACGCCCGCCGCTGAGCGGAACGCGCTTCACACACACTGCGATGTTCATCCCATGATCCGTTCGTTGGCCGGGTCGAACAACGCCGTGTTTCCGACGATCGCGACGGTGACCGGGTACTGCTCGCCAA
>Ga0194057_10000880_pt1 | contig 15534 bp, 19 predicted proteins | sample SepL4415m_MetaG_FD_155474 | JGI IMG/M metagenome (GOLD analysis project Ga0194057, IMG submission 155474) | Anoxic zone freshwater microbial communities from boreal shield lake in IISD Experimental Lakes Area, Ontario, Canada - Sep2016-L442-15m | ecosystem: Environmental > Aquatic > Freshwater... | reverse complement strand
CCTTATATTCTCGGTCGGCATTGATGAATAGGACGCTCTTGCGTTGGCTCGCCCCTTTCCTATTGATGACCAACAGGCAGGCCGGAATGCCCGTGCCGTAGAACAGGCCAGCCGGTAGCCCGACGACCGCTTCCAAAATGCCGTCCTTGATGAACCGCTGACGGCACGCTTTTTCTTCGCCGCCCCGGAAAAGAACCCCGTGCGGCATGACGACGGCCAGTTTTCCATCGCTTTTGAGCGAGGCAACCATGTGCTGCACGAACATGAGGTCGGCCTTCTTGCCGCTTTCCGGCATGAAGGTGTGGAACCGTTCGGGAAACTTCATCCCGTTGCGAGAATAGTTTTGGGAGAATGGAGGATTGGCAATCACCCGATCAAAGCGGCGAATCTCGCCATTGCGGTCGAGGTGTTGCGGCTCTTTGATCGTGTCGCCCTGGCGAATATCGGCACTCCTGATCCCGTGGAGGATCATGTTCATCTTGCAGATGGCCCAGGTGCCGCCGTTGCTGTCCTGTCCAGCCAGTTCCAGGTTGCGGGATTCGCCACCCGTTTCCTGGACATGCTGCTTGGACTCGATGAGCATCCCGCCCGATCCGGCGCAGGGGTCGTAAACGCTCATGCCTTCCTGCGGGTCAAGGATCAGGACCATCACACTATCGACTTCCGTGGGCGTGTAAAACTCTCCCCCCATCTTTCCGGCACTGTCGGCAAAATACTTGATTAGATACAGGTAGGCTGCCCCCAAAAGGTCGGGGAACTCGAAATCGTCGTTGCTCAAGGGGATTTCATCGAAATGCTGGATGAACTGGATGAGGGTGCTGTCGTCCATCGTCCGCTGACCGACCTTGCGATTGAAATTGATCCCCTTGAGAACATCCTGAAGCGTGTTGGGGTTGGCGTCCTCGATTGCGGCGAGGGCCTTGTTGAGTCCCGAGCCAACCGATTCCTTGAGATGCCGGATTGTACTCCAATGGCCTTTGTCGGGGATAAAGAAATCGTACTTGTCGGGATTGGCAAGCTGCTTCTCGATCAAGTCGGGCTTCATGCCCTTGGCCTGATACTCAGCTTCGAGCGTGGTACGGTCCTTGTCGAACTGGTCGCTCATTCGCTTCAGGAACAGCATCCCAAAGATGTATTCCTTAAATTCCGAGGCATCCATGTTGCCCCGCAGGATGTCGCACGCCCTGAAAAGTAGGCTTTCCAGCCGGAGAAGGGTGAGCTTTTTCGCCTTCTTCCTCGGCTTCTCCTGGTCATCCCTGCCGTTAAACTCGAAACCTTGCTGCACTTCCTGACTCATGTTTCGTCTCGGTACTAATGTTGCGTTCGATATACCGTTGTTCTGTAACCGCCCGATCAGTTCCTCCCGGCGACCCTTGCCGGAATGACCGAGCAACTGGCAGGCTTCGACCAACTGCCCCTTCGCCATATAGGGGAGAAGAACATCGGGCGTGATCTTGCGGGACAGGGACAATGCAGTTCGCATTCCCTCCACGCTCCGGCGATCCACGTTGGCGATCTCCAAATCGTCAACGAGCCGCTTTAACTCGTTGCGACTGAATATACTCAGGATGGCCGGTTTGATCTTCAATGCCGTACTCCAACAGCGTCAATTCTTGCCCAATACCTCCGAGGACCACCGTGAACATGCCGCTGGTCTCAATCGAGATTGGCTTGGCCGCACATTCCATCAGTTCGGCCACGGGCTACTTTCGGGGGATTAACTTCGAGGAAACTCCGATTCTACCGCCGCCACAGGCTATCCACAATCAACGCAAGCACAATAATTTATATTTTCATCATCGGGTCGGCACCATTCTTGGCGTTTTTGGCAAGGACTGACGGCAAAGGCCGACCATTTCGCTCCCGCCACCGCCCCGGCCGAACCCCAGCTACCCACGCTCTACCCACGCTCTACCCACGCTCTACCCACGCTCTACCCACGCTCTACCCACGCTCTACCCACGCTCTACCCACGCTCTGTGCTAAAAATCACAAGGGCTTTGAAGTCGAGCGTCTGGATCCCTACGATGTGGAAGACAATTTCGGCCGTCGCTGGGGCGATCATTCATCCGGCAATCGTGCGTCACGCAATTCTTGGCTGGCCGACTAAATCGCCACGGAAGGCCTGGCATTGATACTTCTAGGTGCAATCACGGTTCCCCAAGGATGCCGTGGCGGCCGAGCAAGCTGGCGATCCGAATCGCAGGCTATCTTCGCCTATTTCGTCAACAGGAAGTTTCCGAATGCTTAAATAAATCCAGGCGGACGGCATAGTACATGTAGATTGAATTTACTTTCTCCCCTTGTCTCTCGACTCAACCTAAAGGAGGGTATTCATGCCCATTCTGACAAAACTTGGTCGCCTTTTCTGTTCCAACGCCGCCACGAAGGCCATTCAGCGAAACGAAACGGCGTTCTGGAAGCTCATCAGCCGCCATTGGCGCGGCGACTGCGGGTTCATTCCGGCCGGCGACCGGGACTGGTGGTTGGAAACCCACCAATGCTCCGTGTCCTGGTATCGCTTGCCGGACGGCACGACGATCGACATCACCACGCTCGAACCCCAGGATGGCTACGTACAGTTCCCGAAGACGTACGTCGGCATCGCCTTTGAAGCCAAAAACGACTTTTACGAGGTCAAAATGCCGAAAAACCGACGTCGCCAAAAGGTCGGCCGCTAAATTGTTAGCCGGGCGACGTCAGGATATGAAAGGATTGTCACTGTCCCGTGGAAGCGATGTCGAAGGCGATGGCTCCTCTGGCCTTAAACCCCCTATCGAGGACAGTCAACTTGTTGGCTACGCTCCCGATTAACCTAACTGAGAGGGCTTCATCGAGCCATCACCTTCGCCATCCCTTTCCACGCCAGTGAGTCTAGGATTTTACGGCACGGCAAAGCCCGGTTCACAAACACTTAAGTGAGCGCACCACAAGAACTACTGGCGCGCTCTTGTGCTGAATGAATCTTTTGGGGGACTGGAATAAAAGCCTGTCTCGGTGACTCTATATGGTTACGTGGTTCCAAACAATCAACCCTAGACACAACAAATACTGAGGAGAATTTATGAAAAAGAGGTACATGGCCCTTGGTGACAGTATAAGCATTGACCTGTACACCGACGTCATCGGAGGGGGTGCCGTTTCGCAGCTCTACAAACGGCTGTGCAGCAAGCAGTTGAATAACTGGATGCTGGATGACCGGACCTACGACGGCTGCGTTATGAGCGGCGTTCGTCCGGACCTTAACGGCCACTGGCCAGCCGACTTGATTACCATGACCATTGGGGGCAACGACTTGCTCCAGCACATGGACCGCGACCCGGCTGAATTCATCCCCGTTTTTGCCCGAGAATATGCCCATTTGACATCCAGCATCCGCCGAATCCATCCGCAGGCAACGGTCATTGTGGGCAACATTTACCGACCTAGCTGGGAAGACCTGCCGAAGCACCTGGAGGTAGCCCTGGGCGAGTGCAATCGAGTAATCGGCCAGTGGGTCCGGCAACGAGGCTTCCACCTGGCAGACATCCACGGGGCATTCCTGGGCCACGAAGCGGAATACCTCTGCCATGACATCGAACCCACCCTGGCTGGTGCCACCGCCATTGCTGACCTGTTTGAGGCGGCTTTCTATGGAGAATAACAGAACATGAAAGAACCAATGGAACTTGAAAATATGACATCAACACAACTAAGATTAACGAGGACTTGCATGCAGAAACCAACAACGACCGAGACATTTACTTCCACCACCGTTTATCCGCTGAAGCCGATCGCCCGACTGCTTGAAGGGGCAAAGTTTGAACGCGAACTTCAGTCGAGCATCACCACCGACTGGCGCGTGTCGTGGAGCCCGCAGGAGTGTGCCCGTGATCTTTTCCAGAACTTCCGTGACGCAAACGCGAATGTTCTCGATCGGATCGAGATCACGACCGCCGACGACACGGCAATCATCTCAGCCCCAGCGTCGATGCACCTGGAGCATGCCTTCTTCTTGGGGTCAACGAAAGCGAAAGAGGCTGGCGATATCGGCCAATTTGGCGAGGGCTTGAAAGTGGCCCTGCTTTGTCTATTGCGAGATCACGGCGCGGACGTCGTCTTGGCCAGTGGCAACCGTGCGGCGAGGATCCAGCTTGGCGATAAGATCCCTCAATTGCAGCTTCGCCCCATGGTGTATCGATTCTTCCAACTTGACCCGTCGAGGCGGGTGGAGGGAACACGGCTCATCCTTGAGAATGTGCCCACCAACGTGCAGGTAGCCGTAAAGAACTCGCCTAACGATTTCTTCCACCCCGATCACCCGCTGCTTGGCGAAGTTATTGCGGGCAACCACGACAAGGTTCTGATCGCGCGGACCAAGGATAACGCCCCCGGCTGCATTTTTTACCGGAACCTCAAGCGGGCTGACCTGTCGCTGCCGCTAATCTGTGCCGTCAACAAGTCGTACGCTGCGATGGAGAAGCTTATCGGACGCGACCGCGATCGTACGGCTTTCGGTGAAAACGTCCTCACCACCCTGTATCGGTTGATCGCCAACAGCCGTGTGATTGGTTCAAGCGACAGTCTCACCGCGTTCTTGCGGGCCACGGAAAAGTCTTGGGAAAACGGACATCCTCTGATTTCAGCCGTACTTAATGCGGGGTGCTACTCTGGAGCTGAACTGTCGGAGATTTTCGGTGATCGGTACTACTGCACCGACTACCGTATCTCGTCTCTCAACGGCAGCGACCTGATCGTCGTGCGGGACATTGAGGAATCCTGGAAGCTCGCAGGCCGACGCTGCCTGCCTGGCTACTTCCGCAACGCTGGGGTGCGGTCCGCCATGAACGAATGGGAAGGCGTCAAACGCCGCAGCCGTGAAGAGGCCGAACGGGCTCTTCAGCAGCAACGCCGCGGGCCGACGCAAGCGGAAAGGGCTTGCATCGATCTCCTGGAGCAGTTCCTCCGTGACCTTGATAGCTCGTTGGCCGATGTGGTGCTGCGGGACGTGTCGTACCTGATTGCGGAGACCGACGACCTCTTGGGAGCCTGGCAACGGTCCAGGGTATACAAGTCCCGAGAGATCTTCCTGGCCGCAAAACTGTTTTCCGGGCCGTTGCGAACGGCGTTTGCAACCCTGCTCCATGAGGCCTCGCATCTCTTTGGCACGGATGGCAGCCGGGGCTTCACTGATTCGCTCACGGGTCTAGTGGAGCGGATTTTCGGGCACACCAGGCGATTGCGGGCCTACAAGAAGACATGGATGCAGCTCAGAAAGCAGGTGCAGGCCGAACGTGCCGTCCTTGCTCCTGCCGCGAGTCCCGCGGCCATTACGCCGTCAACAACGGCCGATGATGTTTATCAGATGCTAATCTCCGCAGCACCGCAGATTGCGAATGCGGCGGTCATCCGCTTCGTGTGTGAACATGACGACGGAACATTGGCTCAGACCGTCCGCGGGAATCTGACGTGGGAGGAACTGGAGGAGCTCGGTATTCCCACATCCTGCGGCCCCCGCCCCTCGCAAAGTCGCTGGCTGCCAGCAGAGACTCTGGCGCGTGAATGGCTGGGAGAGGAACCGTCGCCGCTTGAAGCTGCCCTTAGGTTGGGTATGAGGCGAGCACGACAACGGGTGACCGTTAAAGGCGGCTCTTCACGCCGTGGCGTGCTGGCCACCGTCGTCACGGGAACTCCGCAGCCGGATCAACCAGCCGTAGCGGTCCAGTCGCTGAGCACGCCAGCCACCCCGTCGATCGCTGCGGCTGTGGCCGAGGGGGCTACGGCGGCGTGAGGCCAATTGGCGGCCTTGGCTGAAAAGTCAGGTGGGCGAGACTGTCAAATCTTCGATAGGTCAAGAAAAACCGCCAGTTTTCTGGCTTTTTGACGGCGGCCGAGCTGCTTCGCTGCGGCGGATCAGGGTGACCGCCGCATTCTCAGAAGGGGGGTGACGGCTCCTTGCGTTTCTTGGCTGGTCTGGGAACGAACCCGTTTTCGCGGTTTGGGGGCCGCAATTGCTACATAACTTTATCGCGTTTCCTAATTGAAAATTTCGGCGAGTAGAACAGTTGTGTCGCCGAGGCGACGGAAGCACCAATGCTACGACCATTTTCGCCGCGTTCTCCCCGCTATTCTAAGGGGTCTGTACCCCCATCGCTTCGGTTGTCAAGGGTCGCTGGGCCAGGACACCGGCGCGCTGGCGCGGGCGTCGCCTCATTGGTTATCAAGGGTCGGTGGACCAACACACCAATACACCTTTTCACGCTCGGCTGAGTTTTTTGACCACACGCCGAAGACGGAATGCGAGGCTCAGTGCAAAACATGCGACGCAAAAGATGCCGAGCATCACCGGTAACGACACAAAAAGCGGCAGATCACGCAATGCATGGAGGGCACCAATTTGAATGAGGGATTCAACCGTCGCGGAACCCCAAATCGAAATCACCGATGCAAGGGATAGAGCCGCTGCGGTGATCGTTAGCAAAACATCCCCTAGCGTCCATTGCCGGTCATCTATCCATCGGCGCACGTCGCGCTCAAGGAAGTTGCCGGTGCAGGCGAGCATCACCGCGCACACAGCGATGTCAACGGTTATGAGGTATAGGCTCGAGCCACATGGTCGCGCGCCACCTTCCATTCGGTTTGAGTGTATAAAAGGCCAACCCCAAACTCGGATGAGCCCAAGCCCGTCGGGCCCACCGTCCCACTGAACAACCCGTGCGGTACCCGCCACATTGACATAAAGGAGGCCGGCACCAATTAGGAGCCAGATAGTAAGCGTCCACCTTCGGTGCGGTACTAAAATCATTACGATAAAAACCTCCTGAGCGGCACCCGCAACTCGCTTCCAGAATCCTCGCGACTATCCCGGCGATTGCGAACTGCCGCGTTTCAAAGGCAAACGAAAATCCGTTGGCACCGGGCCCTAGCTAAGTGCTACGGGTCCCAGTGGCGATAAACTGCGTAATATGTTCCATCCTCTGAATCGTAGGCGACGTCCTTGATCCAAGGGGCTAATGGTAGCGTAGCACGCCTGCCCTGCGCCTGCAATCCGCCGCCGCGACCAGATCGCCCTCCGCGACCAGATCGCCGTCTCTCAATCAAAGTGTCGAGAACTCGTGCAAGTGGAACGAACCCTTGCCTGCGGCGGTGGGGCACCAACAAAGCCGCAACCGATGCAGCGGATGGCTGCAACGTCGGGCGAGACTGTCAAATCTTCGGTAGGTCAAGAAAAACCGCCAGTTTTCTAACTTTTTGACGGCGGCCGTGTCGTTTCGCTGCGGAGGATCAGGGTGACCGAAGCGTTCTCAGAAGGGGGGGATCGACGGCATTTTGCTCCAAAAAACGGCCTGATGAGAGAATCAGCCGCCGAACAAGACAAAGACCGGCTGCCAGGCCGATGGCACCGACGCCACTTTCAGGCCGGAACCACCAGCAAGGCGTCCGCGCAGCGGCTCTGCGGCCCAGGCGGTGTTAGCGGCCGTTCGGCCATGGCGTCCACCTTCCCTCATTGCTTCTGCGAAATCAAGGCGGTATTGCCTTCTTTCGACCCTCAGTTGCGTTCGTTCGCGTTCGCTCCCCGTATCCGAGTTTGAAGAACAATTCGTCCAGATTCTTGGGTATAGGCCGTTTCAACGTAATTCCGTAGGAGATTGGATCCCCCATCGTATAGAACGGAAAGGCGATTGTGATTTGATCGCAGCTATGCGGGATAACAATTCCGCAATTGATCCGTTTACCCGTGGAAAGCCGGAACTCAACCTGATAACAAATACCACACTCGCCTTCGCGAGGCTCTGCGTGCCGAAACATCTCTGAGAGGTAGTTCACTAATTCGGGGTCTTCCACCCGCTCCTGCTTGCCGTCTGGTACGCTGATCTCCATTGCGGAGAGGGTGATGGCAGTGTCGCCTCCCAAGAGTCGCTCGAAATCATGATTGGCGGCATCGACTCTCCACTTGAAGAACAAATAGGCGTAGACAGCAACTATAAAGATGGCTAGCAGTACGAAAAGGCATCCTGCCGCTAGCGGGTAAATGGGGGATTTCGCTTTGGAGTCACGTAACGAAAGCATTCATCATCAGGCATGCAAATGCCCCTTCCACGATCCACGATTGCCCAACGGCAGGCTGGCCGACGCAATATTCGCCGACGCCAGCCAGGCCCGAACTTCGTTTGATTCTACCAAGGTTTGGAAGCCGGAACTACCGGCAAGGCGTCCGCCGAAGGCGACTTAGCGGATACGCCTTGTTGGGTGTTCTTCTTCATAAACTCGGCGTACGCCCGAGCCAACGCACTATTAAGTTGTCTACTGTTCCCTCCACGATAATACACTCTTTCCTCAAAGCTGGGCCCAGCAGAGAACGCGCCAACAGGCTCGTCACGTAGACTATATAAGCCGACGTAACAAGACTGCCCCCCTTTCGTCCGGAGATCCAAGTCCGCCAAAACCATCCACTTGCATGGCCACGAGTCGCGCTCCGAGGGTGTAAGCGCGGCCAGGATATCGCCCCAGCAATGTTCCGGAACTTGAAACTCCACTGACTTTGTCTGACCCTGTACGTACCATCTACTGGCCTTCATGCCTGCTATGTCTGGAATAGCCGGAAAGTCGCAACCCGTCTCGGGGCGGGCAATATGCGTATACTTCGGCCACATCAGCCCTACCAAAGGGAGACCGGCGAGAGTCACAATCAAGATCGCCAATGCTCCCAAGACCAGTTTCAGTTTCCGCCGCCGTACTTTCGCGAGGGCATCATCGTCAGGTTTGTACTGCAAGGGGAGTCGCACGAGACGAAAACAGTTAACGGCAAGCCATATCGCAAGGCAGACTATCAGTAATGTGAAGAAGGCATCAAACATGGATCTAGGCTTACTCGACCAGCGGGCGGCCGGCCGACGCCATATTCTCCGATGCCAGCCAGCCGGAACTGTCTTCGATTTTACCAAGGTTTGCAAGCCGGAACCACCGGCAGACCGGCGAACGGCGGTTTGCGTAGCAAGTGAATTGGAAATGGATTGGGTCGGAATTGGGTTTTGGACAGAATGTCACAAGACATCGCCAATATGCTGTAATCCGTGGCAGGGCAAGTAGTTGCGGCCGTGCGGGCACATTGGCCAGCCCCGGTAATTAGGTTTGGAATTGCACGGAATTGGGTTTTCACATCGATGCCGGGAATCACGGGGTTGCCTCGCCAGGATACCAACGGCCCCTTTTCGTGCGACCGGTGGAATAGGTCTTGCCCTCAGACTTGATTTCTTTCAGTAGCGTTCTCATTTGATCCCGTGACACGGCCGGGAATTCTGTAAGTAGGTCGCCGATGGTAGATCCCTCGTCACGATGGTCATTAATGTATTGAAGAATAGTTGCCTTCGCAGCATCCCGATCCGTGGGCCGTGGCTGACCAGAAGCATCGTAATGCTGAGGAGCGGGTAAATATTTCGTTCCGCGTCCATGACCATGCGACTCGATATACTCGCGTGCTTTCAGGGCCTGTACCACGTCGCGCCACCGGCTTGGTGGGGCGACACCGCGGCGGACATAATCGAGCACCAGATACTCGTGTGAAGAAAGTGGAGCCCCAGCGTCGGACTCAATCCGCGACAGGAACCGGATGAAATTGGCGTCCTGCATTTCGCCGTGGAGTTGCAAGAAAACCTCATGCTCGTCGGATTGCGAATAATCCGGCAGCGGCTTGCTGTCGCGGACGCACTCCACCAGCATTTGGTTCGCTCCCTGTCCGGAGCGTTCGACCAGACCGCAACGCAGCAGCGACTCAGCGATCCGGCGGTTGCGTGGAAGTTGCTTGTCGATGATGTTGTCGGGCGTGACGCCTGCGGGAAGGCCACCGGGGCTAACGATTTCCAGGCGGCGTGGAAACTGCCGCACGAAGACCGACCCGGGATGGCGGTAATCGCGGTGGCTGACTGCATTCAGAATTGCTTCGCGTGCGGAACCTTCCCGGAAGGTGTCGATGTGGTGCATGACAAAACCTTCCTGGAAATGCTGCTTGTCGTTCCGCAGATTGATCGTTTGCCAGATCTTGTCGAAGAACCGGAGAAAGCCTTGCCGATATTCCTCGCGTTGATTGGCGGGGCCGGGGACTTCGGAAGATCGGTATTCAAAGATCACTTCGGCCTGGGCAAGGTGTTTAGCGAGGGACTTCTCCTTGCCCAACAGTATCAAGGCGGCGTAGGTGACGCCGTCTGACGAGACAAGGTCCGCGTCGCCAAGCAATTGCTCGACGGATGCAGTTGCCAACGCGGCATTGCCCGACTCCTCCCGCCAACGCTGCCGAAAGCTCTCAATGGCAACCGGGTCCAAGTCGGCTACGGTTGCCTTGGGGCAGACTTCGGCGGAGAAATCCGGGCCGGATTCGTCGAAGATGCGACGTAGCATATCGGTCGTCATGGGAGCAAGGTCTTCCCCACTGCGCATCCAATACGCTCCTTCGACGCTTACGGGCATTCCCAGTGGCCGTGGGGGAACATGAACGACCACGACGCGGCCATTGGGGTGAGAGATTTCCTCGGCCTCGATCCGCAGCCGTAACCGTTCGATGATTCCAGCCTTGGTCCGCGCCAAGTCGGTGAATGCCTGGCTGCCGACGACCTTCCGAGGCTTTTTGTCGCTCACCCCCAGAATGATTCGCCCGCCGCCTTCGTTGGCCAGTGCCGCACAATATTTCACCAGCTTCTCGAAATGGAAGTTGGCCTTGGCTTCCTTGAATTCCAGGTGCTCGCCTTCGTCGGCGTCCATCCATACTTGGAGTACTTGCAGCCGGGCATTCATTGCGATTCCTTTGTGTCGTGGAGCAACTACGCAGATCGCAGTTCACGTTGGCGCCGCCGAAACGTAAGCCGTGCCAAAAAAGGGCTGCATATGGCGGTCCTACCCAAGGTATCAGCAGTTCGCAAGCCGTAAAACGGATCTTCAAACGGATCTTCAAAAGTCGATTGTACTTGGGGCAAAATCCCTCGTCCAGCGGGGCAGCAAACGTGCGATTGGAAACCTGGGTTGCCAATCGCCTTACGCAGGCGTCTCGGCCGGTATCCTGATTAAGCCAAGAACTGTCTTTGCAATCGCCAAAAAACAAGGCACACACGGGCCAGAATGCTATGGCGTCCCGAAACGCCCGGAAGTCCGGGTTGACATGGAAAAGCCCCTTGGGACTGCCGCAGCACGAGGCTGCGGGTTCTCTGTTGCCAAGAGGCCGATGTGGTCCTCACCACCATGGGCAAGGGTACTTGGTCAGCAACTTCGGCACAAGATTCACTATTCCGCGGCACATACCACCGCGGCCCAGCCTCCTGCCCGCGTTATCAACGGTTACGCCGAAGCCACCCGCAAACACATGTCGCCCGAGTTATGGTTCGGGGCGTTGCCAGGGCGTGGTGCTAAAGTGGGCTTCGACGCGGCGGTCCAGGCACACCGACGCGTCGAAGGAAATTCACCGCTTTCCCCCATGATTGGCGTATAGCACTAACTCTTGCGTGGCGATTTTGCGGCCAAGTAACCCAATTTTTCTTGACACCCCCCTGCCGTTTCCCCGGTCCACGACGGTTATTACCCGCATCTGTCAGACTGCTCTGCTAGCAGTTTCTCGTTGGCAGGACGTGCAGATCGACGGCCAGGTGGTCGTCACTGGCAGTTTCAACTTCACGAACGCGGCGAAGGAAAGCAATGCCGAAAACCCGCATTGGAAGACTGGACATAACTTGGCTTTTGCCGGAAAATGGAACGGCTCAAACCGCCGCTTGCGGGCTTAGGGAAGGAACCGATACCATGATACTGTGCTTTCGGGGTGTCGTGCCGTGCCGAAGAGGAGGCTGAGATGCTGAGAATGTATGGCATAGACGACGTGGCCTGCGACGATCTGCCTCGCGGTGTCTTGATTGGCACGGTTGAACTTTGGGACTGTACGGGCGATAACTACGAGTGGCACGGCCGCAACCCCGAGCGGGCGAAGAAAATGCTGAAGCCGACGAAACACCCGCAGCCGGTTTGGTTTAATCCTTCTTGACGTTTACGAAGCACCCATGAAACCCACCACGATCAAAATCATGTCCACGGATCGCGTCAGGCAGCGGTTCAGCGAAGAGCAGATTCGACACATGGTTGAACGATCCTTGTTCAAGATAGGCGAGAGTCCTGCCCAGGTTGCAGAATGGGTGTCGCATTACCGCACGGTGTATGGGGAAGTGACTGTCGTGTACGCAAAGGAACCTAATTCTGCAATCGTTGCCTACGACGACGAGATGCCCACGGGCGTCCAGGCAAAGGTGGGGGACGGCGGCATTCACGGCTCCGGCTACCGACTGAGCGACGAGGAGTGGAAGGAGCATGCCCAGGCGATGTGGGAGACCACGGGAGGCGAGTTCAAGTCGCCGTTGCCGCGTCCAGACCACAAGGACGTTGCGGGCATCCGCTTTGTCACGCCGGACAGAGACATTGTTTCCTTGGAGGAGTTGGCAAACCATCCGTTCTTTATTGACATCGGGAAATGGTACGAAGAACTCGCGTCCCTCTCAGGCCGGTTCAAGGTCGCCGCTGTCGCCTATCATTTGGACGACGAAACCTACCACTATGCGCCGGTTCTCACGGATATAGACGATATTTCTGCGTTCGCCTTGATGGGTGGCGAAATGTTCGGCGAAGCCTACCGGAAGTTCGTTACCGAGATCCCAGACCTCAAGCCGAACGTGATGTTCACGGCCCTGTGGGTGGCAGATGATGACCTCGACAATGTGCAGACACTGCTCTATTCCTGTATTCAGAGGGCTGCGGAGATACTTGCCGGTACGGACTTGCACTTTCAGCTCCGGGGCGGAATCGCCTCCTTTCATGCTGCGACCGCCAGCCTGACCGAGGGCGAGCAGTTTGAGCTGACCAAGAGTTTTGACATCGAATCCCAATAACCGTTCCTGCCAGACCATGAAGAAACCCAGCGTTGGCCAGAACTATTCCGAACAAAAGGAACTGCTGGACAAGCTCCATGAACAGACTGGGGAAGATTTATTCGTCGCTTCGTTCTCTGCGATGGAGCATAAGAACACTGGATATCTTAGGAGTTACTGCGTTTGGACCAAGAACACGATTTCGCTACTCCCCGTGGCCGAGCGAATCGTTCTTGGCGGGCCAGATCAAGCACCCGTCATGGCCCCGTGGGAGAAGGTTGTTGAGATTGCTGGCGACCTGATGGTGCCGATGGGCGTCTATCCTGAACGCTACCGAGTGGATGGTTTTCCTTCTGCTGACCAGTTAGCGGCGATGGGGAACGAATTGGAGGAGAAATGAAAGTCCCAATTGGTTTGACTCGCCGCCAGTCTTCGTGGGAACAGCGGTTCAAAGAACTGAAAGCGTTTAAGAAAAGATATGGCCATTACAATGTTCCTCGCAATTACTCGCCAAACCCTACACTGAGGTATTGGGTGAACAATATCCGCCATTCAAAGAAGTATGGCACGCTTGCGGAGGAAAAAGTCCGTCGCCTTGATGCTCTCGGCTTTTTTTGGGGGCATAAAAGGGACATGGATTTAGCTGCTGTTTGGGAACAACACATCAACAATCTGAAAGCGTTCAAGAAAGAAAACGGACACTGTAATGTTTCGAGCAAAGACCAGAATAACCCCGCTCTGGGTCGCTGGGTGAACGGCGTTCGACAACGAAAGAATCTGGGAAAACTTGACGATAAGAGAATCCGATGCCTTGATGATCTCGGCTTTTGTTGGGCATCTAGGGACAAGATCATGCGGGAGGCTTGGAAGCAGCATATCCATGATCTAAAAGCGTTTAAGAAGAAATTCGGCCACTGCAATGTGCCGTACAGATACCAGCCAAGCTTTACACTGGGGCAGTGGGTGAACGGTGTCCGACAATTGAAGAAGCAGGGGAAACTTACTAAGGACAGAATCCTCATTCTCGATGCTCTTGGCTTTTCATGGGTGATAAAACCGCCTAGCATCCAGGTTCCCTGGAAGCAACACATCACCGATTTGAAAGCGTTTAAGAAGGAACACGGCAACTGCAATGTGCCGAAGCGGTATTCGCTAAATCCCGCTATGGGGCAGTGGGTGAGCAACCTGCGGCAACGCAAGAAACGTGGCGAACTTACCGAGGACAAAATCTTCAGTCTCGATTCTCTCGGGTTTTCATGGGATAGGCTGGGGAAGCAGGTATAATCTGGATTATGCCGAGCAACAAAGCAGGTAGTGCCTAATTCCGTGGCTGAAAAGAGAACAGGTGACAAAATGAAACAAATAACGAAGCAATCCAGTACGCTCAATTACCAGTCTTCATGGAAACAACGCATCAACGATCTGAAAGAGTTCAAGAAGAAACATGGTCACTGCGACGTTCCGTTCAGATACCAACCAAACCCTACACTGGGGCATTGGGTAGCCAACATCCGCCATGCGAAGAAGTTCGACACACTTGCAGAAGATAAATTCCTCATCCTCGATGCTCTTGGCTTTTCTTGGATAATAAAACAGCAAGGCATCAACGTTCCTTGGAAGCAACGCATCAACGATCTGAAATTATTCAAGAAAGAATACGGCCACTGCAAGGTTCCATCCGTATACCAGCCAAACCCATCACTGGCTCGTTGGGTGGCCAGTGTCCGGGACCAGAAGAAACGCAGTACACTTACGGAGGACAGTATCCTCATGCTCGATGCTCTCGGATTCGTTTGGGAGGGTTTGAAGAGGGGACCATCTAAGCACTGATAATGCGGCTGGTGGCGAAGGTTGCCAGGGATTTGGGGATCAATTGATGACGACTATGAGCTTTGCCATAATGTATTTCGGTTTTCTGCTTGGCGGAAAAACGCTCGGATGGGCTGGAGCAGGCTTTTTTGCCTTCTGTGCAGTGCCGCAGGTAATTCAGACTTTAAGAGAAGGTCATGCTAGGAATCTAAGTTCACTTTTTCTCTGGATGTGGCTGGCGGGAGCAATCCTGTGTACCGTAGGCTCTGTTTTGGACGTGGGGGTAGTTCCTTGGCTGCTTTTCAACTATTCGTTTAGTTTTCTGTGCGTTCTGGTTTTATTGAAATACAAGCTGTTTCCGAGGCTTTAGCCTGAATGAGTATGAAGATGAGAACTTTTAGTTTGCCGCTGGTTCTGAGTCTGGCTGTTTGTCTTGGATGTACACGAGAGCCGTCCTCGATACCCCAGACACCCCAGGCAGGGCATGTGGAACACGTCGATGAGGCCAGCTTCGAGGAGAAGGTGCTGAACTCACAGGTGCCAGTGTTGGTGGACTTCTATGCCGATTGGTGCGGGCCGTGCAAGGAACTGGCACCGCTGCTGGAGGAGATCGCAAGCGAGAACCCGAACACTAAGTTTGTCAAGGTGAACGTGGATGAAAGTCCTGGACTGGCATCCCGCTATGAGATCAGCAGCATTCCCAATCTCAATCTGTTCAAGAGCGGAAAAGTAGTCGCTCAGCACATCGGGCTTCTCGACAAGGAGCATTTGGTGTCCCTGCTGTCCCAATAGCCCTACTTTTTGCCAAGCGGGGGTTTTTATTTCCCCTTTATCACCATCACCAACCCTTGAG
>Ga0194057_10000876_pt1 | contig 15638 bp, 12 predicted proteins | sample SepL4415m_MetaG_FD_155474 | JGI IMG/M metagenome (GOLD analysis project Ga0194057, IMG submission 155474) | Anoxic zone freshwater microbial communities from boreal shield lake in IISD Experimental Lakes Area, Ontario, Canada - Sep2016-L442-15m | ecosystem: Environmental > Aquatic > Freshwater... | reverse complement strand
CAGCGCAGAGCCGGATGGAAGCGCGTGGCCGCGGCCCACTGCGTGAGCGCGAAGTACGACTCGCCGACCATGCCGACCTGGCCGTCGCACCAGGGCTGCGAAGCGATCCAGGCGATGGTGTCGTAGCCGTCGTCGGCCTCGTGGACGACGGGGAACCACTCACCCTCGGACTTGAACTTGCCGCGCACGTCCTGGATGACGCAGACGTACCCCTTGCGCGCCCAGTACCGGCCGTGGGCGGGCATCTCGGCGTAGGGCTCGTCCTTGCCGTACGGGAGGCGGATGAGGACGGCCGGGAGACGCTCTGCGAGCGCGCGGCCGTCCTCATCCGCCGGCCGGTACACGTTGGTCGCCAAGCGCACGCCGTCGCGCATGGGCACCATCGCGTCGCGCTCCTCGACGACCTTGGGGTAGCGAAGCGGGAGCTCCGTCGGCAGCTCGCGTTTCGGCAGCCTGAGGCGCTTGTCGTACTCGAGGAACGCCCTGACCGCCGCCCATTTGAGGTCGGCGCGCACATAGCCCATGAAGCCCCTCCCCACGCGGTGTTGCGCGATCATGCGCGCGTCGTCTCCATGAGACTCACTCTGCCCGCTCTGTCGCGCGCTGTAAAGGCCGGATGGCGCCGCCCGCCGCTCCCGCGTTGACCAAGGGGTCACGGTAACGTACGACCGCCGGCGCCATATTGGGTGGACAGGGGGCTGCGCCCCGAGGATATGATTGCCGCGGGCGCCGAGATCGGCCTGGAGGCCGGCGAGCGGCGGGATCTCCCGTCGAAGACCTGAGGCGACGGCCGGCGGTTGCCCGACGACGCCGGCGGACCGCCGCCGATCACCACCGCGAGGAGGCGCGTCTTGAGTTCTGACCAAGCCGCCGGAACGGCCGGCGCGGCGGCCCCGCGCCGCTCCGGCCTCGTGCTCCTCACGCTCATCCTGGTCGCCTCCGTCGCCAACCTCAATCTGGCCGTCGCCAACGTCGCGCTGCCCGACATCGGCGACGCGTTCGACGCTTCTCAGACGCAGCTCGACCTGATCGCCGTGGGCTACTCGCTCGGTCTGGCCGCCTCCGTGCTGTACTTCGGCGCCATCGGCGACCGTTACGGGCGCAAGCTGCTGCTCATCCTCGGCATGGCGGTCTCGCTGCCGGCCGCCCTGCTCGCCGCGTTCGCGCCGTCCGCGGAGGTGCTGTTCGGCGCTCGTCTGCTCGGCGGGCTGGCGGCCGGCATGGCCTACCCCACCACGCTGGCGCTCATCACGGCGCTGTGGTCGGGACCGCCGCGCACCCGTGCCATCGCCCTGTGGTCGGGCATCGGCGGGGCCATGTCCGCGCTGGGCTCACTGATCGCCGGCGCCCTCCTGCTCTCTTTCGCCTGGGGCTCCGTGTTTCTCATCACGATCCCCCTGGCCGCCGCCGGGCTGATCCTCGCGGTCCTCCTTGTGCCGGCCCACGTCAACGAGACGAAGGATCGCGTCGACAACCTCGGGGGCGTGGTGTCCATCCTCTTCGTGGCAGCGCTGGTGCTGGCCATCAACTTCGCCCCCGAACCGGGCATGGGGACGCGCGCCCTCGTGCTGGCCGCCATCGCCCTCGCCGCGGGCACGGCGTTCTTCGTGCGCCAGCGCCGCACCCGCGACCCGCTCTACGACCTCCATATCGCCGGGAGGCGCCCCTTCTGGGTGGCCGCGGTGGCCGGCATCATCGTCTTCGGTACGCTCATGGGCGCCCTGTTTGTGGGCCAGCAGTTCCTGCAGAACGTCCTCGGCTACTCCACGCTGGTCGCGGGCACAGCGGTCCTGCCGGCCGCGGCCTGCATGGTGCTGGCGGCCCCTGTGTCGGCACGGCTCATCGCCGCCCGCGGCTCCCGCTTCACGCTGCTCGCCGGCGACGTGTTCTGCCTCCTCGCCTTCGTCGTCATGCTGACGCTCTGGAAGGACGGGAGCGCCTACTGGCAGGTGGCCCTCGCCTTCACCTGCATGGGCCTCGGCGTCGGCCTGGCCGGCGCCCCGGCGGCACGCGCCCTCACCGGCTCCGTGCCGGTGCGGCGCGTGGGCATGGCGTCGGGCACCGCCGACCTGCAGCGCGACCTCGGCGGGGCGATCATGCAGTCGATCCTCGGAGCGCTGCTCACCGCCGGCTACGCCGCCGCCTTCGCGACGGCGGTCGCCGCCGCGCCGGGCAGCGAGAAGATCTCCCCCAGCGTGCAGGCGCAGCTGCAGAAGTCGTTTGGCAGCGCCGAAGCCGTGGCTCAGCAGTACCCTCAGTACGCGCAGCAGATCACGGTGGCGGCCAAGGCCTCGTTCGTGCAGGGCGCCGACTGGGCGTACGCGGCGGGCATCGTCGCCATCCTCGGCGGCGCGGCGCTCGTCTGGTTCCTCTTCCCGAAGAAGGATGACGAGGCGCGGCTGCTCGCCGACTACCACGCAGAGGATACTGAAGAACCGCCGGCGGCCTGACCGAGCGGACGCCGGCGGGGTTCGAACCGCCGGCCGGCGCGTTGCTCAGGCGCCTGTGGGCTCCGCCACGACGATCAGCGCCGGCGGGTCGAGAAGGACGGGCGGAAGATAGTGCGCTGGGCTGCCGGTCATCTCGGCGTCGCCGGGGGCGCCGTCATCCTGGGCACGCCGATGGCGCTCACGATCGGGCTGGTGACGTTCCTCGCCAACATGCCCCTGCAGGCCGTCGCCCAGCAGTTCATCTTCGGCGATGCGCTCAAGCTCCATCCGCTGTCGATCATCGTGATCACGACGGCGGGGGGCATGCTCGCCGGGCACGACGACAGACGCTGGGGCGCTCGGCTTCGACCAGCCTGCGCCGGCGGACGTCACGGCCGGCGGGTAGCCCGGGGTCTCAGCCGCGCGCCTCGTCCATGCCGGCACGGCGCGAGTCGATCTCCCGCCGGCAACCTCCCTTTCGGAATGCCGGTTACCCTATGGTCACGACGGTCCCCAGCGGGGTATAGTCGCCTACGAACACACGTCGCCCTTCGCGACGCATCGACCATGACAGGAGGAAGACGATGAGGATGAGGAGAAGGCCGTTGCTCGGGGCCGCGATCGTCGGAGGCGCGGCGTATCACATGGGCAAGAAGGGCGCGCAGGCCAATGCCCAGGAGGCCGACCAGAACGCGCAGATCCAGGATCTGCAGAACCAGCAGGCGCAGCAGCAGCAGGCGCCGCCGCAGGCCGCACCGGCGCCGGCTCCCGCCAGCGACGAAGACCCCATGGCCAAGCTGACGCAACTCAAGGGCCTGCTCGACCAGGGCGTTCTCACCCAGGCCGAGTTCGACTTCCAGAAGACCAAGATCCTGCAGAGCATGTAGTCGGCCGGAACGCGGCTGGCTGCAGAGAAGGAGACTGATATGGCAATGGGTCCGGTACAGGTCCTGGTAGTGGGGTTCGGCGCCGACGCTGAGTTCAAGGGCGCCGGCCTGGAAGAGCTCAAGAAGCTGCGCGACCACGACATCGTGAGGGTCATCGACCTGATCGTGGTCCACAAGAACGACGACGGCTCCATCGACAAGATCGAGATCACCGACGACGAGGAGATCGCCAAGCTTGGGGCCTTCGCCGGAGCGCTCATCGGCTTCGGCGCCGCCGGCGAGGAGGGCGCCGAGGTGGGCGCCGTCGTCGGCGCGGAAGCGGCCCTCGAAGAGGGCTCGGTCTACGACGACGAGGAAGTCTGGTACCTCGCCGACGCGATCCCCGAGGGCTTCACCGCGGCCATCGCCGTGTTGGAGCACCGCTGGGCGATCCCCCTGCGCAACGCGGTCATGGAGACCGGCGGCGTGCTGCTGACGGACAAGTGGCTGCACCCGCAGGATCTGCTGGCGATCGGCGCCGAGATCGGCCTCGAGCTCGAAGACTAGAGCTCCCGGCAACCAGAGTGCGGCGGCGGGCGGCGGCGACGCCGCCCGCCGCGTTCATGTCACCGCCGGGCACACGGGTGATCGACATTCGAAGGTAGCCCGACAGCGTCGTAAGGGCCTATCCCGCCAGGTCTGCACGCACGGATGCGCCCGTGGACACGTCGCGGATACGGCCCCCCCGGGTCCCCACGTAGCTGGGCTACGAGGGAACCGTCTCGTGACCGCCCCGCTCGGTCCACGAACGCCCCGCACGCACATCCCTGGCGGGATAGGCCCTAAGCGCTCAGCCGCAGCACGCCGAAGCGGCTTCCGAGGCCCGCTGTTCGCGCGGGCTCTATCTGCTCGTCGGCGTGCTCGTGAAGTACGCCAAGGCGCCCGGCAACCTCGATGGCTCGATGCTCGACAGCCTCACGGGCAACGTCACTCACTTGACGTGGAAGGACCGGCCGGCCACCGTTGGGCAGTCGCCGGCGTCGCTGTTCTCCGGCGCGGTGCTGGGTCCCGAGGGCGCCATCGGCAACATCGCCGGCAAGATCGCCGCCATGTACCGCGACCTGTTCACGATCCCGGCCGACCGGCGCCCCAAGCTGATCATCGCCGGCGTCGCCTCCGGGCACAACGGGCTCCTGGAGAACCCCGTGTTCGCCGCTTTGCTCGGCACGCAGATCGCGGAGACGAAGCAGCAGGGGGCCACCACTCTGCCGTCGGCCCTCATCTGGGGCGGCGTGGGCTACGGCGTGTTCCTGCTGCCGCACGAAGCCGGCTTCGCCGACTTCCTGCACCTTCCGCAGGTGCGGAGCTTCCGCCTGCTCGACGCCGTGCTCATGGCGCCGCCGGCGCTGCTGGGCCTCGTGCTCGCCGTGGTCACGGCGCTGTTCGCGCCGGTCATCATGTTCTCCGGCGAGCCGCGGTTGTAGACCGTCATCAAGCTGCTCCAGACCCTCGAGGTCGCGGGCAGCGGATTCCGGGCGCGTGTCAGCCTGACACGGGGTCGCTTCCCTTGAGGCCCGGGAGGTTGTGTCTGAGGATGCCGAGCATCACGCGCTCGAGGCCATCGATGGCCGCGGCTTCGTCCATGTCCCGGATCCCCGCCGCCGGCAGAACCCAGGACTCCGCCGCGCCCCATCCGAGGAAGAGCGCCGTGACGCAGGCGATCACGAAGCGCGGATCGAGATCGTCCGCGGTCCGTTCGCCCGAGGGCGCCGAGGCGACCGCCCGCTCTGCGAGCTCGACAAGCCGATCGACCGCCGCGAACCTGCCGGTCGTCTGCTCGTAGGGCAGGCCGTGCAACGCCGAGTCCGCCAGGAGCCGGACATACCGGCGGTGGTTGGTGAGTCCTTCCCGCATGATGAGGTTCAGCGTCTCGAGGAGGTCCGGGTTATCGGGCGCCGCGGCCAACATGACGCCCTGATTGCGCGACAGGATGGCACGGAAGATGTCGGCCTTCCTGCCGAGATAGCGGTGGACGAGGGCGTGCGAGACGCCGGCGCGCTCCGCGATGGCGCGAACCGTGACATCGTTGAAGCCGCGCGCGGCGAACAGATCCTCCGCCGCGTCGAGGATGGCCGCGGTGGTGGCCTCGCGGCCACGCTCGCGAACGTGTTGCCCGTCGTCAGTCATCGCGGCGCCGGTTCTCCAGTACAGCCTCGGGTCATTCCGACAACCGTACAGCATTCCTGCCGCGCCGTGCGGAGACGGCGAGGTCTCAGGCGCTGATCGAACGACCGCGGAGGCGGCGCCGCAGAAGACGCGCGGTCCGCGCGGTCCCCTCGCCCACGGCCATGCCGACGAGCGACCCCACGATGACGTCGCCCGGGTAGTGCACCCCGCTGTGCACCCTGGAGTAGGCGACCACAGCGGCGAGGGCGCGCAGCGGCACGCCGAGCGCCGGCAGCGACTCGGCGACCCCGGCGGCGAAGGCGAAGCCGGATGCAGAGTGACCCGACGGGAAGGACGTCGACGTCGGCATGTGCACGTGCCGCGCCTCGACAACGCGCACGGCGCCGCGCTCCGGCCGAGGCCGGCGGCCGGCGAACTTCATGGGGATGTTGACGATGGCGGAGTTGAGCCCGACCGCGGCGAGGCCGGTGACGGCCGCTCGCCGCCCCTTCGGGCCGCCGACGGCAAAAAGCAGCGCGGCGATACCGGCGTACAGCTTGGCGTGGTTCGCCAGGTTCGAGAGGCGCTTCAGCGGCACGTCGATGAGCGGTGTGGGCGTGGCCTCGACGGCCTGGTAGACAGCGACGTCCAGCTCTATCAGCTCGCGCAGCACGCGACGCGCGAGGGTGGGCGCCGCGTCAGCCATCGCTCGCGATGGGGCGTCCGAGCACCGTCCGCCACAGGTGTGGCAGCAGGGCGCCGATGCCGGTCGCCCGGGCGGCCGGCGAGTAGCCGATCGCCTGCGGCGGCAGCCGCAGGCGGAGGACGCCCGGCCGCGATGAGAACACGAGCGGCGACTCCATCTCCAGCGATTCGCCGTCGAGCCCCACGGCGATGGGCGAACCCGACGTCAGCTCGAAGGTCGGGGCGCTCCAGGAGACGTAGCCCTCGCACAGCTCCGGGTGCGCCGTCGCCAGGGCGGCCACGGCGCGCGTCGCGCCGCGGCCGTCGTGCACAAGCAGAGAGAAGATGCCGAGCAGGCCGGTGTCGATGGTGGGGCGCGAGGTGATCCCGCTCATAGTCGTGCCGTAGGGGCCGTTGGAGACCTGAATGACGTGGGCGCCGTCGTGGCGCACGCCGTCCGGAGTGCTGAAGCGCAGGTCGAACGGTTTGGTCCCTGGGCCGAGCATCCGCGGCAGCGCCGCCAGGGTCGTCTCCCTTTTTGCGTCGCGGTACTCGGGCGAGCGCACGATGGTCGCGTAAAGGCCCAGCGAGACGTTGTTGACGAACACCCGTCCGTTGACGTCACCGAGGTCGATGGCGTGCTCAAAGGCCTCACCGTAGGCGTCGAGAGCGCCGACGACGTCGTCGCGGTCCAGCCCCAGGTCGAGGGCAAAGTGGTTGCGCGTCCCGGCAGGGATGACGACCATGGGGACATCGCGCGCGGCAGCCACACTGGCGACCAGGGCCTGCGACCCGTCGCCGCCCGCCATGCCGATGACGTCGACGCCCCGGTCGATGGCGTCGCCCGCGAGCTGCAGCAGATCGTCGCCCCATGTAAGGACGATCGGCTCGATTCCTCGCCCGCGGCATTCGTCCTCGAGGTGAAAGCGCTCGGCCTTTCCCCCGCCCGACTTGAGGTTCATGATCAGCGCGCCTCGCCGCGCGGCGGGCACCGGCGCGCCCGGCGGGGCTCCCCGCTTGAGGGTGCGCACGTCGCGGGCGAGCGCATACCGCGCGAGCCCGATCGCCACGCACAGCAACGCGAGCTGCAGCAGCAGCAAGAGGCCGGAGAATCCTTCTCGCGAGATCTCGACGGCGACGACCGCGGCGATCGCCGCGGCGGCGATGACCACCGCGGCCCAGCGGCGTCCGCCGGTCCTCGTGAGCGCCTCCCAGGCGGCGAGCGTCGCCGCGAGGAGCAAGGCGAGCTGCAGGATGATGGCGAGCGGGTTCTTGACCACGACGACGATCGTGACGACCAGCACCACGACGACGAGCGCGAGAGCAGCAACCGCCGCGAGCCGTCGCCAGATGCCGGGTCTCGGAGATGCTTCGTTCATGGGCAAGAGAGTCCCTTTCTCCCCGAGTTCACTCGGCGGCCTCCTCGGCGGGCGTCGCCACCGGCGCCGGATCCGCCCCGCGCCGGGCGATCAGCTTCCCGAGCTCCCAGAGAAAGAAGAGCGCCACAGCGGGTACCAGCGCCAACGCCCATTGGGTGAGCGACAATTGCGCGGTCCCGAACAGGTTGCGCAGGACGTCCATCTGGGTGATGAGCACGGCGAGCCCGAGCTCCACAAGGGCCGTGATGTTCAGACTGCGGTTGTCGAACGTCTCGGTGATGAGCGCCGTGCCGGTCACGCTGCGGGCCTGGAAGGCGGCCCCGATGAGCATCAGCGAGAAGGTCGTCACGGCCATCGAGGTGCCGATGGCGACGCTGTCGTAGTGGGACACGCCGTAGGTGATCAGGGCGAGCGTACACACTGCCATGAACAGGCCCACGAGACCGGCGGTGGTCAGGAGGCCCTTCGTCATGATCGACGCGTCGCGCGACCGCGGCTTGATGCTCATGAGGCCCGGCGCGGCCTTGTCCATGCCGAGCGCGACGCCCAGCGGCGCGTTGACGAGGAAGTTGATGTAGAGGATCTGCGAGGGCGAGAACGGCTGCCCGGCGGCGATGTTGAGGATGCTCGCCCCGAGGAACGTGATGATGTAGGCCACGAGCTCGAGGATCACGAAACGTATGAACTTGTTGAGGTTGTCGTAGACCTCCCGGCCCTTCTCGACGGCGCGCATGATCGTCGCGAAGTTGTCGTCCGAGAGGATCATGTTGCCGGCGTTCTTGGCCACCGCCGTGCCGGTGCCCATGGCGATGCCGATGTCGGCGGCCTTGATCGCCGGCGCGTCGTTGACGCCGTCGCCGGTCATGGAGACGACCTCGCCCCCCTTCTTGAGCGTCTCGACGAGGAGCACCTTGTGCTCGGGCGCGACGCGCCCGACCACGCCGATGTCGTCGATGCGCGCCAGCCTCTCCTCTTCGCTCAGCGCGGCGAACTCCGCCCCGAGCATCGCAGTACCGGGGATGCCGAGCTGCTCGGCGATGGCGGCCCCGGTGGTCACGTCGTCGCCGGTGACCATGCGTACCCTGATCTGGGCGCGCTGGGCATCGCGCACGGCCGCCTTGGACTCGTCGCGGGGCGGGTCGACCATGGCGACCAGGGACGTCATCTGGAGATCGGTGACGTAGCTCAGCAGGTCGCCTTCGGCATCGAACGCGGCCGGGTCCAGATCGCGCACGGCCGCCGCCATCACGCGGTGTCCCTCACCTTCCATACGGGTGACGGCGTCTTCCGCCCTCTTCTTCAGGGCGTCGTCCCACGGCACGTTGGCGCCGGCGGCGAGGGCGCTCGCCGTGTGGTCCAACACGGCGGGCGCCGCCCCCTTGACGAAGCAGCGCACCACACTCCCGCCGGACGCGTCGGTGGCGGAGTTGAAGGTGGCCATCAGCTTGTAGGTGGGGTCGAAAGGCAGCGTGGCCAGGCGCGGGAGCTTCTCCCGGCTGGCGTCGATGTCCAGCCCCGCCTTGTGGCCGAGGACGAGCAGGGCGCCCTCGGTCGGGTCGCCGACGACCTTGCCGTTCACGAGCTTGGCGTCGCTGGCGATGATGTAGGGGAGCACGGCGTCGTCGATCGAGGCGGAGGTCCCGGCGGCGTGATGGACCGTGCCCTCGAGGCCGTAGCCGATCCCGGAGATCGTGTAGCGGTCCACGGCGTCGAGCACTTCGACGGCCGTCATCTGGTTCATCGTCAAGGTCCCGGTCTTGTCGGAGTTGATCGCCGACACCGATCCGAGCGTTTCCACCGACACGAGGTCTTTGACGATGGCCTTCTGCGCGGCAAGCGCCTTCGCGCCGACGGAGAGGATCACCTGGAGGACGGTCGGCAGCGCCGTCGGGATGGCCGCGATCGCCAGGGCGATCGCCGTGATGAACAGGGTCTCGGCCGACTCGCCTCTCGAGAGGCCCAGCGCGAACATGACGATCATCGTCCCCAGCGCGGCCGCGCCGATCCACAGGGTCATCGTGTTGAGCTGCTTCGTCAACGGCGTCTGTTCCACGGCGGTCGTCGCCAGCATGCCGGCGATCTTGCCGACCTGGGCGTCGGCGCCCGTCGCCGTCACGAGCATCATGCCGCTGCCGTGCGTGACCGGCGTGTTCATGAACGCCATGTTCGTCTGGTCGCCGGCTCCCACCTCCGCGTCGGCGAGCGCGTCCGTCGCCTTCGACGCCGGTACGCTCTCCCCGGTGAGGGCGGACTCGTCGATGGTGAGCGAGCTGGCCGCGATGATCCTGCCGTCGGCGGCCACGTAGTCGCCGGCGCTGATCAGCACCACGTCGCCGACAACGACCTGCTCGGCCGGGAGCGCCGCTTCGACACCGTCGCGGCGCACGCGCGCGGTCTGCTTGGTCATCGATTTCAGGGCGTTCATCGCGCTCTCGGCCTTGCCCGCCTGGCGGAGGCCGACCACGGCGTTGAACACGGTCAGCAGGATCAGCACGGCGCCCGTGCTCCACTGGCCGATCGCCAGCGACGCGGCTCCGGCGATGAGCAGGAGGATCTGCATATAGGCGCGGTACTGGCCGAGGAAGCGCCGCCATCCCGGAACGGCCTTCTCGGCGGGCAGCTCGTTGGGCCCGTTCTTCTGCAACAGGTCGGCGGCCTTTGCCGCGGAGAGGCCGCTCGCGGGATCGACGCCGAGCTGCTTGACGGCGTCGTCGGCCGAGAGCGCGTACCAGCGCTCGGCCTTACCCCCCGTACCAGCCGAGACCTGGTCTGTCGTTGCCATCACTTCTTCCTCCATCATCATTTCAGAGCGTCGCGAAGATCTCGTGCGACAGCATACCGCCGGCGACCGTCCGCGCCGTGAACCCGTTCTGCATCAGGATCCGCGTCGCGTAGTAGGCGCGCTGGCCCGAGCGGCAGATGACGAGAATCTCGCGGTCGCGCGGGAGCTCGTCCAGACGTCCGCGGAGCTCATCGATCGGGATATTGACGACCCCCGGCAACTGCTCGACGGCGAGCTCCTCGGGATGGCGCACGTCGAGGAGGAAGCCGTCTCTCAGGGAGTCCCAGTGGACGAGCGGCATGTCGCCGCGAAGGACGTTGGCGCCGACCATCCCGGCGAAGTTGGCCGGCGACTTCGCCATGCCGAACTGGGGCGCGTAGCAGAGTTCGGACTCTTCGAGGTCGTAGACCGTGCCACCCAGCTGGATCGCCATGGCAAAGGCATCGATCCGTTTGTCGACGCCCTCCCTGCCCACGGCCTGGGCCCCGAGGAGTCGCCCATCGGACTTGCGGAAGATGACCTTGACGGCGAGCAGAGTGGCGCCGGGGTAGTACCCGGCGTGAGAGTTCGGGTAGAGGTAGATCTTCTGGAAATCGTCGTCACCGAGGCGCCTCAGAGTCTTCTCGTTGACGCCGGTCCAGGCGACGGCGGCGCCGAAGGCGCCGAGGATCGCGGTGCCCTGCGTGCCGCGGAAGTGCGACTCCCGCCCGGCGATCACGTCGGCGGCGATGCGACCCTGGCGGTTCGCCGGCCCCGCCAGCGCGACCAGGGACCACTCGCCGGTCATGCAGTCCTTCTTCTCGACCGCATCGCCGACGGCGAAGATGTCCGGGTCGCTGGTGCGCATCTGGTCGTCCACGCGGATGCCGCCGCGCTCGCCGAGCTCGATGCCGGCCATCTCGGCGAGCGCGGTCTCGGGACGCACCCCGATGCCCAGGATCACGATATCCGCCGCGTACACCTGGCCGGATTGGGTGAGGACCTCGAGGGTTCCGTCCGCCGCCTCCCGGAACCCGGAGGCCGCGGCGTTCAGCAGGACCTCAACGCCGTGCTTGTCCAGATGACGCTCGACGTAGCGCGCCATCTCGGGATCGAGCGGCGCCATGATCTGCTCGCCGCGTTGCAGCAACGTGACCTCGTAACCGAGCCCGACCAGGTTCTCCGCCGTCTCAATACCGATGAAGCCTCCGCCCACGACGACGGCACGCAGCTTTCTGGTGCGCGTCTGGAATCCCGCATAGGAGTCCATGCCGGCCGATCGGCTGCGACGCGCGTCGATCCAGGCGCGGATCTGGGCGGCGTCGGGCACCGTCCGAACCCCGAAGATCCCGGGCAGGTCGATCCCCGGGAGCGGCGGACGGATGGGAGCCGCCCCGGGTGAGATCACGAGCTTGTCGTAGTGCTCGGTGGTCACGTCACCGGTCGCCCGATCCTTGAGCTGCACCGTCTTCTCGCGCGCCGCGATCCCGACGACCTCGCAGTCCGTGCGAGCGTCCACGGCGAACATGTCGCGAAAGGTCTCCGTGGTCGCGACCAGGAGGTTCGACTGCTGCTCGATCACGCCCCCGATGTAGTACGGCAAGCCGCAGTTCGCGTACGAGACGTACGGCCCGCGCTCCACCATGAGGATCTCGGCGTTCTCGTCGAGCCGGCGCAGGCGCGCCGCGCACGAGGCGCCGCCGGCGACCCCGCCAACGATGATGACTTTCATTCTGCGGCCTTTCCCTTGAGTTGCATCACGGTCTGCGCGCTCACGCCTTCGTCGCCCCAGGCTCGATCACGCCGAGCTGCGCGTCCCTGCGCGGCGGGCTGCCGACAGCGACGCGGCTGCGGCCGAACGCGTCGCGCCTTCCCCAGCGGCCGGGGATGTCCAGAAGCTCGAGGCGCCCGATGCCCTGCGGCAGGGCCGGGTCGACGACGAGGTGCTCGCCAATCGGCTCGAGCCCGAGCATCGTGCGCAGAAACAGCAGCGGCGCGCCCGTCGACCAGGCTTGCGGGCTGCAGGACGTGGGGTACTGCACCGGGTACTTGGTCAGCGCGCGCTCGTAGCCGCCGAACGCCTCCGGCAGGCGGCCCTCGAAGAGCTCGGCGGCGTCGAGGATGCCTGCGGCGATCCGCGCCGCCTCTTCCTTGAACCCGTAGCGGCGCAGGCCCCAGGCGATGAACGAGTTGTCGAACGGCCAGATGGCGCCCACGTGGTAGCCGATCGGGTTGTAGCGACCCTGACCTTCGGCGAGCGTGCGCACGCCCCATCCCGAGTACATGGCCGGCGACATGAGATGGCCGGCCACCGCCTTGGCCTTCGACTCGTCGATGATGCCGCTCCACAGCAGGTGGCCGTTGTTCGACGCCAGAGCGTCGACCTGGCTGCCGTCCGGCTCGAGGGCGATGGCGAAGTATTCACCGTCCTCGACCCAGAAGTCGCGGTTGAAGCGGCGTTTGAGGTCGGCGGCCTCCTTATCCAGCCTGTCAGCGTAGGCCGGATCCTTCCACACGAGGCGCGCGAGGCGCGCGCCGCGCACCTTGGCGTCGTAGGCGTAGCCCTGCAGTTCGCAGGTGGCGCGCGGAAACCCCGGCAGGCGCCCGTCACGGTACGAGATCGAGTCCCACGAGTCCTTCCAGCACTGGTTCTCGAGGCCCGTCTTCTCGTTGCGCCGCTGATAGGCGATGTAGCCGTTGCCCTGCAGGTTGGCGTAGTCGTCGATCCAGGCCAGAGCCGCCCGCGCCTGTCGCTCGAGAGCCCGCACCAGCTTGGCGTCGCCGGTCCAGCGCTCGTACTCGTCGAGCAGAACCACGTAGAGCGGCGTGGCATCGACCGACCCGTAGTAGGGCGAGTGCGGGCGTTCCTCAAAGGCCGTCATCTCGCCGAAGCGCATCTCGTGGAGGATGCGGCCGGGATCCTCGTCGCGGAAGTCGTCGTGGCGCGCGCCCTGCCAGAGACCGAGGGCCGCCAGCGTCGTACGCGCCAGATCGGAGGCGAACGGCAGCGCCTGCAGGCTGGTGAAGATGCTGTCCCGCCCGAACATCGTCATGAACCACGGCAGACCCGCGGCCGGCAGGTGGTGGCCGGGCAACATGACCGGCGAGAACCTCAGCGCCGCAAGATCGACGAGGGAGCGACGGTACGTCCGCTTGAGCGGGTCCCAGTCGCAGTCGAGGCTCGGCGCCTCGTCAAGCCACTTCTCGAGACTGAGCGCCATGTCGGATCCGGCCTTGTGCCCCCGACGTTCGTGCTCGGGTCGTTCGGCGGCCGTGCCGCGCACGTCGCGCCCTATCGCCACGCTCAGCTCGGTGGCCCACTGCTCGTGGGGCTCCACGTGGACGGCGAAGGTGAGGCCGCCCTCGTCCACCGCACAAGCCTCCGTAGCCGAGACCCAGGTCTCGCGCACGTACGTCTCGCGACGATAGCCCAGCACCAGGCGCCCGTCGTCGATGCTGGTGTAGTACTCGCCCTTCTTCTTGAGGTCGTCCTTGACCTCAAAGAGGTCGGCGAAGTCGCAGGCAGCCTCGAGGCGCACCTCGAGATCGACCGGCTTGTCGTCGTGGTTCAGGATGGTGAGATCCTCGTGAAAGCCGTCGCCCACGGCGCGCTGACGGATCACCGACAGCTTGGCGTCGATGTAGACGGTCCCCGTGCCGGGCACGAGGAAGAAGCGCGTTTCGAAGTACTGCAGGTCGTCGACCGACAGCGGGTTGAGGCGCTGCCCGTCGATGGTCAGCACCCACTTGGAGAGGAACCTGGTGTCGAACGAGAACAGCCCGGTCGGGTCGGTCAGCGACGCCTCGATGTCGCCGCTGTCGTCGCTGACCACAAAGGTGTTGCCGCTGAGGATCTTGACGGCGCCGCTCATGACTGCCGCTCCGCGTAGCCCGCGGTGGGCAGGCCCTCGGCGCCCGGCGAGCCGGGGAACAAGCGCTGCAGCGCGGTCAGAAGGACGACCTTGCCCCGCGCGCTGAGCGCCCCCCGCAGAAGCGCTGCCATGGCGTTGGCCTTGCCGCTCAGGATCGCCGCGAACGTGGCGCTGTCACCCGAGACCACGCAGTCGGGTTCGCCGCCCGTGCGTCCCACGGTCACGACGCCTTTCGCGATGGTCAGGTACCACTCATCGACGCGGGCGCCGTCCCTCACGTCGAGACGCAGGACGCCGTCGATGCCGGGCACGGGCCGCTCGTGCGACCACTCCGAGATGTCCTCCAGCAAGCGCTGGTCGAGCTCTGCCATCGTCCTCATCTCCCTCTAGAGTCCCTTGTTCCAGCGGGCCATGCCGCCGTCGATGTAGTAGGTGCTGCCGGTGATGTAGGCCGCCTCGTCCGAGGCGAGGAAGACGGCCACCGACGCGACTTCGTTGGGCTCGCCCAGCCGGCCGGCGGGGATCACGTCCTGCAGCTCGTGCAGCAGCTCGCCGTCGCCGAGGGTGCGCTTGTTGATCGGCGTCGCGATCGCCCCCGGGGCGATGTCGTTGACGGTGATGCCGTGCGGCGCCAGCTCCTGGCAGACGGTGCGCGTGAACATGCGCATGCCGCCCTTGGAGGCCGCGTACGTGGTGTAGTTGAGGAAGGCGACGTCCTCGTGGATCGAGGAGACGTTGACGATGCGGCCGCCCTTGCCGGCGGCGATCATGAGCCGTGCGGCGGCCTGCGCGGCGAAGAACGCGCCCTTGAGGTTCACGCCGAGGACCAGGTCGTAGTGCTGTTCGCTGACGTCGATGAACGGCTCGCGGACCTCCACGCCGGCGTTGTTGACCAGGATGTCGAGGCGGCCGAGAGCAGCGTGCGCGTCGCGCACGAGTCCCTCGGCCTCCGCGGCCACGCCGACGTTGGCGCCCAGCGCCACCGACTTCCGCCCCAGCGCCTCGATCTGCGCCGCAATCGCGCGGGCTTCTTCCTCCTCGCGGTGGTAGTGCACCACCACGTCGGCGCCCTCGCGCGCGAAGCGCAGGGCGATGGCCTCGCCGATGCCACTGGAGCTGCCGGTGACAAGCGCCGCTTTGCCCTCGAGTCTCATGGTCGTCCCACCTTCTGGTCGTTGCATGGTCGTGATCGTCCTTTTCTCCCGGCCGGCGCCGCCGGCGCCGCTCAACCCGCGAAGGCGTGCGTCGGCAGGCCGGCCACGCCCACGTCGAGCCGCAGCAGGGCGCCGGCCAACGGCTGCGCGGCGGCCTCAGCTTCGCTCAGACCCTCTCGCCGGGTCGTCACGTACAGGTCACGCAGGTCCGGTCCGCCGAAGCAGCAGCTCGTGATCCTGGCGATGGGCAGACCCACTTCGGCCAGGAGCTCTCCCGCCGGAGAGTAGCGTCGCAGTCCCCACCCGCCGTGCAGAGCGACCCACACG
>Ga0194057_10000873_pt1 | contig 15654 bp, 15 predicted proteins | sample SepL4415m_MetaG_FD_155474 | JGI IMG/M metagenome (GOLD analysis project Ga0194057, IMG submission 155474) | Anoxic zone freshwater microbial communities from boreal shield lake in IISD Experimental Lakes Area, Ontario, Canada - Sep2016-L442-15m | ecosystem: Environmental > Aquatic > Freshwater... | reverse complement strand
CCGCCTTGCCGCCGGACTCGCTCGCCGGCAAGGCGGCGGTCAACATCCACTGGCAGAACTTCACGAGCGTGAAGTACTCCGGGATCTGGTGCGAGTTCTGGGCCCTGGAGCTCGAAGAGATGCGGCAGCTCCTGCGACACGTCTACGGGCGCGACCTCTCCGACGAGGAGCTCATGCGCGTCGGCGAGCGCGCCTGGAACGTGGCGCGGCTGTTCAACGTGCGCGAGGAAGTGGAGGCCGACGACCTGCCGCGCCGGCTCTACTCGGAAGAAGGCGCCCACGCTGCCGGTCCCTCGGCCGGGCGGTCGATCGGTGAGGCGCCCTTCCGCGCGGCGCTCCTCGAGTACTACGAGCTGCGCGGCTGGGACCAGAACGGCGTGCCTGCCGAGGCGAAGCTCGCGGAGCTCGGCATCGACTGGCGTCCCTAGACTGCCCGGAGGAGAGAGTCGATGGCCCATATTGTGATCTTGCGCTCGCACTGTACCGGCTGCCACATGTGCGAATTCGCCTGCTCCGCTCGGCACGAGGATGCCTATCGTCCCTCGGTTGCGCGCCTCTTCGCTGAAGTCAACCCGACGAGCGGGGACATCCGTGGACATTCCTGTCTGCAGACCGGCTGCGGCGAGTGTCAGGCCGCTTGTCCCGTCGAGGCCATCGTGACGCGGGAGGTCAGCCTCAAGGTCGGGGGTGCCTATCGTAGCCTGGACTCGGTCCCGGTTGAGCAGCGGGTGAACATCCTGATGGTCGACGAGGAGAGAGGCACGAACTGCGGTGCCTGCTACGAGGTGTGCCCCACGGGCGTCATCCACCAGCATCCCGATCGGCAGGTGGCGTTCAAATGCGATCTATGCTCGGGGGCTCCGGAGTGCATCGCATTCTGCCAGAACCCCTATGTGTTGGCAGTGGACTTGAAGCTCGACAAGGCTGATCGCCGAGTGGCGGAGGACTAGTTGGCCACCGTTAGGGTTACGCTCTCCGGCTCGCTTGTCTATCCCTCGACCCAGACGGGCGCAGAATGTCACGGCGCGACGGTCCGGGATGTGCTGGAGGACTGCTGCGCATCTCGGCCGACCCTCGCGAACCGCATCCTCTCCGCTGACGGAAGGCAGCTCGTTGGGGTCTTCCTCAACGGCAGGAGCGTCCGGCAGCTTGAAGGGCTGGACTCTCCGGTTGCCGATGGGGACGAAATCAGGTTGATGCCGCCTATCTCCGGCGGCTGAGCACCGAGGGTCGAAAGGCGGCATCGAGCCTAGACGATGATGACCTCCAGGCCCATGTCACGCAGGGCGGCGATCTCAGCCTTGTCGGCAGCCTCATCGGTCACGAGGACGTCAACGGCGCTGATAGGGGCGATGGGCGCAAAACCGCGCCTTCCCACCTTGCTGAAGTCGGCGACAACGATCGTTCGATGAGCGCGCTCGATCATCATCGCTCCGACTTCCGCGACGAGTTGATGAGGCGTTGTGAGCCCGCCTTCGGCACTGAGTCCGTCACAGCCTACGACGGCGGTGTCTGCGCTCAACTCTTGTAGTGTGCCGATGGCCTGGGGCCCAACGAAGGCCATGTACTGCGGCAGGTACAGGCCTCCGACCGCGACGAGGTGGGGGTCGAGCCATGAGCTGACTTCGTCGATCAGCGGCAGGGAGTTCGTGACCATGGTCAGTCCAGGCCTCGCCTTCAGGGGCAGGCACGCGGCGACCTTGGCGACAGTCGACCCGGAGTAGAAGAACGCGGCACCCGGCTCAACGAGCTTAGCAGCCGCTTGCGCGATGCGTGACTTCTCCTCCGGATTGCGTTTGACCGCGGCAGCGAAGCCGTGCGATGTCTGCGCGGCCCGCGGACGCGTGGCGCCACCGCGAACGCGGGCCAGCCGTCCCTCGCCTGAAAGCGCCTTCAAGTCGCGTCGCACAGTCATCTCGGTCAGCTGAAAGGTCTCGGCCAGCTCGGAGACACTGACGAACTCACGCTCCTCGAGAAGCTCGATGATTCGGGTGCGCCGATCTCGGGTCTTCTGAGTCCCCTCGGTCACTGCGTCGACTCCAAACCCGGCTCCTCTTTCCGACGGCGACCATGGTGACCGCTCGTGCTGTTCGAAAGCTGTTCGTATACCCTTCATGCTATCGTTCCGGTACCCTCGCGGCAAGGAACAGTACTTGACCATCAGCGCAGTGGCAGGTCCCCCCAGTGGTCAGGACCTGTGGCCGCTCCCCGCTCCCAGCGGTCCTGATCTCAGCGCAAGAAGGTACTCAAGGAGCGCCGCTGGCGTGGTTGCGACGTACACTGTACATGCCCGCATGAGCGCGTCGGCGTCATGCTACCCCCAGGCTACGCCGATAGGCCGCGCGCCGGCCGCCAGGCACTCGGTCATGTCGCCGCCAGTGTCACCCACATAGACATGGGCCGGTTGATGGTGGCGGGCAATCGTGCGTGAGATCTTGCGGGTCTTGCTGGCACCGGCCTCGCATCCGAGGACATCTCCGATCCGATCTGATTGGCCTTCTCGCTCGAGGGCCGCCCGCACCAGGTCACCGTGATTCGACGTGATCACGACCACGTGGTAATGCGGAGACAGGCCGCGAAGGAGGGCGTCGATGCCAGGGAACAGGTGCAACTCCTCCGCGGCCATTGGCAGCGATGCTTGGTCCGCGATCGCGGTCGCCCTTCGCTCCGGGATGCCGCGCCTGAGCATCGTCTCGTACAAGTTGCCATCGAAGAGGGCGACGACGTCCGCGGTGGTGGCAATCTCAGGGTGCCCGTATCTCTGGCAGGCGCCGAGAAGACCCGTCCGAACACGACGAGGGAGTCCACAAGTACTCCGTCGTGGTCGAACATCGCGATCGGTTTGCCCACAACTCCGCTCCGCTGTGTGACGGGCCGGCCCGTCAAAGCGTACAACAACGCACGCTGTCGAGAGGTCGGCCGAAACCGAATGGGCCGCACCGTCAGCCCTCGAGCTGACGGTGCGGCCCGTCTCTTGTGATGTTCGCCTGGTTAGGAGCTCAGCATCTCTGTCTCGGGCTCATCGGGCTGGAGGGCTTGAAGAGATGCACCGCCGACGGGTCAAGCTTTGTGCTCATCGAGGATGCCGACCTTGTGCCTCTGGACAAACCAGTAGAACAGGAACCCGATGCCCAGGGAGATGACCGTGAAGAGGACGGCGCCCCACTGCAGGTACCAGTGGAATGGCTCGACTGGGTTGTAGACGGACTGACGAGGCCAGCCGATGTTCACGACAATGAAGACCCCCCACACGAAGGCGGCGATGCTCACCGGAAGGCCCCAGCGACCCAACGTGAAGTATCCCTTCTCTGTCTGCTGCCACTCGCCACGCATGCGCTTCAGCGAGAACGGGCCGACGACGAGGACGTACGCGATCAAGGCCAGTACGACGGTCGTGCTGGTCACCACCACGAAGATCTGCGGCTGCCGGATGTTGGCCAGGAGGATGAGCAAAGAGATGATCCCGGTCACGACCGCGGGCACGATCGGCGTCTTGGAACGACGCGAGACATGGGAAAGCCTGGCGCCGCCCGGTAGGGCGTTGTCACGAGCCATCGCGAAGATCATGCGGATGGCTCCGGTCTGGTTGGCGAGGCAGCACACGAATATGGCGACTGCGACGCACCCAAGCATGATGTTGCCGAGTGTGTGGCCGAGGACGCTCTGCACGATGTATGGGAGACCGGAGATGGAGAGCTCTTCTGCTTGGAGGTTGCCGACGGCCATGAGTGCTGTGAGCATGAGCACGCCGCCCAAGATCCCAGCGGCCAGAAGGGCACGAATGATTGCCCGGGGATTGGTCTTGCGCGGGTTGATCGTCTCCTCGCCCACCGAGCCCGCAGTATCGAAACCCCACATGATGTATACGCCAAGCAGGACTGCCATGAGCATTGCGCCAAAGTATCCGAGGCTCTGTCCGGCACCTGTGCCGTTTGTCTGCAGAACGACCTGGGGGCCGCGCTGGATTCTCGCGATGAAGAAGATGATCAGCATGACCGTCGCGACGAGTTCGACGCTGACGCCGATGTTGTTGATGATCGAGATCACGCGCACGCCGAGCGCGTTGATGATGGTCGTGACGACGATCATGATCGCGCCAAGGATGACCCCGTTCGTTGCGTAGTCGTAGGCGCCGGTCCCGTCCCCATAGAGCCAGAAGACGGGCGAGATGGTGGGCAGCACGAACTGCATGGCAAGAGCTACGCCAGCGGTCGAGACGATGAGCGCCAAAGTCAGGGACAGTCCCGCAATCCACGAGGTAGCGGGCCGCGCAACGTACTTGGACCAGTTGTAGATCGAGCCGGCAAGTGGGTAATGCACAGCCAGCTCCGCGAAGCACAACGCGAAGAGCACCTGGCCGCATGTCGCGATCACCCACGTCCACCAGAAGGCGGGGCCGGCGACTCCGTAGGCGAAGAAGAAGAGCTGGAAGGCTCCGGTCAGGATGGAGATGAAAGCGAATCCTGTCGCGAAGGTCGAGAATGCGCCGAGACGACGGCTTAGCTCTTGTTTGTAGCCGAAGCCCTCCAGAACATGGTCATCGGAGGGCCCGTGCTTCGATGCTGCGTCCACCCTGTTCAACCTCCTGGCTCACGTGGCGAACGGTTCCGTGTTGCTCCCTCAGTGACCGTTCCTTTGATACGCTGATTGCGTTCATATCACTACAACCAATCGACAAGGATGTCAATATATGCACTTGTTTCAGATGCTAGCATCTGCTAGATTGAACTCGAAAAGGACAGAATTCGAACATGTACGGTCGACGACAGGGGAGCCTTGAAGGTGCGCATCGACGTTCGAGTGCTTGCAGCAAAGGACAGGTGCGTGAACGGCAGCCGCGCTCGCGTCACAAGCATGCGCGACCAGGGAACCGGCACCGCCCTCAGTCCGCGGCGGAGGGACTGACATGGGCCGGAGGCGGCACGACGGCCATTGCGCCGAGCATGTGTTTGACGTGGCTGTCGTAGGCGGCGGTGTTCTGGGAGCCGCCGTGGCGGCCCGGCTGTCTTCCACGTCGGCGAGCACATGTCTGCTGGAAGCCGAGGCAGATGTGGGCGAGGGGGCCAGTAAGGGAAACACTGGCGTTGCCGTGTCGTACTACGGTGGACCCGGGTCGCTTGAAACGCAACTCATCAACGCAAGCAATCCCGGGTGGGAGTCGCTGTGCGATCGACTCGACGTACCCTATAGGCGCATCGGCGCCATCATGGTGGCGTTGAGCGACGAGGAAGGTGATCGTCTCGAGGGGATTCGTCAGGAGGCGGAGGAGTGCGCAGCTCGTGCCGAGCTCCTCACCGCGCGACAGGTGTTGGAGGCCGAGCCGCTCGTCTCTGGCGACTGCGTCGCCGGCCTTCTTCTTCCGGACGAAGGCATCATCGACCCCATGCGCCTGACCATCGCCTACGGACAGCTGGCGGTGCTCAACGGCGTGGACTTTCGGCTAGGCGAGCGAGTCATCGCTGTCGAACGCGAGACTGAGGACGTCACCATCATCAGGACATCACGCGGCCGCGTGCGCGCGCGATATGTGGTAAACGCGGCGGGCCTCGGCGCCGGCCAGATCAGTGCCCTCGCTGGTGGCGAAGCGATCGCGACCTGGCCGCGCAAGGGACAGTACGTCGTCCTCGATCGTCGCTTCGGAGAGCGCCTCTCCAAGATCGTCTTCTGCACCCACCTACCAGACACCAAGGGAATCAATGTGGTTCCGACCGTGCACGGTTCGGCTCTGCTTGGGCCGACCGCGCAGGACGGCGAAGATCCAGACGATCGCGCCACTGACGCGGACACCATCGCCCATGTGCTGAAGCAGGCAGCGCGACTCGTGCCTTCAGCATTGGCGGAGTACGCGATAAAGACCTTCGCGGCAAACCGACCTGCGAGCGACGAACAGCATCGGCTGAGGGTCGACCCCATCGTCCCCAACCTCGTGCACGTGACCGACCGCTCCGCAGGCGTCAGCATCTCCCCCGCGAGCGCTGAGCACGTCGTCGCGCTGTTGCGTGAGAGTGGCCTAGACGTCGGCGAGCGCCGGGACGCTGTGGCAGCGGTCACCCCGGTGCCCCGTCTGCGGTCTGCGCCGGATCCTGAAGCCTTGATCGACATCGATCCGCTCTATGGGCAGGTCGTCTGCGCCTGCGAGCACGTGAGTGCAGCCGAGATCGCCAAATCCCTGGAGGGACCGTTGCCCGCTCGCTCCGTCGATGCAGTGCGCAAGCGGACCGGCGCCACTCACGGGCGGTGCCAGGGATCACTCTGCGCAGCCGGCGTCACCTTCCTCTGCGCGCTGAGCACGAACACGGGACCCGCGACGGCTCCTTCAACGACGCGCGGCACGGTGGGCTCATGACCGGTCTGCCGGAGCTCGTCGTAGGGGCGGGGCCGAGCGGTCTCGGTTGTGCCATCGCTCTCGCCGTGGAGTGCTCAGTCGTCATCGTTGATCGCCTGCCGGTCTCCGGCGGGCAAGCGGGCTGGCGAGATCCAGCTGTGCGTAGCCTAGTCCGTCAAGCGGAGCATGCCGGCGTCGAATTCCGGTTGGGCGGGACCGCGACGCGCTGGGACGGTGAGCGACTCCTCGTCGCGGCACCTGGAGAGATCAGATGGAATCCCGGCCACAACTTGTTCTTTGCCGGCGGGTTGAGGCCGGCCACCGCCGCCGATATCGGGCTCTTCGGCGAGCGGCCCGCCGGCGTTCTGCCGGCGACTGTGGCAGAGCATCTCCTCGCCGCTGGCGTGCCTCTCTGGCAGAAGCCTCTCATCGTTGGCTCTGGCCCTTGGGCTCGCCGCGTCGCCGAGTTGGTCCACGGCCTTGGCGGTTCGATAGCCGTCACCGCCACACACAAGCCTGACTGGGCAGATGAGGCAGTCGACTGCAATGGCAGTCTGGAGATCATCGGGCGCGAACACGTGCGGAGCGCGCGCGTGCACACGCCCGCGGGCGTCCAAGAGGTCGACTGCGATGCCCTCATTCTCGCTGGTGACCCCCGGCCGACGCGCAATGTCGAAGGGGCGCTGCAGGAGGGGGATCCGCGAGTCACGTTCGTACAACCGCTGGTGGGCGAGTCGATCCAGGAGCGCTCTGCCGCAGGCCAGGAGATCGCTCTACAGTGGCTTCGCCTGAACGGAGGACAAGGATGAGAGTGAGCTCGCCAATCGGCGATCTGCCCTTCAAGCCAACTCGTCTGCGCTACGCGTCAAGAGGGCTGGAGGTCGAAGGCGTTATGGGCGCTTGGCCGGCCAAGGTGCAACTCGACGCGTCCGATGTACCGGCGATCGTTGCACTGGTCCGTGTCCCGCTGGCTCTGGCCTTCGCGGCCGCCGCGTTGCTCGGCATGGTCCGTCTCGCCGCCCGCTACCGTCATGCATGCTCCATCGGCAAAGGAGAGAAGAGCTAATGAACGAGAATTGGCAACGCACTCGCCAAGACGTCGTCGACTACTGTCGCAGGCTTCAGGCTGAGCACCTTGTCTACTACACGGCGGGGAACATCAGCGCGCGGATTCCCGGTGAGCCGAACCTCCTCGCCATGACGCCGACGTCGACGCCCTACGACGCTCTCGAGCCAGAAGACATCTGCATCGTGAGCACGAGCGGCGAGATCGTGGAGGCACGCAAGGAGCCGACCTCCGAGCTGCTGATGCACACGCTGATCTGCGCCCGTCGGCCAGAGGTCGGCGCGGTCGTCCACACGCACGGTGCCGGCGTCATGACGATGGCGAACCTCGGCTGGGACCTGCCGCCGATTCTCACCGGTCTCGTGGAGGCGGCTGGCGGCGATGTCCGCTCGGCCCCGTACTCCAAGCCGGAGAGCGCCGAGATGGCCGACCTGACCGCCGACGCGCTTGTCGACCGTGGTGCCTGCTTCATGCGCTTCCACGGATTGCTCGCTGTCGGCGCCGACCTCGCTCATGCCTATCGCACGGTCGCAGTCGTCGAAGGTGCGTGTGAGGTGTACCTGCGGCTGCGTCAGCTGGGCGATGTCCATCTCCTGCCCGAGTCGGAGATTGAATGGATCGCCGAGGCGTGGAAGTCCCAGTTTGCGGTGCCGGCGGAGTCTTCAGCCTCGTCATGAGTCCCTATCTCATTGGCGCCGACGTCGGATCGTCGGCTCTCAAGGCAGCGCTGGTCCATCCGGACCGCGGCGTGGTCGCGATCGCCGAGCACAGCTACCCGATGCATCGACCGCACCCGGAGTGGGCGCAGAACGATCCCGACGACTGGTATCGTGCTCTCGCCAAGGCCATTCCGGAGGTCCTCGCCAAGGGCGGCGTCGCCCCGGGCGAGGTGGCTGCGCTCTGCCTCGCCGGTCAGCGTGACATCGCGGTGCTGCTCGATGAGGCGGGTCGCGCTCTTGCCCCGTGCATCCACTGGTCGGATCGTCGGGACCCGGAAGAGACGACGCAGCTGTACGAGGAGCTGGGGAGGGAAAGGCTCATCGACCGCAGCGGCACGCTGCCGATCCCCGGCTTGGAGCTGCCCAACTTGGTGTGGACTCGGCGTCATCAACCTGAGGTCTGGCGCGAAGTGCGGCATGCTCTTCAGCCGAAAGACTATCTAGCATATCGACTGACGGGCGACATCGGCACGGACCCGACCGGGCCGACCCGCAGTATCATGAACGATTGGCGCACAGAATCGTGGTCAGACGAGATCTGTGCTGATGCGCAGATTCCTCGCGAGATCCTTCCGGACGTACGCTATCAACCGTGGGAGCCACGAGGTGTCCTGGGTAGAGATGCGGCGCTGGAAATCGGTCTCGAGCCGGGGACCATGCTCGTTGCCGGCGGCGGGGATGACCCATGCGCCGCTCTGGGCTCTGGCGTGGTCGGGCCAGGCGATGTGAGCATCGGCACGGGCTCGTCCAACAGCTGGCGCGTCGTCGCCGAGTCGCCCAAGTTCGACCCCACAGGCCTGCTCAGTCTGCTGCCGCACGTCGCTCCCGGACGCTACCTGCACGAGATGGTCGTGTGCGGTACTGGCACCACCTTCCGCTGGTTCCGCGACGCCTTTGGTGACGGGGCGTCCTACGAGCAGCTCATTGCCGAGGGTGGGGGCGTGGAGCCCGGTAGCGAGGGCTTGATGTGCTTCCCCTACATCGAGGGGGCGACTGTGCCGTGCCTCGAGGACAACGCGAGGGCGGTGTTCTTCGGCATCTCCGGACATCATCGCCGCCCGCACTTCGTGCGCGCCGCGCTTGAAGGCATCGCCTATCAGTATCCAGCCTTGCTCGATGTCATCCGAGACCGTGGTCACGATGTCACGACGATGACGATCTCCGATGGAGAGGCGCGAAGCACCCAGTGGAACCAGATCAAGGCCGACGTGATGGGGCAGCCGCTGGTCCCGGCACTGCGCGTTGAAGCGCCGGCAATAGGTGCCGCGATCCTCGGCGGGATCGGTGCCGGGGTGTTCGACGAGGTGGAGGACGGCCTTGAAGTAGTGCTGGAACTCGCTCCCAAGGTTGAGCCAGATCCAGCTGCCCAAGCAGCGTACGCGCAGCTGAGAATGCGGTGGGAGGCGGTCAAAGGTGATCTCTTCGGAATCTTCGCAACCCGTTGCCAGTGATGCAGCTTTGACGCGCGTTCACGGAGGCCATCGGGGTTGGTCCGCCGGTCTGGCTGGACGGATTCTCAAGGAGCGTACATGGGCCGGCTAGAGGGCAAGGTCGCCATCGTCACAGGCGGAGCCCGGGGCATCGGCGTGGCGACCTCAAGATTGTTCTCTGCGGAAGGAGCCAAGGTCATCATCTGTGGCCGCGATGAGTCCGCAGGAAGAGACGTCGTGGGCGAGATCGAGACGGCTGGTGGGACGGCGAGCTTCATGAAGATGGACGTCTCACGCGAGGCTGACTGGGAGCGTGTGATCGCCGACACGCTGAAGCTGCATGGGAAACTCGGGGTCCTTGTCAACAACGCTGGTGTCACGCTAGGTCGTGACGTCGAGGACACGAGTCTGGACGAATGGAACTTCGTCTTGGGCGTCAACGCGACCGGCGTGTTCCTTGGTATGAAGCATGCCATCGCAGCCATGAAGGGCAGCGGTGAGTGGTGCTCAATCGTGAATCGGTCCTCCGTCGATGGCCAGGTGGGAGAGGCAGGCCTGTTCGCCTACTGCGCCTCGAAGGGCGCGGTCACCATGATGACCAAGGCGGCGGCCCTGGATGTGCGCGCGAAGGGCTACCGCATTCGCGTCAACTCGGTTCACCCCGCCTGCGTGCGCACCTCATTGACAGAGAAAGAGGCCGCGGACCTGGGAGTCTCTGTGGATGAGTACGTGGCGAGACTCGCGGCTTCGCATCCGATTGGCTTCATCGGAGAGCCCATGGACATCGCCTATCTCGACCTCTACCTGGCGTCCGATGAGTCGAAATGGGTCACTGGTGCCGAGTTCAATGTCGACGGTGGGTGGACAGCGCAGTAGGGATGACCGAATCAAAGACTGCCGTCGGCGCTCTACGCTGGCACGCGACTTGCACCGGCGGCATGGGGCAGCGCCTACTCATCCCCCCGACTAGGCGCAGCACATGCCCCTGTGCGGGGATGGCGGTGACTCTGCCACGTCGCCGCCGTCCCCGACTTCCTCAACACGCAACCATTTGGAGAGCTCCATGACCACACACGTAGGAGTCAACGGCTTCGGCCGCATCGGCAGGCTCGTCATCCGTGCGGCGCTCAGGCAGGGCGCCGACATCGAGTTCGTGGCGATCAACGATCTCACGGACGCGAAGACCCTGGGCCATCTGTTCAAGTACGACTCCGTGCACGGCGTGTTCCCCGGCACCGTCGAGGTCGAAGACGCGGCCCTGGTCATCGACGGCAAACGCATCCGCGTGATCAGCGAGACCGACCCCGCCCAGCTGCCCTGGAAGGAGCTCGGCGCCGACGTCGTCATCGAGTCCACCGGCCGCTTCACCGAGCGCTCCGCCGCCGCCAAGCACCTCGAGGCCGGCGCCAAGAAGGTCATCATCTCGGCGCCCGCCAAGGGCCCCGACATCACGATCTGCCTGGGCGTCAACGAAGAGATGTACGACAAGGCCCAGCACGACGTGATCAGCAACGCCAGCTGTACCACCAACTGCCTGGCCCCCATGGCCAAGGTCCTTGTCGATAACTTCGGTATCGAGAAGGGCTTCATGACCACGATCCACGCCTACACCAACGACCAGCCGGTCCTCGACTTCCCGCACAAGGACCTGCGCCGCGCCCGCGCCGCAGCCCAGTCGATCATCCCCACGACCACGGGCGCGGCGCGCGCCGTGGCGCTCGTCATTCCCGACCTCGAGGGCAAGCTCGACGGCTTCGCCCTGCGCGTGCCCACGCCGGACGGCTCGGCCACCGACCTGGTCGCCGTGCTCCAGACCGAGGTCACCGCCGACGAGGTCAACGCGGCCATGAAGGCGGCCTCCGAGAGCAGCCGCATGAAGGGCATCCTGCAGTATCAGGAGGACCCCATCGTCAGCATCGACGTGGTCGGTAACAGCCACTCGTCGATCTTCGACCCGGCGCTCACCATGGCCAAGGGCAACCTGGTCAAGTGCGTCTCCTGGTACGACAACGAGTGGGGCTATTCGTGCCGGCTCGTCGACCTCGTCCAGAGAGTGCTTCCGTGAGCACCAGCGGGCGAGAGGGACAACGCGCGGTCGCATTCCGCCATCCGCAGCCCAGTGACTCACCGCGCAGGGAGGATTGGTGAACTTCGACGAGGCGAAGGCGGCCCGGCAGCCCGCGTACTGCTTTCTCGAGAGCGGTGCCGTGCTTCGGTATGACTCCGAAGCTGATCAAGTCCGCCATTTGGAGTATCCGGCGCAGCCGAGGGCCTGGCAGCAGGCGCAGTTCTTCCACGGCCAGGTACCTGGCGACGGCTGGCGTCATCTCGCCGGCTGCTCCTGCACTGCGTGTTAGAACGTCGACGAAGTCGCTTCGAGCCGAACGATGACTCCGGCAAGGTAGCAGAGGGAGACCGGCGGCATGAGACCCAGTTGTCCCTTGAGAGCGGCCTCCAGAATCGAGGAGAGAGCATGAGGCCTGCAGGCAGAGTTGCCCGCCTTGGTACCGAGACGGTGTTCGCCGTGTCCGCCGAAGCGGCCGCAGGCGCGGCCAAGAGGAACAGCCGGCCGCGCTTGAGCGGGCACCTTCTTGGGGTCGGCTCAGGAAGCTCCTGAGCTCTTCATCTCTGTGCTTGCCTTGATAGGATTCCGGTCTGGCCGGAAGCTCACTGGAAGGGGACGCGAGTGTTTGACAGCTCCTGCTGCGTAACGACTCCGCAGAAGCGCCTGATGGTCTTTTCTGGGCGCAGCAACCCCGAACTGGCGGCCAAGATCGCCCAGGAACTCGACGTCAGACTTGGTCGCGTGTTGCTCAAGACGTTCGCCAACGGCGAGATCTATGCCCGCTTCGAGGAGAACGTGCGAGGGGCCGACGCGTTCATCATCCAGTCCCCGGCGGACAGCATCAACGACGAGCTGATGGAACTCCTGATCATGATCCAAGCGGCACGGCTAGCCTCGGCGCGGCGCATCACCGCCGTCATGCCGTACTACCCCTACTCACGGCAGGACAAGAAGAGCGCCGCCCGCGAGCCGATTACCGCTCGCCTGGTCGCGACGCTACTCGAGGCGGCCAAGGTCGACCGCGTCCTCTCGATGGACCTGCACCAGGGCCAGATCCAGGGCTTCTTCGAGATTCCAGTCGACCACATGACGGCCGTGCCAATCCTGGCGGATTACTTTGCGCGCAAGGACTTCGGGGGTACGCCGATCGTCGCCGTCTCGGCGGACGCCGGCGGGGTCAAGCTCGCCAAGAGGTTCATCAGCCGTATGCCCGAAGCTGATCTGGCCGTGCTCACCAAGATGCGCCCCGAGCACAACAAGGCCGAGGTCATGCACTTCATCGGCGACGTGCAGGACAAGATCGCCATCATCGTCGACGACATGATCGACACTGCGGGCACGATCACGAGCGCCATCGACACTCTGTATGAGAGGGGCGCCAGAGAAGTCTACGTGACGGCTACACACGGCATCCTCAGCGGTCCCGCATACGAGCGCCTCCGCGCCTCGGCAGTCAAAGAGGTCGTCGTCACGGACACCCTCCCCATCCGGCTCGCGCAGAAGGACACCAAGATCAGAGTCCTCAGCGTGGCGGGTATCCTGGCGCGCACCATCAAGAACGTGTTCGAGGACGAGTCGGTGAGCGAATTGTTCGCCGGCGAGAACCAGCTCTTCTGACCTGTGCCGCCCACATGATTGAGACGGCGCTCACCCCGGTCTGCAACCATTCTGCAACCCAAATCCCCGGTCCGCGATGAGCTTCGTTGGGAAACCTTGGGAAACCGGACGCTGATTTTCGCTGCAAATCGCCACAGTTCTTGTGACTGCCTGTGACTTGTTGGATTTCCTTGGGCCTAGATGAGCAGGATAGACAGCCTGCCTGATAAGGAAGAGGTCCGTGGTTCGAATCCACGTGCGCCCACCAGTGATCTGCAGGTACTTCTCCCGCTAGGAGTGTGTCGAGAAATAGTTTCCGCGAGATCTCTGACCGCGGACTGACGGCCGCCCTTCAGGTCATTGCCTGCGGCCGTCTGCCCGTAGAGCCTTCGCCTCCGGCGCCTCTGCGGGCCCTTCGAGGAGGCCTCGAAAAGCTTGCTCTTCGCCCCCCGTTGTGATACACTTTCCCCTGCAAATCAGGTTGAAACAGTTTGCCGAGGAGGCGAGCGCGCCGTGGCCAGAGACTTCCTGCCTTACGACCTCGATCAGCACTACCTGCTGCCTCAGGACATGCGCGAGTGGCTGCCCGAAGGGCACCTCGCGTGGTTCGTCAGCGACGTCGCCGATGATCTCGACCTCTCGGAGATTGTGGGCGCCTATGAGAAGCAGGAGCTGCGCGGCCGCCCCGGCTACGACCCCACCATGATGGTCAAGCTCCTGCTCTACGCCTACTGCGTCGGTAAGCCCTCCTCGCGCAAGATCGAGAAGGCCACCTACGAGGAAGTGCCCTTCCGCGTGCTCTCCGCCGATCAGCACCCCGACCACGCCAGCATCGCCGCTTTTCGCCGCCGGCACCTGGCCGCTTTGTCCGGCCTCTTCCTGCAGGTGCTCATGCTCTGCCGCAAGGCGGGCCTCGTGAAGCTCGGCCACGTGGCCCTCGACGGCACCAAGGTGCGGGCGAACGCCTCGCGCCACAAGGCGATGAGCTACGAGCGCATGTGCGAGGCCGAGGAGCGGCTCAGCGCTGAGGTCGCCGCGCTGCTCGCCGAGGCCGAGCGCGCCGACGTGCGCGAGGACGGCCTCTACGGCAAGGAGAAGCGCGGCGACGAGCTGCCCAAGGAGCTGAAGCGGCGCAAGACCCGCATCGCCAGGATCCGCGCCGCCAAGGAGGCCCTCGAGCGTGAGGCCAGGGAGCGCGCCGAGCTGGCCGCCGAGGCGGCGCGCGAGCGCCTGCGCGAGCGTGAGGCCAAGGAAGCCGCGCGCGGCAAGAGGTTCGGAGGGCGCCCACCGCGCGTCCCCGATCCGGAGACCGCGAAGCCCGGCCCCCGCGAGCAGAAGAACTTCACCGATCCCGAGTCGCGGATCATGATGGACGGGGCCACCAAGTCATACGTGCAGGCCTACAACGCGCAGGCCGCCGTGGACTCAGGCTCCCAGGTGATCGTCGCCGCGTCCGTCACCCAGGAAGCCAACGACAAGCGGCAGCTGCGGCCGCTGCTCAAGCAGATCGCGGTCAATCTCGGCGAGCTCCCGAAGAAGGCCAGCGCCGACTGCGGCTACTACAGCGCAGACAACCTCACCGACCCCGATCTGGAGGCGGTCGAGCTCTACGTGCCTCCGGAGAAACGCGTGCTGAGCTGCGCGCTGGCGGACGCCATGCGCGCGAAGCTCGCCAGCGAGGAGGGCCGCGCCGTCTACGCGCGGCGCAAGGCCGTCGCCGAGCCGGTCTTCGGGCAGATCAAGGAGGTGCGCGGCTTACGCCGCTTCTCACTGCGAGGCCACAAGCTGGTCGGCGAGGAATGGCTGATCGTTTGCGCGACCCACAACATCCTGAAGCTGTTCCGCTCGGGAAAGTGGCCGCTCCCAGCCTGAGCGGGCAGGAGCAGCGGGGCCTGTGCGGCCCGCGAGCGTCCCCGAGAGGGACCCGCTCCAGCGGCCAGGGGCCGCCGGAGCGGCCGCATCGGCCGACACGGCCGTATCCGCCGAACCACCCGCCGTTTGTCACCTTGGGGTATCCCGTCGGGGGCATATCGGGGCATGATTGTCAGACACACTCCTAGCGCGTCGGCCCGCCCGGCAGGGGCGTCACCTGCCGACCGTCTGCCACACCTTCACGTGGTCGGCCTCAGTCACAGCCAGGCCCACCGCGTCCCCTATCGTGCCATCCATGACCAGGCATTTGGGTTGCAAAAGGATTGCAATCGGGCAGTGACGAAGCGGGGCGACCGCAGGATTTCCCTGCACCGGGGTATCCATTTAACCGGAGGAGTCGCGGTCTGCAGCTCTCCACGGGCGGTTCGCTGGAGGGCGCTCCAGGCTCGGCGGGTGCCCGCGCGCGCCCGGTGGCGCGTGCGGCGTCGCCCCGGGCTGCGGGCGGGCGATGAGGTCCCGGTAGCGCACCGGGTCGTGGGCGACGGCGAGATCGAGCAGCCGGTAGAACAGCATCCCACGGC
>Ga0194057_10000863_pt1 | contig 15711 bp, 22 predicted proteins | sample SepL4415m_MetaG_FD_155474 | JGI IMG/M metagenome (GOLD analysis project Ga0194057, IMG submission 155474) | Anoxic zone freshwater microbial communities from boreal shield lake in IISD Experimental Lakes Area, Ontario, Canada - Sep2016-L442-15m | ecosystem: Environmental > Aquatic > Freshwater... | reverse complement strand
TCTTTGATGTTTGCACTGTACATCGGTCCACAACATATTACTTCGGAACTGCATCCTGTTTTCCTAAAATGTCTCACTGCAACATTCTGCGTGTTTGGGTGTACGTGCGTCGTTGGGATTCTCGCGTCGCTCAGCCGCGGGAAAATAATACCTCAAGCCGAGAGGATAAGTGAATCGTAGATATGCAGTATACGGCAAACCGGACCAGACTCACTTGAGCGCCTTCTTCCTCATCACCGTTATGGTCTCTCCCGAGACGCCCCAATTGTCGGTATCGACCTCGTCGATCACGACAAACGTCGTTTTAGGATCTTTGCCGAGTACATCCACCAATAGTTGTGTTACGCCTCGAATAAGTTCAGCCTTCTGCTCTGAAGTCGCCCCATCTCTAGTAATTCGAATGTTCACATAAGGCATGGGTTCCTCCTTAGCCTTTTACGATGAAAAGCATATTGGAATCCCTATCCTACCCCTTAATTAATGCGATTACCTCCTCATGGAGAAAGGGCTTGGCAATGAACCCTTGCACCAGTCCTGCCTCCTCGACCATCTTAATGTCTATATCGTCTTTATAATAATATCCTGAAATCATAAATATTCTGATTGAAGGACCTACAGTCTTTACCCGCCTCGCCAATTCAAACCCGCTCATATCCGGCAGCATGACGTCCAGGAGAGCAATTGTAAACTCCATGGTCTCGATCAACTGTAACGCGGCCTCGCCGGTCTGCACGGACCTGGAATCAAATCCCTCGGCTGCCAAGAGGTTTTGTAGGGCCCAGCACATGCCCGGTTCATCATCCACTATCAACACAATATGACCATCATTTTCCATAACAAGCGGCCTCATGAATCACAAGACGGGAAGCTGAACAATAAAGATTGATCCCTTGCCTTCAGTGCTCTGAACTTCTATGGTCCCAAGATGCTGCTTTACTATGGAGTAACATATTGAGAGCCCCAATCCAGTTCCTTTGCCCACCGGAGAAAGTGTGAAGAACGGGTCGAAGATCTTGTCCAAGTTCTCTTGTGAGATCCCACAACCAGTGTCCTCGATACGTATCTGTACACCTTTTTCCGAGCGATTTGCGGTAATCAGTAGCTGGCCCCCATCAGGCATGGAGTTGAATGCATTCAGGAAAAGGTTGACAAACAATTGTTGAAGAAGGTTTGCATTGGCATACACGGTTATATCCCGGTCAAAAGAGTCGAACAAAACCGAAATTTTTTCTATTTTTGCCTGGTTGGACACAAGCTGAATAGTCTCATTGAGAATAACCAGCAGTTTAACTGGTTGCATATCCGTGGTCGAAGAAGGACGCGCAAATCGAAGAAGGTTTTCAATGATAGATGAGGCTTTGTCTATTCCAGTCATTATTTGCTTGACACACTCTTGGCGTAATTCCGGATTGATTTCGGCATCGCTTAAGAACTGGGCCGCTGAAAAGCAGACAGCCAAAGGGTTGCGGATCTCGTGAGCTATACCTCCCGCCATCACTCCCAGTGCCGCAAGTTTTTGTGACTGTTGGAGCTGTATTTCAAGCTTTCGATGTTCAGTCAAGTCCCGCCCGACCGCAACGACGCCTATGGATTTCGATCGTTCGTCTTTCATAGAAGAGAAGATCCAACTAATGGGTATCCTGTTACCATCTTTCGTAACAAGCTCCCATTCTCCCGTCTGAGGTCTGTCTGCCTTCCTCATATTCACGAAGACTTGGTCAAGTTCCCGACTCTTTTCGGGAGCACATCTTTCAAAGAAGGATCGTCCTCTCGCTTCCCAGGACGAGTAACCGGTAATTCTCTCCGCAGCCGTGTTCCAAGTAAGAATTTCTCCACGCGAATCCGTTGAAAGAACCACATCTCTGGCACTTTCTACGACGCTGGCCAAATGGCGTTCAGCTAGGCGAATTTCTTCGCTTAACCTTACCTGCTCGGTGACATCTTCCAAAAGTAGAATTACGTTTTCCACTTCCCCCAGCCACGGAAACGGGATAATACTATAATAATAGGTTCTAATGGGAATGCCTGGAGCACGGTAGGTCATCCTATCGCCTCGTGTAGGCTGGTTCTTCACGAAGACATCGCGGACCTTGCCTGTTATATCAATGTGTTCGGTGATGGCTTCTGGAAGTACCAGGTTCAGCTTCTGACCTATCACCTGCTGTTGAGTTTTAAGGCTTCTTGTAATGAAGTTCTTGTTTGCCAAGACCACCTTCAGGTCTTTGTTAATCAAGAGAACAGAAGATGGAATGGATTCAAGAAACATTCCCAACATTTCTTTGTACCGATTCGGATCGCCTAGGCTCAATTGTTCTAGTGCGCTTAGATCCAAGTATTTCTCCTCAACTCCACAAATAAAACCGTGGTTGAACTCTTGCTGGTCGAAGGCCCTATGCCCTCGTGTCTCCTGAAGAAACATTGACAGCAATCAGCGATACGATTCAATGATTAATCGGCAAATCATTGGGCTAATGTGGCATGTTCCAGGGTTCCAAGGTATCCCAGCCACAAATTTCGGTAGGCCTAACATTGAACAGGATGCATTACTTGGCGAACCATAGCAAGAGTTCCCGCCTGTTGTAATGATTGCTGAAGACCTTCAAACCTGTTGTGGGATAGCCGGGGCTTCAATTTTCTGTCTCTGGAAAGCCGGGTTATTGGTCCACCAATCCATGCCCATCTCCTTCGCCTTGTCAACGGAACATATCACGAGCCTGATCTGGATTGTCAGAAGTTCTACATCCACGAGCTTAATTTTTATATCCCCGGCGATGACAATTCCCTTGTCCAATATTCGCTCAAGGAGATCTGCAAGGTTAGTGGTCTCCACTGAATGTCGCATAGATCGCTTGATAGGCATTTTTATTCTCCTTAGAGGACTTTTCCGAGAGGGCCCAGATCGAGATTGAGGTCTTCTTCTTCCAAGCCGAACTCCTTCCTGAGTCGCTCTATTTCCTGTGCTTGCATCATCAAGGTTACCCCGAGACCCTCTATCTCAGAATCAGTGAGAGAACCTGCCTCAATGCGCCGAATGGCCTGTCGCTCCAGAAGTTCGTGGAGCAGCTTGACAACCGTCAGGACTAATTGTCCGAGGCCGTTTTTGACTTTTTCCTGATCGAGGTTGAGACGGTTTTTTTTCTTCCCCGAGGTGGAGCCACCGTTTGTACCGGCTTTCATGATTCTCGCGAAGTCGCTGAGTGAATCCGAGCGAACCAGTGATGCCTGCACACGTTCCATAAGATTATCTCCGTACCGGTCGTTATAGGTCAGTTCCTGGCTTCGTCGGGAAATGATCCCTTCATCACCTCAGACGTCTCTATGGAAGTCAGCACGAGTTGCAATCCGAGATAAATGAGATCCACGTTGGCCACCGAAATGGTGACTTCTCCCATGATTACCGCACCTTTGTTCAGAATTCGGTCGAGAGCTTCACACAGGCTCACATGTTCAGTCGCTTCTAATTCCAAATCCTGCATCATTCACTCCGAGAATTCCACAAACACCTAGGAATACTGGTTGCGCTGTTACTGCTTACACCATCTGTGTGCGAATTATCAGCAACCAACGGATCAAGGACTACCATGAGAACACTCAGTTTCAAACTTCATCAGGATCGTTTTCAACATCTTCAAGATCTCCACTTTCCTGAATTTGATCCAGCCTGTCCAAGAGTTCAGCTTCCTTCAGGTCGAACTCAGCCTCTGTTATTTTGCCGCTTTCAAGCGTCGTGTAAAGTCGCTGGAGTTCTAAGGTTATTGCATCTGCTTCTGCACCGCGGTCCTGATCGGCCGCATCACGAATCTCCTCGAAGACCCACATAAGACCTTTAAATGGAGCCAAGAGAATGTCATCCACAAGAAACATTGCGTGCTCCGATCATGGCTCAGATGTCTACTTCGATCTCCACGAAATTGTGTGGCGCCCAGGGCCCGCTGTAATCAAAGGCAAAGTTGTCGTCAAAAATGCTCGCTGCCTTGAAGACCCCATCTTCAAACTTTTCGACTACGCCTCGATCCACCAGGCAGGCCAGGTTCATGACTTCCCGTTCATCCCCGCATTTGTTCCTTTTAATCTCCGAGCAACAGGCGGCAAGGATTTCAGAAACCGTCTCAACGTGCTGGTCTCTGGCTGATTCGAGAATATTCTGAAAAAGACGGCCAAGTTCGATTTTCTCGTCCTGGGTTGGTTCCCGATTTGGTCGCAACAGGTCATCACGAGCAATACGAAGCTCATCATACGTTCTCACCAAGTATTCAAATATATTGGGGACATCGAGGTTGACTTTCAGCCCCATTTCTATTTTCCCGGCTACTCTTTTCAGGGCCTTTTTTATAGAAGGGCTGCTTTGAGCGAGAAACTTTTTCACCGCGGCGTTACTACTCGAGATGTTTCCAAAAGACATTGGGAGAACGTCCCCTTGCTCAAGGAGAGTCTTCAACACACCATGGTGCGCGGCGAGGTTTTTTCGTTCAGGACGTATCTTTACATTCGGCACGTCACTAACGACCGCAGCAGTTTCACCACCGGCCGAGATAGTGTAAACTTTTGCGTTGTTAATCCCGATTGGTCCAAACGATCTTTCTTTATTGCCGGGGATTACGGCGTACATATACCGAACGCTCTTAACGGGTATATTTGTGACTTTTTTCATCATGATTACCGCCGATCCAGTCGCAAAACGCAGCGATCACGTGAACTATTTGCGACCTTTTGCAAGGACAGTTCGGTCGAACTCCTCATAATCAATTCCTTTCCTTCCCTGCCCCGCGTGACTCATTCTTTGACCGCCTAACCTTTTTTAAGGTATTCTTCGACATTTATTGTGACTGTCGGTGCAACGCTCTGTCCGGGCATGGTCGTGAGCCGAATAGCTTTAAGTTGTCCTTCTACGGTTTTTATCTCGAGAAGGGCGCTGCACACATAACACTTGACCGGCCCGTCAAAATCATCATAGGCATCATCGAGATAAATACTGTGGCCACAGGAAAGACAGTTGATCTTCATTTTTTATTCCTTCCATCTTTTCGGAATTCATTTTCCAAGGATCCGTTTACTCATACCACATTGGGTCCCTGCCCGGAACCAGATCTTCCAATCCTTTTTTGCCAAACGTTTTGCGTGGCCCATTTTCATCCGTCCCCAATCAAGGGCGCTTAGAGGGGCCCCTACCGCTTGTCGCAAGGACCGATAACTCTTTATTTCCGAGCTGGTTCTAATCCCATTGGCTGTCTTAATCTTGATCATGATTCACATCCCCCTTTTCAGGAACTACAGAAACTTTTCGGTTGCACAATTAGTACCTTATTTTGAAGCCGTCCTTATCCTTGTTACCACCAGTACTGAATTGAACATTGGACCTGTTGCGCATAATGCCGTTTCTTTGGCGAGTTCCATCGTTAGTTGCCGTACGACTCGCGTCAGATTCCTCAAGTTTGCCGAGTGCCTTTAGTAATAAGTCTCTCTCAGCGTCAATATCACTGATTCTGGAATCGATGTTTCGCATTCTGTTGAAAATACTGTTACGTTCCTTCCCCCGACGAGCTTTTTCCATCTCGAGGCAGCTTATTTTCATAAAAGCAAGGTAAGGAACCCCTGCAACGTCAACCTTGCCGGAATAGGTGCGGATATCTCGAAGACCTCGAATATTATTTGATCTACGTAGGCCCATTTTTCACTCCAATCTTACTTATTCCCTTCCTTTGGTACCCTTGTCGCTTTTTTCTGAGTCTTTTTTTGGCGACAGATTTTACTGATGACCTCTCTGATCTTTTCCTGCATAAGAGACTGCCCGGATCTGGTTACCTTCGCAGTGTCAGTGTTCAATACATCCCTGCAAACCCAGTCAAAAGTAGGGTCATTTTCCTGAGCCCGGGCGCCCAGGTGGGCTAGGACTTTTCCAATAGCTATACATGCACGTATCGTGGGTCTATTGTTGTTTACACCGATCATGCGAAGCTCCCTGATAATGTCAACAATGGTTTCCGCGTCTGATCGAGGAATTCCTGATTTTGACATTGTTATCTGAATTTCGGTTTCCCGATCATAATGACCAACGTTTATTGTGATCAGACGATCGAGAAGAGCGTCCTGAGTTTTATGCACACCTGCGTATTCTTCAGGATTCGAAGTAAATATCGCTCGAAAGTCCGGATGAACCTCAAGGTAGCCTTCACCTGTACGGCGCATGCTGGGTAGATTAAGAATTTTTTCCTCAAGAACGCTCAATAGGACGTTATTGGCTTCCGCTCTAGATCGTGTGAATTCATCATAAATCAGCGTGAAGCCTTCTCGACACGCGGTTGTCAATCGGTTGTCAACCCAAAGGCTTCGCATTTCTTCTTCGGTCTTGACGACTGAATGAATATAGTTGTCAATCAGTTTGGACTTGCGATAACCAGAGTCGCGGCCAACCAGGTCCGAACTCCCGAATTCATCATCCCCATGTATCAGGATAACCGGTTTCTCAAGCTCGGCTGCCAGATGAAAAGCCAGCGTCGTCTTACCTGTGCCTGCAGAGCCTGCGAAATGGATTGAATAGCCCACGTTCAGATAAGCCATCGCCCTCTCCGTCAAAGAGCGTATGTGGGACGTATAAACAAACTCCTCACTAGCTTCGGGGACAACGTTATCATCATCATTCTTGATGATTTCGGGTTTGAGAACTTCTATATTTTCGAGGCCTCCCATGACTTTTGCTCCCTTTTCGCCACCTGATTTATTCAGTGCCTAAATTAATGTCGCATTTTTACAAAACCCCCTTGCCCCCTTTGGCAAAGTGGGGTTGGGGGGATTCGCTTGTGAACAAAATTATGACATTCGGACAAAAAATTTTGGCAATCGCTATAGGCTGTCCGTGCGGAGATATTGTAGCACATCAAAAAAAAAAGATCCATGAGGGCACCGATCAGCCTGCGATAACAAATCCTTTGCCGCGGCATTTGAGGCAATCAAGAGACGAATTTGATGGATCATCTCCTGAACCATGGCAGTCCGGGCAAGTAACAATTGGGCTCGATGGCAGTGGAACGTAACCCTTGCCCTGGCAACTCGTGCAGGTGAGTGTCTTAACAGCGCCGGTTCCATTGCAATGAGCGCAGGCTCTATATGGCTGTGAGACATGAACAACCCCTCTACCACCACACACACAGCAGGTGGACAAACTCGACATCACGTCAAAAGGGTCTTTCCCGGTACCACCACAAAATGAACAGGTTATTTCACTCATTGCCATTCTCTTGGTGGCCTAGCGTCGGCCATCGCTTTTCAGATCAGGGTCTGATAATCCGATGGCCTTGGCTTAGACCGAAGAATCATTTCTTGTCTTTTTTCATTCCAACCGGTGATTGCGCTTGAGCTTTTGCTCTCTCAGCCTCTGCTCTTCTTGCCTTTTCCTCCTCCAAAGCCTTGGCTCTCTGTTCAGCCTCCATACGAACCTTTCTTTCCTGATCATCTTTGGCTCGTTGTTCAGCCATTAACTTGGCTTTACGCCCTTGGGGAGACAAGCTTGCCCATGCAACTCGTGCGCCTTTCAAATCATCATTATTGGCTTTTTTCATCGCGCTGACATTGTCGTCCAGCTCTTTTACGAACTTTTTCCTGTCCGCCTTCGTCGTCTTGGCCATTTTTGTGTGCTCGGCAACGTTGGCTTTTTTCATCGCGCTGACATTGTTGTCCAGCTCTTTTACGAACTTTTTCCTGTCCGCCTTCGTCGTCTTGGCCATTTTTGTGTGCTCGGCAACGTTGACCCTTCTCATCGTGTCGACATTGTCGCCCAACTCTTTTGCGAAGTCATCCAAATCTTTTACAAGCTTTTTCCCGTCCGCCTTCGTCGCCTTGGCCATTTTTGTAAGCTCGGCATTGTTGACCCTTTTCATCTCGCTGACATTGTCGCCCAGCTCTTTTACGAAAGTGGCGCGCTCTCGTTTAGTGGTGACTGCCATGTTCTTTCGAGTTTTGTTGAAACCCGTTATGAGACCTAGCACACGCTCGGCTACGTCTGAAACAAACTCAGAGTTAACCTTTTTCGTGTTAAACGCCATTTCCGCATGGGTCTTATCAAAGACATTCAGGAGTCCACTAACATCCGATTCCAGACTTGACACGTAAGCCTTGCGAGAATCCCGCAAGGACTTGCAAGAATCCCTCAAGGATCCAATCTCTCCGACAAGTCTGGTCATGTCATCAGTCAGAGTACCCATTACTCCTCCTCTATGAAATTTAACCCGACTCACTTCCCAACCTGTCCTGTTGGATCAGGTTGCTCGTTAATGTCGGGTTTCGCTGGACCCCAAAGCTTCGGGGGTAGCTAGTGCAGCTCCCCCCATAGCCATTGGGAATCTAGAGGCAGATGCCTCACGCAGGAGCGGCGGCGCTGGCGGTGAGACCAATAGCTTCGGCGTATTTCAGGTAGGTCTCTACTGATGCGATGACAACCCTCGCCTCGATGGAGAGCAACTCGATGCCGACCAACGAAACCTTCACCCATGCATCGATGACGATACCTTTGTCCAGGATCCTGTCTACAACTTCCGCCAGGCTGGACGAATCGGTTGACTTTTGAATCTTTGCCATTGTAATTTCCTTCCTCTCTTAGAATCTGATTTTGTTGATTCCGTTTTTTTTTGGCATGCCGATCATTGACTCTTGCTAGATTCGTGCCAAGTTTAATTAGGTTCGCTCTGCCGAGAAGTTGCATATTTCTGATACCCGCTCTGATACCGATGAATGAAGCAATCAAACTGAAAACCAGCTATGGTGAGATGTTGAGAATACGTATAAGGGTGATGATGGATCTTCAGCATGCCATGTGTTTTTGTGCGGTATTTCATGGTCTTATGAGGACGGCTTTGCCGGAGACGTGGCAGAGATCGATTTCAGTGCATTCTGAAGAAATCAGGGAGTTGATGCTATGGAAACGGTTCCATAACTATGGTATGGATTCCCTATTTCGCAGGGTCAACACTCTTTCAAGAGCAGTTCTTACGGGCAACGAGAGAGGGGCGCGTTGATTACGGCTTGTGAGATATTATTTAGCTGCGGGCTCGCCTGGAAGAACAAAGTTGTAGGGAGGCCACGGGCCGCTGAGCATAAGCCTGGCAGTCTCTGCTGAGACAAGTTCTGCGAAGGTTTGCCGGAACCGACTCAAGGTGTCTTTAGGAACCAGGAAATACAGGGAGAGCAAGATGGCGTTTGAACTGTCTTGCTGAACCTCTAATCTTGAAAACTCGCTCCTGAACCTTCTGAACATCCCGGCAAAAGCGTCACGAAACCTTTCGGTGGCCCGTTGGTTATTCTCGGACAGTAACGACTCTGCGCTATAATGGTTTTTGCGGCTCGATAGATACAGTTTCCCCGGATTGGCGGCATCCGAAGACGAGGTCCCCAAGGAGTCATCCCGCTCTACCGGCGGAATTTCCCACCCGTCCATGATTGCTCTAATCCCCATCTCCACACAACCTTCAAGATCCTTAAGTATTTCCCGGTAGTGTTCGGCACGATTGCTGAGCAATCGGTCCACATCTCCATGTTCATCGAGTACCGTGCCAAAGCGAAAGGGTACGACGGTAACCTGGTTGAAAAAAGATTCAATCACTCGGTGATAGTTTATCATTTCCGATATCTCGCGCGCCTCTACGATACTTGAAATTTCGGAGTATACTGCGCAAAGCCCTTGCTTCTCTATCACGTGAACAGGATGACCATCGGTAGGCGGTAAAACAGATATGTTTCGGTCTCGAGGATTCTCAAAGATGCAGTAGATCAAGTACTTCATTCCTGGGCTTCCATCTCCAGAACGGGGGTAAAACTGTACGGCGGCCACGGACCTGACAGTTCAAAGGACAAACCGTACGAGTTGTGCTCGGCGTTGGCTTTTTGGACCCGACCCTTGAAGTCCTCCTCATTGGTGCGATCAACGAGAAATGCCCAATTGGCAACAGTTTCTACCTCGCTTCCCTCCTGAGCCTGAAACACTATCTCCCGCCTGTGCCAGTCCGCAGACCTCTCAGTGAACTCGATGCTCGCAGCCTTCAAGATGGCCTTCATCCAGCTACCAATCTCTTTTTCGACTGCCGCCTTGATCTGCTGCTCTTTGAAGTAGCGCATCCCCTGTGACAGAGATGCGAGGACTTCTGACTGATCTGCAAATTTCTCGGAAACGAGTCTGTCCCTTACTTCAGCCCTGGACAACAGAACTTTCACGGCCCATTCGTCCTTGTCAGTCACCCAATCCAGAAAATCGTTTATCTGTGCAAGGTTGCTTTTCAGGAGCCGCCTTAGACTGTCAATTGACGAAAAAAGAGTGCCGAATCGTGCAGGAAGCACTGGGGCATGCTGCGTCGCGTACTCGATGACTTCTCCGTGTCGTACGGCTCTCGGTCCTACCCAAGCCAAATCCTGCAACCTGGTCTCCGCTGACGGGCCGGAAAAATCGTCAATCGGGACTTCGCACAGGACGGCAGTGACATTCGACAGATCTTCTTTGAACACAGGGGCATCATCCAAGCCGGCCATTTGAAGTTCCGGTAACAGAGATCCACGTGCGAAACAAAACAGGTAGATTGCCTTGCCCATGGCTAATCGCCGCTCAATTCCGTCAGGGCCGTTTCAATGTCTGAGCGTTTCACCGTCATTTTAATCTTCTTGTCAGGATTTTTTCTCAGCGAAGTGACTGCGCGTCTGACCGCCATAAGCGCCGCCCTGTTACAGACAGAAGCTATTTCAGCGCCACTGAATCCTTCGCTCCTGGCAGCAAGATCGGACGGGTCTACACCCTCTTCAATGGGCTTGTTTCGAAGATGGACACGGAATATGTCCTCTCGGTCCTTTTCCTCTGGGGTCGGGATCTCAATGACTTCGTCGAATCTGCCGGGCCGTAACACCGCAGGGTCGAGCATGTCGGCCCTGTTTGTCGCACCGAGAATCAGGATCCCCTTGAGTTCCTCGATGCCGTCAAGTTCGGCCAGGAACTGGCTCAGCACGCGCGCGGCGACGTGGGAGTCCGACGAGCCGCCTCCGCGAGCAGGAACGAGAGAGTCGATTTCGTCAAAGAATATGATACATGGGGAAGCCTGCTTGGCTTTGCGAAATATGTCACGGACACCTTGCTCCGATTCCCCGACATATTTGGAAAGGAGGGCAGGCCCTTTGACAGAGATGAAATTGACTCTGCTTTCATTGGCGATTGCCTTAGCCAAAAGGGTTTTCCCACACCCGGGAGGACCTGACAACAAGATACCTTTCGGCGGCCTGGTGCCTGCCTGCTCAAAAAGGTGGGCATAGTGCAGAGGCCACTCCACGGACTCGATGAGTCGGGCCTTCAAGGACTCATGGCCTCCCACATCGTCCCAATGGACATTCGGAACCTCAACGAACACCTCTCTTATGGCCGATGGTTCCACCTCTTTCAGGGCAGTAAGGAAGTCATCCATATGAACTTCGAGTCTAGCCAACTGCTCGTACGGAATGCCTGCCATGGCAAAGTCGATATCCGGCATGATCCGACGCAGGCAGATCATGGCAGCTTCTCTGCACAGGGCCTCGAGGTCGGCCCCAACAAAGCCGTGAGTGATTTCCGCCAAATGGTTCATGTCAACGTCCTGGGCAAGCGGCATCCCACGACTGTGGATCTCAAGTATTTGAAGACGGCCGTTTCGGTCCGGGATAGGAATAGCTATTTCCCGGTCAAATCGTCCCGGTCGCCGGAGGGCTGGATCAAGAGCATTGGGTATGTTCGTGGCGGCTATCACTATTAGATTCTGACGTTTGCTCAGGCCGTCCATCAATGCGAGCAACGTGGCGACCACTCGTTTCTCAACGTCGCCCACCACTTTCTCACGCTGGGGAGCGATTGCATCTATCTCGTCAAGGAAAACGATGCTGGGACCCTTCTTGGTCGCTTCGGCGAAAATCTGCCGCAAATGGGCTTCACTTTCTCCGTAGAACTTGTGGATAACCTCGGGTCCGCTAACCGAGAAAAAATTGGCCTCCGTCTCATTGGCAATGGCCCGGGCAATCAGGGTTTTGCCGCAACCCGGCGGCCCGTGAAGCAAAACGCCTTTTGGCGCGTCGATCCCCAACCGTTCGAACACCTCCGGATAACGCAGTGGGAGTTCAATCATTTCGCGTATTCGGTGAACCTGGGGTTTTAGTCCGCCGATATCTTCATACGACATGGTGCGGGATTTTTCGGTCGCTTCAGGCTTCCCGATGACCAGTTGCGTGGTGGGGTTAATCAATACCGCGTCTTTCGGGTTCGTGCTTTCAACCTTGAAATCCGCAGATCTGCTCCCGAAGAGCGTGGCCCTGATAGTGTCACCCTCCACGACAGGAAGGCCATCCAGAAGGCTCCCAATGTATTTGAGGTCCCGATCAGAAGGCGTGACGTTTGTGGGCGCAAGAACGACGCGCTCGGCCGGCCGACAAGAAATCTTTGTTACCTTGACGCTCTCATCCAGGCCGGCCTTGGCATTCTGTCTGGAAATGCCGTCCAGTTGAATTCGAGCTTGCCCCCGCATCTCTTTGTAGGCCGGCATCGCTTTGCAAACAGTAGCTCTCTTGCCGTAAACCCCCACAGTATCGCCTATGGCAGCCCCAAGCTTCTCCAAGTCTTCAGGGTCCATGCGAGCATAAGACCTCCCTACGTCTTTACCAAGGGCTTCGCTGACTTTGAGCTTGATGTTGAAACCATTTCCTTTTGCCATTTGTATCTCCAAAATTACTTAACGCATTTTATTTCAAGTATCCCGTTGTTACACGAGACTTCCATCTTCTCACGGGAAAAGTTTCCGGGTAGCAGGACTTCCTTACGGTATTTCTTGTCTCCTTTTTCAGCCCAGACCGTGAGCACGTCATCCTTTACTTCAAGTTTGACGTCATCAGATCCAACCCCTGCCATTTCGGCTACAATTAAGAGGTGGTCATCCTCTTCGAAAATGTCAACCATAGGCTCTCGAACCTCCTGGACGACTGTCTCTCCCGTCTGCGTGTCCCGTCTGATATTGCCGAACGGTTCCACCTTGACCTTGTCGTCGCCCAGGCCCACCTTGACGTTGAAGCCATACACACCCTTGAGTTGTTTCCCAGATCCAAGGTTGGAAAGTTCTCCCGTTCCTGAGAGTTCCTTGCCCTTGTCTGCCAGTTCACCAAGTTTCTCGACAAGTTCCGTCAGGCCGCCCAGAAATCCTGTCAGGCCCCCTCCGAAACTATCATCCTTTGATTTACCGCTACTTTTCTTGCTCATCGTTACCCTCCGAGTGGATCGTGATCCCGTACTGTTTTATTTTTGAATGGATCGTCTTGTAATCTACTAGCAATAAACGAGCCGCCTCCGCTTTGTTGCCCTTTGTTTTTCGCAACACCCTGGCAAGTGTGCGACGTTCCACATCTATAACGGCGCGTCTCACGATATCTTTGAGAGAAAAACCGTCCAAAGACGAATCAACCGGATTGGGGCTGATACCAGTGTCAATTTCTTGTTGCGCACGCTCGATTGAAAGATGTTCAGGACGAATTACCGTGTCAGCCTGCAATACTGCTCGGCGCACCGCTGACCTCAATTGACGCACATTTCCGGGCCAGGGGTACTCGACCAATATCTCCAGGGCGGCGTCAGAAAAACGTCGAACCTTTTTGTTCAGTTCCAGATTCGTCGCTTTCAAGAAACGCTTGGCTAAATGAATTATGTCCTCCTTTCGATCCCTTAGAGGAGGAACCAGGATAGTGAATTCGCTCAAACGGTAGAATAGGTCTCTGCTGAACAAACCGCCTGGCACCTTGGCAACAAGATCCTGATTCGTGGCTACCAGCAGCCGCACATCGACGTTCACAGGTTTTCTCCCACCAATCCTGAAGAATGTTCTTTCCTGAATGGCCCGGAGAAGCTTTGTCTGACAATTACGCGGCATGTTTCCTATTTCGTCCAGAAAAAGGGTCCCCCCTTGCGCCATCTCAAACTTCCCTGCTTGTTGATTGATCGCACCGGTAAAGGCCCCTTTTTCATAACCGAATAGCTCGCTTTCGAACAAAGTCTCTGGAATGGCCCCACAATCCAGGGGAATTACTGGAGCCTTTGCCCTGAGGCTGGCTTGATGGATTGAGCGGGCGATCAATTCCTTTCCTGTTCCTGATTCTCCCTGGATTATCACCGTGAAATCCGAAGAGGCAACCAATCGTACATCGTTTATGACCTTCAAGATCGCTTCGCTGGGGCCCATGATTTCAGCAAGACTTAAAGTCGCTGGGATCTTAGCGTCAACTGGATCACTTGAGGCTTTTTTCAGCGACCTCGTACTCCAAATTGCTTGCCGGAGCCTCTCTATGAGGACCTCATTGTCAAGCGGTTTAGAGAGATAGTCGTCAGCACCCGCCTTGATTGCCTCCACTGCGCCGCCTATACCTCCATATCCTGTCATCATGAGAACCGGAATTTTGGGTGCAATCTTTTTCGAACGCTTCAACACTTCAATTCCGTCAATTCCCTGCATCCTTATGTCCAACAGCATTGCGTCCGGCAGACCTTGCTCGATCATAGCGAGAGCGGTTTCTCCATCGTGTGCAATCATCGGGTCGAAGCCCTCTGTTTTGAGAAGAACGAAAAGGACTTGACAAAAGTCCTTCTCATCATCCACTACGAGCACCCGTCCCGCGCTCCCTTGCATACTCTGCCTCCGATGGGCCATTCTGGGTCGACATTGAGGTTGGCACGGGACAATCCGTCGCGTAGCCAACGTGGGCCAAATTAAACTCGCAACCCCCTATGCTGATCTATATATTCACTCTGCGCCAATATGTGTAGTCTGCGGCCGAAATTACCGGCTGATCTTTGGAGCGACGTCAGCTTTTGAGGGGGCGACCTACCGGATAAACTACCTGGATATCCTTGGCAAGCCAGGGCTCCAACTCATGGAGCATTCCCAAAAAGATTATCCCGACTTCTCCCGGGCCCAGAGTTTCATTGATTCGCTGTGCAATGAATTTGTCACGTCTCTCGAGAAGATCCGAGCAGTCAGACGTTTGTAGACCCTTCTTGCGCGATGATTCACCCGAACCTAGCACCTTCTTTACCGACTCGTACTCCTCCAGCAGTAATTCCAACGACTCCGTTCCCATCAGTCGTGCTCCTCTTTCTACAAGACCAAGAAGCAAGGCATGATTGCGGCTGCCGGACTTTGCCAGTTCGGTCACTATGGGCGCTTCCTTCCCGGAAACAGGCAAACCATCCTGGTAAACACGAACTCGATCAAGCGGCACCGACAAAGTTTCGAGAGCCTTTTTTATTTCATCCCAGAACTTGTCAATCAGATCGACCTTCCGTTTCCATCCCTGTCGCCCTATCTTCTGAAGGGAAGCTTTCTTCACCGATTCACTGAGCGCACCCATATCGGCCTGGTTGTGAACGATCGGGAAGTATATGAGTTGCCGGCGTTGAGATTGCAGGTCTTGTGATGCATCCATTTTTGCCCTTAAGATCGCCTGGTTCTTCAGGTGGACTATGGAAGTCGTTCCATAGCAAAGATACCATATGTCCGGTCTATTTTCCAAAGATCAATGCCTCACAGTTCTAGCCGGCGCCAAAATCAATGTCGCATTATCTTTCCAAATCCCCCCCTTCCCTTCTATCGCAAAGGAGGTTTTAAGGGATTTACTTGTGACCGAAATTGTGTCATTCGGACAAAAATTTTGCCAATCGTATATAGATTGCTATTACCGCAC
>Ga0194057_10000862_pt1 | contig 15747 bp, 18 predicted proteins | sample SepL4415m_MetaG_FD_155474 | JGI IMG/M metagenome (GOLD analysis project Ga0194057, IMG submission 155474) | Anoxic zone freshwater microbial communities from boreal shield lake in IISD Experimental Lakes Area, Ontario, Canada - Sep2016-L442-15m | ecosystem: Environmental > Aquatic > Freshwater... | reverse complement strand
GCACCCATCAAGAGAAAGGGCACGATGAAGACGGGCTGTCCAACGCGGGCATAGATCATCAGCGCGTCGAGCATTCGACCGTCGTACACCAGCGGAGAATTGACGTTGATGTTCGTGTAGATACAGACCTCACGGTCCATGCGATCACCAAAAATGATGCGCGCCATCGCTAGCGCGTCTTCAGCAGCATCGACCGAAACCGCGCCGCCACCCAGCGGCTTGTCGGTGAGCATCGCGATACTGCGGACCATGTCGAGGTGGCGCGAGTCGAGTGGAATGTCGTTTGGTTCGCACGGCAGGCTGCCGACCAGATCAAAATCGGGCAGCGTCTGGGCCAGCCGACAAAAGTCGTCGAAGTCGGCGAGTGTCCCATCGCGCCGCTCGAGGCCGCGACGGACAAACGGCGGACCCTGCACCGGCAGGAAGACCATCTGGTCTCCGCCGATTTGGATGTCGTTGGCAGCGTTACGGGCACACAGCGTAAATTCCGACGGCACCTTTGCAACCTGCTCGAGAACCCATTCGGGGTCGAAGAACACGATGTCGCCTTCGGCCCGTTGCCCGGCGTCTACCAGGATCCGCACAGCTTCTGGATGATCGAAGCGCACACCGATCTCGGACACGAGCCGCATCCAACCACGCTCGATGGTGGCGAGACCGTCGGGGCTGACGGGCTCAAGGCGCGGAAACGAGTTACGGAACATAGAGGTGGAGCATACGGCTCAGGCGCCTCAGCTGGCGGGAACCGTATCGAGCCACCAGCGCGCGATGTCGTCGCGACGCATAAAGGTCACGCTCGGAAGTTTCGTCGCGTGGTCGAGGAATGCCTGGAGTGCGGCCGCGCGAGCCGCCTGCCCCGTCCACCGCGCATGGACGACCACAGTCATCATCGCGGCGCGTTGCTCACTGACGAGTTGGTCGAGACCCATCGTCATCAACTCGAGATGGTCCCGCGGGCTCGCGAAGCCTGGGCTCGCGAGATAGCGACTGTCGTTGTAGGTCTTGGAGTACGGGACGACCAGCATTTGGCGACCTTCGCAGGAGGCGTAATAGGGCAGGTCGTCCGAGCAGGGGTCTGAGTCGTAGAGAAATCCGCCATCGTCGAGCAATAGCCTCCGCGTAGCGTCGCTGGCCGAGTACGGACTATTCCAGCCGAGTGGGCGTCGACCACAGACCCGCTCGTACGTCTCGATGGCGTAGCCAAGGTGCTCGCGCTCTGTTGATTCGTCCATGCTCCACGGCGGCAGCCAGCGCCAGCCGTGCCCGAGCAGATCGTGCTCGCGGTCATTCATCCACGTGGCGACCGCGGGGTTGAGTTCGAGCGCCGTCGCGGTTGCCGAGATCGTGGCGGGCACGCCGGCCTCGTCGATGATGCGAGCGAGACGCCAGATCCCCGCTCGACTCCCGTACTCGTAGTGCCCCTCGTTGCCGAGGTCGCGTCGAGGCGGTTGGGGTCCCTCCCCCGCGTACTCGCCCCAGCCCTCGTTGCGTTCGTCACCCCAGAGCACGGAGGCTTCGGAGCCCTCTTCGTAAACCACAACGAGATTGACGGCAACCGTCGCTCCACCCGGCCAGCCGCATTGCGGCGGCTCAGATCCGTGCCCGACCAGGTCGCGCGCACGAACGTCGTCTGGGATGTCTGGAGTCACCGCGCCATGCTACAGGCCGCGACCAAACGAGAGTCGATCGACGGCAGCCGATCTGGCAGAGGCGACATTTTGGGCCCGGGCCCAAAATGTCGCATCGCGTACGATTGTGTCGGTGTCTGAGCCTCAGCTTCCACCCGACCAGATCGCTCGTCTGCATCAACGTGGTGCCCAGTTGCTGCCACTTGCATCGCTCACGCACGACGGCGGCGAGCTGCCAGCTGAGTGGATCGAAGCACTCGACGCGTTGGCCGATCGACTTGGGCAGTCGTATCCGTTCGCAGATCCGCAGTACCTCGGCCAGATGCTCAAACCCCCACACCCAGTGGCGTGGGCGGGCTACGCGATGGCGATGCTGCTCAACTCCAATAATCACGCCTTCGATGGTGGGCCAGCGACCGCGCACCTCGAGCAGGAGGCGGTCGATCAGATTGCGCGGATGTTGCACCAGGAGACGCACCTTTCGCATCTGACAGCGTCGGGCACGATCGCGAACCTCGAGGCGCTGTGGGTCGCGCGCAGCCTTCACCCTGACAAGGTCGTGCTGTCGAGCTCACAGGCGCACTACACACACGCGCGCATCTCCGAGGTAGTCGGTGCTCGGCACGAGACTGTCCCCGCCACCGCACACGGCACGCTCGACCTGGCTGCGCTCGAAGAGCGCCTGCAGCTCGGCGGCGTCGGAACCGTCGTCGCGACGCTTGGTTCGACAGGACTCGGCGTCCTCGATCCGATCGACCGCATCGCCGACCTCTGCGAGGAATACGCAGCCCGCCTGCACGTTGATGCTGCCTACGGCGGCTTCTTTGCAATCCTCGCCGACGGCCGCACGCCCGGCGTTGCCAGCGGCCCATTTGACGCTCTCGCCCGTGCCGATTCGATCGCCATCGATCCGCATAAGCACGGCCTCCAGCCGTACGGGTGTGGTTGCATCGTCTTCCGCGACCCGAGCGTCGGGCGGCTCTACAAACACGACTCGCCGTACACGTACTTCACGAGCGACGAACTCCACCCGGGCGAGGTCAGCCTCGAGTGTTCGCGCTCTGGTGCCGCTGCCGCCGCTCTCTGGGCGACGCTGCGGGCGGTGCCATTGACACGCGAGGGACTCGGTAGCCATCTCGCTGGTGCTCGCTCGGCTGCTCTCGCGCTCGCCGAACAGATCCGCCACCTCGACGGCTGGACTCTCGTGCTCGAGCCCGACCTCGACATCGTCTGCTGGCATCCGGCCGGCACCGTTGCAAGTGTGGTCAGTGCGGCGACTGACATCGCCTTCCAACAACTTGCCAAGCGCGGCTGGCACGTTGCGAAACTCATCGTCAATGCCACCGACCTTGGCCTCCAAGCCGACCAGCCAACAGTGACCGTACTGCGCTCGACGCTGATGAAGCCCGAGCACGCAACTATCGTCGACGAGTTCACGGCAACACTCGCAACGCTGACAGACGGCGTGTGACAAACGTGTGACGTGTGCGTGACGAATACGTATTCGTCACGCTGAGGCGGATACTGGCCTCGCGAGGAGTGGTTTCACGATACGAAGCGCAAGGCGACATTTTGGGCCCGGGCCCAAAATGTCGCCTTGCGCGATGGGACTATCTGCAGGCCGCCTTGCGTTGTCATCGTCATGCAGATCGGTCTCTACAACTTTGGTGACTCGATGCCCGACGCCGCCACTGGCGCACGCATCGACCAGGGCCTACGGATCCGTAATCTGCTTGATGAGATTGAACTGGCCGACAGGGTTGGGCTCGACGTGATTGCGCTCGGCGAACACCACCGCGCCGACTTCTCGATCTCGTCGCCCACCACCGTGCTGGCTGCCGCTGCATCACGCACCGAGCGGATTCGCCTCTCGAGTGGCGTCACCGTGCTCGGCTCAGAAGATCCGGTGCGCGTCTTTCAGCAATTCGCAACGATCGACCAGATCTCTGAGGGACGCGCCGAGATCATGGCTGGGCGCGGGTCGTTTATCGAGTCGTTCCCCCTCTTCGGGCAAGACCTCAGCCAATACGACGAGATCTTTACCGAGAAACTCGATCTGCTTTTGACACTCCGCGAAAGCCAGACCGTCACCTGGCAGGGCGTACACCGTCCGTCGATCGATGGTCGCGACGTCTTCCCTCGCCCCTTCCAAGACGAGCTGCCCATCTGGCTCGCGATTGGCGGCACGCCCCAATCCGCCGTCCGCGCGGCGGCGCTCGAACTGCCATTGGCGCTGGCAATCATCGGTGGCGAGTACGCACAGTTCGAGCCGATGACGCGCCTCTACCGCCAGGCCTGGGGCGAGTACGGCAACGACCCGGCCACGCTCCAACTCGGGATCAACGCCCACGGCTTTGTCGCCGAAACATCCCAAGAGGCCCGCGATCTCGTCTACCCCACGTACAACGCGATGATGAACGTGATCGGACGCGAGCGCGGTTGGGCACCACGTGGGCGCGACCACTTTGAGCGCGAGTGCGATCCGGGCGGCGCGCTCCTAATCGGCTCGGTCGACGACGTCGTCGAGAAGCTCCTCGATTACCACTCAGTCTTTGGCAACACGCGTTTTCTGCTCAAACTGAGCGCCGCACCGACCGACCACGAGGCAACGCTTCGCAGCATCGAATTGCTCGGCAACGATGTCGCACCGCTTGTGCGGGCAGAGGTTGCGAAGCGAGCGGCAGCTACCGCGACGGTCTAACGCTCGCGCTTAGGAGCCGCTGTGCCCGTGGGCACGCCACGAAATCAGATGCCGCCCGAGCAGCGGTGACGAACTTGCCGCGAGCCAGGCAGCCTCGTTTTCGGCGTCCTCGCCCTCTAACCCAAGCACGTCCTGCATGATCGCGAGGGCAGCGCGACGACGCGAGCTGAGCACGAGCGCCGCGCTCGCACCGGCCGGTGTCAGATGCACGGTCTTGTCCTGGACCAGTCCGAGCGAACGCAACCGGCGCAGCATCTCGAGCGCAGTCGGAGCCGACACACCGAGGTGCCGGGCGAGACTCGCCTGTGACGTGTCGCCCGTCGTCCCATCGCGCTGCATGTCGTAGAGCGCCATCAGGTAGCGGGCCTCGCCGGTCGTAACGTCGGCACACGAGCGCTCGGCATCAGCCTGTTCGGCGGGCGAAACCTGTGTGATGTCGTGAGCCATTGCCTACAGGATAGAGGGCAAACGAGAGCCGCGCATCCCACTCGCTCGGTGCCGGCCGCCTGCTACGTTCGCTGTCAATGAATACCTTCGAGCAACCGGGCGAATGGCTGCGCTGCCAGTTCCACTGCCACACGACAGAATCCGATGGCTGGCCCGCGACGGCTGTGCTCGTCGAGCACTACGAGGAACTCGGGTGCGATGTGTTGGTGATAACCGACCATTGGGGTATTACGCTCGCCGAGTCGGATCGCATGCTGACGATCCCGGGCAGCGAGTTGTCGACACACCTTGATCGTGCCCCGTTCGAGGCCGAGGTCTTGGCGATCGGTATCGACGTGCTTCCCGAGCCACGAGAGGCCTTCCAAACAATTGCCGCGTGCGCCGATTGGATCGTCGCGCAGGGTGGCGTTGCCTTTCTCGCGCATCCGCACTGGAGCACGTTGACCGCCGACGACTACCTCGGTGCGCCTGCTCTCTCTGGCCTCGAGATTTGGAATGGCTCGTCGAATCAGGCGCAGGGCACGGGGCTCTCCGACATCCAGTGGGACTCGGTCCTGCAAGCCGGCGGCTGCGCGTCGGGCCTTGGCACCGACGATGCACATCATGCTGCCGATCCGTCGGGCTCGGACGCCGGGCTTGGCTGGACGATGGTGCGCGTGCAGGAGCGGACGCGCACAGCCGTCATCGAGGCGCTCCGGACGGGCGCGTTCTACGCCACGAACGGCCCAGCCTTTCACGCGGTCAAGGTCGAAGGCGACCACATCGTCGTCCGCTGTTCGCCTGCCGCCTCGATCACTCTGCGCTCGGGGGCCTGGGATGGCTGCCGCGTCAATGCGAGCGACACGCTGCGGAACTATCGCGGCGAGATCGTCGCGCGCGACGCGGGTGGCATCGTCGAGGCGCGGTTTGAGATGCCCGAATTTTGGACATGGGGTCGCGTGGAGATGGTCGGTATCGACGGTGGCTTGGCCTGGTCGAACCCAATCGATTTGCCCGGCGAACGCGCTCCGTTCGCCTAGCGCACAGGCGCTACGACTCGCGAATCACGTAGTACTTGCGGACCAAGCCGTCTTGGTGCCACGTCAACGGTGTGCCCTTTTTGATCGAGAACGCCTCGCCCGGCCCGTAGGACTCCTCGGTCCCGTCGGGATAGCGGAACTCGACCGTGCCTTCGATGAGCACGCACGTCTCGTCGACGGGGTAGCCGTCGGTCTCCCAGGTGAAGGCCTCAGATTCCCAGACTCCCGACGAAAGCCCGCCGCCGTTGTTGAGGCGCTCGACCGTCTTGGCCATTGCCCCGTCTTCCAGTACGGCCTCTACCGTGTCGAGGTCGGTTGCTGCGAGTCGAATTGCCTTGCTCATCGATCGTCTCCAAGTGCGTTGAGGATGTCGTCTGCCGCCCGCTGCCCGCTGCGGATCGCGCCTTCGATTGTGGCGGTCCAATCGCGTGGCGCCGTGTGCTCGCCCGCAAATCCAAGGCGTCCAATCGCATCGCCAATTGGGTGGCGGTCGCGATCGTCGGGAATGCCCGTGACGGCGGAGTAGCTGCCGCCGGTCCACTCACGGTTGGAGCGCCAGACCGTCATGCTCGCGGCGTCGACGTCGAGCGCGGGCAACTCGGGCCAAAGCGCACGAATCTCGCGTGTCCAGACCGCGGAGCCTTCATCAACCTCGAGCAGGTCGAGCACCGGCGTGGCACCGGCCCACGAGCCAACGACCGTGCCACCGACCTCATCACACGCCGACGTGTAGGCCCAGAAGCGCCCGGGCGTCGACATGATTGCCGCAGCCGGCACGGGCTCATCGGCGGGGACCGCGAGCTTCGCAGCCTGCCCAATCGGGATCGCCGCCATCGCGGCACGGCGCTCCGGAGAAAGTGGTGGCTCGAAGGTGATCTGCTCGGTGACAGCAAGCGGCACCGCAACGATGCAGGCGTCGGCCTCGATCACTCCGCCCGCTGTGTGGATGTGGACACCCGTTGGCGCATGGTCGATTTGCAGCACTGGCGTCGACAGCCGCACCGCAGTCCCGAGCCCCTCGGCCAACTTCAACGCGAGCTGCTGATTGCCACCAACGACGCGCCGCGTCTCGCCGTCATCAAGCAGGTGCCCGATCGTGCGCAGGCGTTCGGCTGGTAACAGCTCGAGTGCCACCGACGAGGCGCTCTGGGCGCGACTCGCGAGCAGCTCGCGAATACGCGCGTCGTCAACGACAGCGTCCAGAATGTCGACGGCCATGGCATCGGCTCCCGCAGCGGTCGCGGCGGCTTCCACCAGCGCGGCAACGCGCAGCGCCTCGGCTCGGTCGATACCCGGATCGGGGCGTAGGGCGCGGTCGGGATAGCGAATACCCATGCCTGCGTAGGCAAGGCCGAGGCGCTCGACCATCGCATCGGTCGCGTCGTACCCGGCGGTGATAAATTCGGCACCCCGCTCGACGAGGCCGCCACCCTCAAGCCGGTCCGACCAGACGCGCCCACCCACACGATCGCGCGCCTCGAGAACGACGACTTCGACGCCACGCTGGGCGAGACTATCCGCCGCGGTCAGTCCCGCGACGCCTGCACCGATCACGCAGCACGTTTTCATAGTGCCGACCCTAGCAGTGGCTGATAGCCTGCCGCAATGAGCGATCACGGCTCCCCCACTCGCATCCTTGTAATCCAGAACGACGTGGACAAGGGACTCGGTCGGATCGGCGACGGGTTCTACGGCACCGGCGTTGAGCTCGATACCCACATGGCCTTCAATGAGGTGCCCTCGGTCGTCGGCTACGACGGTCTGATTGTGCTGCCGGGACTCGCCGATCCGATCGACGACGATCCGGCAGTGCATCGCGCGCGCGGCGTGATCGAAGAGGCACTGGCGAATGACCTACCGGTGCTCGGCGTCTGTCTTGGTGGACAGTTGCTCGCTCAGGCACTCGGCGGTGACGTCTACAAATGCGACAACGAGCTCGCGTACCACGACGTCCGCACGCTGCCCGCCGCCCAAACCGACCCGCTGCTCCGTGGTGTTCCGGAGACGTACTCAAGCTTCCATGCGCACGCCTTTGCCTTTACTGCGCCGCCCGATTCGACCGTCCTGATCGAGACCGATGTCAGCATCCAGGCACTACGTCACGGCAATACCTGGGCCTTCCAATGTCATCCCGAGACTCCCGTCTTTTTCGCGGATGCGCTGGCGCGGGCAATCCGCGGCGACTTCGACGGCACGGTTCTACCGGAGACGGCTGACTTTTTTGCGCGCAACGGTGTTGATCCCGATCGACTTGAGCGCGATGCACGCACGGCGGACGCCTCGGCAGCTTCGGTCGCCCACGGTATTGGCTTCGGCTTCGCCGCCGCCTGCCGTAGCGAACACTAAATCCTGCCAATTCGGATCTACACTGAGGCTACCGACTAAGGAGCCCACAATGGCCCGCACACGCCTTCATGCCTTGACCGTCACCCTCGTGACTCTGGTGCTCTTGGCCGTCGCATCAGCCGCGTCGGCAAGTACGTGGCACCGTATCTCGGCAGCAGGGCAGAGCAATACGTCGCAAGTCAGCCTGCTCCGTAATGCTGATGGTTCACTCACTGCCATCGGGCTTTTCAAGACCGTCGGTTCGGGCGTCGGTGGCGCAGATATCGTGCGCATCCCCATTTCCTCGAAGGGCCTGCCCGGCGTAAGCCAGACCCTGCTGTCGAGCAACGACTGGGGAATCCTCGAAAACCCGGCAGTCATCCGCCAAGCAGATCGGTCTCTGGTCGTGTTCGGCGGACTCAGTTCGGCCGGCGCCGATAGCCTGTGGACCTACGACCTTGACACGGCTGCCCTGACGCAATATGGCAGTTCCGGCGGCGGCCCCACCTCCTCGGCGAGTGGCACCTCCGCAGCGGCAACAGCTACTGGCGGATTTGCGGCCTGGTCCGGCACATTTGGCATCGGCACGCTCACCCTCGGTAATACCGCGGCTACGCCTTCCTCGCTGCCGTTGACTGGGTGCTGCGCCTATAACCAGAACTTCGCCGCACTCGGCGGCGGCGGCGTATGGGTCGGCTACGACTCAAACGAGAACGATGCCACCGGACGCTGGTTCCAGCAGGTGGATCCCACGACTGGCTCTGCTGTTGGCGCGCGGGTGAAGGTACCGAAGACCTCCGTTGGTGGCGAGTTTTCCTTCCCCGTTGAGTCGCGCGTGCCGATCGCGGTAGTTGGCACTACTGCCTATACCGCGTGGGCCCAGGGCTACCCATCCACGCCGCGTATTGGGCTCTGGCAGCTTGGCGCGACGAAGGCGAAGCTGTTTTCGCCAGGCTATACCGTGGGCGCAGTCGGGGTCGCTGCCACACCGACCGGTGCGCTGTGGGTCTATTGGACGCAAAAAACGACAGGCGTTGTGTATGCCATGCGCACGAACAAGGCGCGAACAAATTGGGCGAATTCGCCGATCACGGTCGGCAGGCCAAATGCATCCCTCGAGACCGTATACAAGCTTGTCGGCGATGCCTCACGCGCCGACGGCAAGCTCGATCTCGTCGCCGCGATGGCGCATTACGCTGGCAGTCCGACGTGGTACCACGTACTCGTCAAGCCATAATTCACCCCTAGATGCGCGATGATCCGCGCATGAGCAATGGCGCAATACTTCTCTTGGGCGGTCACTCCACACGGATGGGCGGTTCAAAGGCCGACCTCGTGTGGGGCGAACGATCACTTGCTTCCCACATAGCTGACGTGCTGACGCAAACTGTCGACGGCCCCGTTGTCGTCGTTGGCGCCCCTGGCCAAGTCATTCCGGTTTTGCCGGTCGGAGTCGAGATTGCCACGGACGCTGTCCCCGATCAGGGGCCGTTACGTGGCCTTGAGGCGGGATTGATGGCGATCGGCGATCGCGCGGATGCGGTCTTCGTGGCGAGCGTCGATCTGCCGCTCCTCAACTCCGCCTTCGTCCGCGCGCTGCTCGCTGCCTTGACCGACCCCTTCGACGCTGTCGTGCCGATTGCCGATGGACACCGCCACCCGCTCGCCGCGGCCTATCGCACGTCCGTGCTGGCGACAGTCTCAGCACTGCTCACCGAGGGCGTTCGTGGCGCGAACGCGCTGCCCGACCGAATTGCCAGCCGAATCGTTGACGACCAAGACCTGCTCGCCCTGCCCGGTCTCATCCCGGCAGACCTCGAAGCGCTGTTTAACGTCAATACACCGGAAGACCTCGCCGCTGCCCGGCTACGCTTTCGCCCATGAGTGATACGCCAGATCTCGTTGCGGCGCTTGCCGCGATTGTCGGTGAGGAGCACGTCACTACCTCGGAGAGCGAGCTCGACCGCCACGGCCACGACGAGTCGGCGCACGAGACCGTGTTGCCAGACGCCGTCGTCTTTCCCGCCACAACCGAGCAGGTCGCAGCGGTCGTCCGTGTCTGTAATCAGCGGCGTGTCCCGATGATCCCGTTTGGCGTCGGCTCCTCGCTGGAAGGCAACGTGACGCCCCTCCACGGTGGCGTCTCGATCGACCTGACGCGAATGAACCGCATCATTGCCGTGCGCCCAGAAGATCTTGACGCCACGATTGAGGCCGGCGTAACACGCCGCCAGCTGGAGACACGGCTGCGCGAAGACGGCGTCTTCTTCTCCGTCGACCCGGGGGCGGATGCCACGCTCGGTGGCATGGCCGCGACCGGGGCGTCGGGCACGACTGCTGTGCGCTACGGGACGATGCGCGAGAACGTGTTGTCCCTGACGGTCGTGACGGCCGACGGCGAGATCATGCGCACGCGCTCACGCGCCCGTAAGTCCTCGGCCGGCTACGACCTGACGCACCTCTTGATTGGTTCGGAGGGAACGCTCGGTGTGATCACCGAACTGACGGTCAAATTGCACCCACTGCCAGAGGCGACTGCCTCGGCGGTCGTCAACTTTCCGACCGTCCGCGACGCGGTTGAGGCCGCGACCGAGACGATCCAAATGGGCCTACCCGTCGCGCGGATCGAACTGCTCGACGAGGTCACGATGCATGCCGTCGTGATGCGATCGCAGTTGCCGATGGCCGAGCGCCCAACGCTCTTTATCGACCTGCACGGCTCGGCTGGGAGTGTGCAGGAACACGCGGCTGCGCTTGGCGAGGTCGTCGCTGCCCACGGCGCGGAAGGCTACGAGTGGACGACCGACCCGACCGAAGCCAAGCGCCTCTGGTCGGCCCGCCACCAGGTCTATGAGGCGACCGTGGCCCTACGGCCAGGATGTCGCGGCATGCCGACCGACGTCTGCGTGCCCGTCTCGCGGCTGGCCGAATGCATTGAAGAGTCGCGTGCCGATCTCGATCGTTCTGGCGTGTTCGCACCAATCGTTGGCCACGTCGGCGACGGCAACTTTCATCTCACGATCGTCGTCGACCCGACCAGTGCCGAGGAGGTCGAGGCGGCCGAGGCGCTGCACGATCGCCTCGTCCAGCGCGCGATCGCGATGGAAGGAACCTGCACCGGTGAGCACGGAGTTGGCTCCGGCAAGGTGCGCTATCTCCCGATCGAGCACGATGCCGAGACGATGGCGATGATGCGTCGCATCAAAGACGCGATGGATCCGCTCGGGCTGATGAACCCGGGCAAAGTGCTCGCTACGCCTGCGCCGTAGAGCTCGCTGGAGCAACCGTTGGTAACGACTTGGTCACGACCGGGGCTGCACCCATAAGCATGCGGTGGATGAGGCCGACGCTGCACCATGGACACTCAACGCATCATCATCGGGATCGCTGTCTGCACACTTATCTTGATCAGCATCGATCTTGCCCACACACTCGCCACAGGAGGCAACCGTGAAGCCCGACGAACGCGACGAAGACAACCTCGTCCCACTCGCTCCGGATCCGCTCGATGACGACACCGCGATTGATGCGCTGTCTGCCGAGGAGTACAACGAGTTTACGTACGGCAGCGAAGACGACGACGACTTCTAGGCCACCCGAGCACCGCTGCTAGGAATGGAGTGACCCGTCCGGCATGATCGCGCCGGTTAGGCTGGCACCGGCAAAATCGGTGTCGGTCAGATCCGCGCCCGTAAAGTTGGCGCCGTCGAGGAGAGCCTTGGCGAAGTACGCCCCCGCGAGATTCGCTCCCGTAAAGTCGAAGCCGCGCAAGTCGCCCTCCTCGAGATCGATCTCGGACAGATCGACGCCTGCGAGACTCGGTACGCCACCCTCTTGAATTGCGTACTCGGCGATCGTTGGGACGGCGACGCGCCAGAACTTGTCGCGATAGTCCTCGGGCACATCGAGATCGACCCAGGCCTGCTCGAACGCCGCCGCTGGCCGCATGCCACTGCCGACAAGTTCACCGACCACAACCGCAATCGACTCAAATGCGTTGACGTGGTCATTCCAAGCGAAGGGAATCCGTTCTTCATCAGCCATGGCTGGAGTTTCGCAGAGAGGACACCACAACCGCGCGGATGTCATGTCCTCCCTGCAGCAGCGCAATAAATGTTCAGACGATCAACCAGGGAGGACATGACATCCGCGCGGTTGTGGTGTCCCCCGTAAGCCCATGCCAAGCTGCCCCGACAGGACCAGCGATGCATGACACTGAAATCCGTAACCACCTCCACGCCGTTTTCGACGCCACCGGTGTTGGCTATGTCGATGAGGTGACGTTTGGCGATCGCCGCATCGATATGGCCGCGATGCTTGATGGTGTGCTGACGGGCATTGAGATCAAGTCGGCGCAGGATTCGCTGAAGCGCTTGCCGGGCCAGAAGCGCCGTTTTCGCAGCCGCTTCCGGCATCTCGTGATGGTGACGGAGCAGAAGCATCTCGCCGGAGTGCTCACCGGCCTGCCACCGTGGTGGGGAATCTGGGTGGCTGACGATGCAGATGGTGTCGTGACCCTTGAGTACCTGCGCGCGCCCCGCGATCCACACAAGTCGAAGACCTACCTGCTGGCAGAGGCGCTGTGGGTTGCCGAGCTGGAGGCCGAACTCGGACTCGAGCCGGGCAACTCGCTGCGCAAGCCGGCGCTGGTCGAGTTGCTCGTCGAGCAGGGACCGGAGCGCGTCGAAGCAGCGTTGCTCTCGGCTGTCCAGGCACGCAAATCGGTGTGACGGCTCGCAGGATTCGTATCCCAGTACGGAGCAACGGTAACTGCAGGGAGGACACCACAACCGCGAATCGCGTGCCGCGTAAGCCACTCGCACAGGTCGACGACTCCTTCGCATGAAAATCATCCGTTGGCTCGCTGGTGGTGTGCTCATCCTCGTCGGCGGCTACCTCGCGCTCGTCTCGCTGATCGTCGGTTGCACGGTCCAAAACCAGGCGATGGCCGACGGCTCGGCAACGCAATGGTTCTTGTTCGCACAGGGCCTGCCACCGAACATTGGCACCTGGATCGTCGGTGCGGTCGGCATGCTGTTGATTGGGTTGGGCTACTCCATCGCCACGGGCGGAAAGCAGACATGAACATTCGAACGTGGACGCAGGGTGGCGGCGTGTGGCTGGCAGAGTTCGAGAGCGGCGCTGATGGCGTCGACTCGATCGAAGGCGGCTGGCTCGATGTGCAGCCCGAGTTGGCCGAGGAGGCGTGCACGGCGATTCGGTCTGGCGTCGCACCGTTTGCGCAGGAGATGCGAACCGGCGAACTTGGTCGTGGCCTCACAACGGTGGCGCTCCTTGCCGCTGGTCAAGACCTCTCGGTGCAGGTCTTCAGTGGCCCGCTCGACGATGTCGCCGACGAACACTTCGGCGGTATCGACTCCGGCGAATGGGGTGGCGGTGGTGCCAGCGATGCCATGGATCAGTGGGATGGCGTCGACGAGGATCCTAATCAGGGACTCGATGGCATTGACGACGGCGGTCCTGGCGACCTCTTCTAGTCGGGCTACGATGGTGCTCGGATGAGCGGCCAGCCCACGACTCTGCAGGACGTCGTCGATGGTGGGCTCTGCGTGGGCTGTGGCATCTGTACCTCACTCGCGCCTCATCAGCTGACGATGGCGCTCTCGGAGCGTGGCGATCTGCGTCCGCAGTTTGGCGACCCGCTTTCGCCGGAACAGGATGCGTTGCTCGTCGATGTCTGTCCTGGTGCGACCGCAATTGGCCCCGACCCGGCGACGCTCGAAGCGGGCACCAGACTCGATCCGATTTGGGGTCCACTGCGAGGAATGCAGCGTGGTTGGGCCGCGGACCCGCAGGTGCGATTTACGGCTGCGGCCGGTGGCGTCTTGACGACGCTTGGACAGTTCTTGCTCGATTTGGGCAGGGTTACTGCGGTGCTGCATGTGCGCACCTCCCCCACCCAGCCGATGCTGACGGACGCACATATTTCGCGACCGGGTGACAGCACGCTGGTGGCGGCGCAGTCGCGCTATGGCCCGGCCGCTCCACTTGTCCACGTGCAGCAACTGCTGGATGCGGGTGAACGGTTTGCGGTGATCGGTAAGCCGTGCGACGTTACTGCGATCCGAAATTTGGCTCGCCATGACGTGCGTGTCGAAACCCAGATCCCCTACCTCCTGACGATCTTCTGCGGTGGTGTTCCCAACGTGACGACGGCCGAGAATCTCTCTAGAGCACACGGCATTGAGCCCGACGAGGTGACGCTGTTTCGTTTCCGCGGTGAGGGCTGGCCCGGGCCCACGCGCGTGGAGGCCGGCGACCGGCGCTTCGACATCACGTACAGGCAGGCCTGGTTCGATCGTGACGCGCCTTGGCGCTATGACGCTCAGTGGCGCTGCAAGATTTGCCCCGATGCGATCGGCGAGGTCGCAGACATCTCGGTGCCTGATGGTTGGATCCTCGATGCAGATGGCAAGACCACTCACAACGAGGCCCCTGGCGTAAACATCGTCGTCGAGCGCACGACGACGGGCAGCGAACTCGTCGCGGCTGCAATTGAGGCCGGCTATCTCGAAACGGCTGAGTGCTCGTACGAAGACTTCGAGTTGATGCACAACGATCACCGCAATCGTCGGCTCGGCGAACCGGCCCGCCTTGCCGCTCTGCAGGAGGCCGGTGCGGGCGAGCCCCGCGTCGAGTGCTACCGCCTCGAAGAGATGCGCGAACTCGCTCCCACCGACCTCTTGGCAACGCAATTCGAGGGCACGCTCGACCGGATTGCCCGCGGTCAAGCGGTGCTGTAGCGACATTTTGGGCCCGGGCCCAAAATGTCGCCTCCGGGCGCGAGCAACGCGTCTTGACTATCTCAAACCGCTGTTTCGCGGTTTTTAGATAGTCTACGCCTATCATGCAACAGGTTCTTCTGATTGGTACAGGGTTTTCGAGCGCGCAATACTGTGTGCGAGCGGAGTTCCCCCACCGCAGAGCCCCGGAGGCGAACGTCTGATGGCAGAAGCCAGCGAAGTCAAGGAGCGCACCGCGGCGATCGCCGCTGAGTACACGCACCTCGAGGGTCCGCTGATGCCGATCCTGCATGCCGTTCAGCACTCCTTTGGCTACGTGCCCGAGGAGTCCGTGCAGGTGATCGCCAACGCCATCAACATCGCCCGCGCCGAGGTTCACGGCACGCTGACGTTCTATCCCGACTTTCGCCGCGAGCCCGCGGGCAAGCATGTCCTCAAGCTGTGCCGCGCTGAGGCCTGCCAATCGCTTGGCGCCGACCAGATTGCCGCCGACATCAAGGCCAACCTCGGCATCGACTTTCACGAGACGACCGCCGATGGCGCACTGACGCTCGAGCCGATCTTCTGCCTTGGGCTCTGCTCGTGTGCTCCGGCCGCGATCCTCGACGAGTCGCGCGTGATTGGTCGCATCGATGCCGACAAGGTTGCTGCTCTGGTCGCTGAGGTGACGTCATGACGGTCCGCATCTACGTTCCTCGCGACGCCGCCGCGATTGCTCTCGGCGCACACGAAGTCGCTGCTGCCGTCGCCAACGAGATCGTCTCGCGTGGCCTCGACGCCAGCGTGGTGCGCAACGGCTCGCGTGGCATGCACTGGCTCGAGCCGCTCGTCGAGGTCGATACGCCAACTGGCCGCATTGCCTA
>Ga0194057_10000860_pt1 | contig 15779 bp, 13 predicted proteins | sample SepL4415m_MetaG_FD_155474 | JGI IMG/M metagenome (GOLD analysis project Ga0194057, IMG submission 155474) | Anoxic zone freshwater microbial communities from boreal shield lake in IISD Experimental Lakes Area, Ontario, Canada - Sep2016-L442-15m | ecosystem: Environmental > Aquatic > Freshwater... | reverse complement strand
CACTGCAACGGCCCTTCGTAAATATTTCCCGCGTAAGACACATTCAGGGTCAGTGCCTGCTTGGGATTCTGGGGATCCGTCGTGTCGACAATACGCGCCTGCCAGTGATGATAACACCGGATCACAGGAAAAATGGTTTCAGAGTATGGGGTAAAGTTATTTGCTACGGAGGCATCGCCACTAACAAGCTGGGCTTTCTTGACGTCCTTCCATGTGGGATTTGGAGGAAGAGAGTTGGTCACATAACCAGCATACCCCCAACCGCAAACAGCTCCGTTGAATTCGTACATGTAACTGCACGCATCAATACCGTTGTTCCCTTTGTTGTCGCTCAGTACATTATAGATGTCTTTTTCCTGCTGAGCGCCGTTCGAAGATTCATAAGTAATCGAGTCAATAAGTTCTACAGGCTTGCAGGATAATATATCTGTGCCGCGGGTCCGATCCGACTTACAGACATAGACTTCTTTGCTTGAAATATACTTTGGATAGAGATCGGATAGCCAGTTTGGGAAGTCTTTGTAGTCATCCTTGTACATAATCAGGCCTACACTGATTTGATGAAGGTTGTTCTTGCAATTTGTCTGGCGGGCTCTTTCACGGGCGGTCTGCAGGGCCGGCGCCAGGAATGCGGCCAGCATGCCGATAATGGCGATGACCACAAGCAACTCGATAAGGGTAAAGGCTCTGGTTCTGTTCTGTGTCAGGGTCATATGTTATCAACGTCGAAACTTCTTTTCATTCAGCTTTAAAACGATAAATAAAATACTCCCACTTGAAATTGTATACGAGCAAATAACTTCAATTGTAAGTTAGCAGAAATCGTGCCACCCCCTCAATATGGATGCCATGGCCTTATTTATCTTCATTCCAGAACAATATGGTACCATCAACATTATGAGGTGCATTCCGATGTATGCATCGTTTACAAAAGTCGTGTCTTCCTGTATGCGCTTTTTTGTATCAGGAAAGTCATTTTGAGGCCGGAAGTCGGTTTGAGTTGCGAACGGTCGACAGTCCTTGCGTGGCATGAGAAATGCTATTATTTATTTGGATTTAGTTGTTCAGGGTTTGGAGGATGGTTTTTTTGCAGAGAATTCTTGTATTTTTGGCACTTTTACTGACGGGGACGGTCCAGGCGCTCCCCACGTTGGAGTGGCGCTTTCCGTCCTTTCCCCTTCGCACGGTCTTTCAAGTGCCGGAGGGAGGGACTACAAACGTCCTGCTCACGCTGAAGCGCGTAGGCAACATGCCGGTGATCCAGAACGGGTTTCTGGCTTGTGGCCCTGACGGAACCCCGTTGCCGTTGCGCGTGGTGCAGGCGGAGGGGGACCAGGTTGTTCTCACGCTGGAAGCCCCCAGTTACGGAGGGCGCCCCTGTGCAGTGTACTACGGAAGCAGTCCATCCAATGAACCGGTAACGTCGCCGAAAGCGGCCATGGACCCGGCCCCCCTGGCGGTCGGGTTCAAGTCGCTGCAGGGGCGCGCCATTCCTACATCCTGGGAGCGGCTGAAGCAAATGCTCCTGTCGTCGCCTGGCCAGATCCGGACCCCGTTCCGGGTGGCTGGCTTTAACGAAATTGGGCAAGCGTTGACGCTGAGTGAAACTGATAATGATCCCAAGCGGATAAAAGAAAATCGCCGCTACAAGGCGGGAATGAAAGTGGTCTTGGTGCGCTCGGTCCTGCTCTGTCCCCGTGCAGGAACATTTCGCTTCGCGGTGGACTGCCTGGATGGCGGTTTCGTGACGGTGGACGGCGAACTGGTCGCCGCCTGGCCCGGCGAGCATGAGCCGGGTGCCTGGCAACTGGGGACGCCCGTCTTTCTCAAGGCGGGAGTTCACCGGATGGAGGTGTTCAATGTATTTGACGGAGGCCCACCCAATCTCCGCGTGGGCTGGCTGCCCCCGGGGCGGAATGACGTTACCCCGCTGGCCGCCCCGGATCTGGTCGCCTCATGTGAAGTGACAGGAACCAGGGCGGAACGTATGGACCGGACGCTTCATCCAGGATTTATCGCGACCCCCGTGCAGGCCTACTCCTTCCGCGGCGATTCCGCCGAATTTATCGCCGTGCGGTTCAACAACATCACGGAAAACTGGATCACCACCGAGTTGGAATCGCGCTGGCAATTTGGCGACGGAACGCAAAGCAGCGAAAAGAATCCCGTCCATGTTTACAAGGCCGCTGATGTTTTCAAGGCCTCGCTGGAAGTTCGGGATGCGTTGGGGTTTGTCGCCGGCTGCAGCGAAACCGTGGATTGCCGCCAGATTCCACCTGAGGAATACGCGGTGTCGTTCGACCTGTCCGGCTTGCCGGCGGTGTGTTTCAGCCGGGATCAGGTGGCGCCCTCCCTGCGTATACAGGGCGCCGTGCCTACCAATGTCGTCCTCGAGGTAAGCTGGGAATTTCGCCTCCGGTCAGGGGTTTCGGGCCGGGCCCAGCGTGAGATTACCCCGCGGATCCAATCTCAATTCATTCCACTTGCGCCTGAGGCCGCGGGTGAACTGGAATCCCTGAGTTGGAGCGTCAGTCACCGGCAGGCCAGATTGGGGGGAGAACGGATCCGATTTATGCGTCCTCCGTTCGAGGCCCTACCCTCCCGCATTGAAGGGGACAGGCTTTATGCCGCCGTGGGCACTCGACTGGTACTGATCCCTGACGAGGGGATATCGGCGGTCCGGCAGGCGGCTCACGCTCCTGTACAGAGTCTTGGCCGGCTCGTGTGCGCGGATGATTCCCTCGCCGTTTCGGGGCTTATCGAGCCCGGAGTGGAACCGTTCGATCACATTCTGGCACGCCTGCTGAAGGGGCGGATGGAGGAAGTCCGTTACGCGGCACTTCCCGAATGGGACCAATTCCCGGAATCGTACGGCTCCTTGCGCAAACTGGTCGATGTTCCCGCCGTCTTGCATCGGGAACAGGCCGATGTTGCCATTCTCAGTATCGGTTTGCAGGACATTCTGGAGGTGAAGGATGTCGACAGTTTTGAGCGGCAGGCGGCGGCGCTTTCGGATATGCTGGCGACGTCGATGAATATGATAACGGTATGGGTGACCCCGCCCCCTTATCCCTCCGCCCCGGAACGCAGCCGGGTGTTTGCCGCAGCGATCCGGCGCGTGGCTGAAGCCCGCGGACTTCCCGTGGCTGATCTCTTCACGGCCTTCAGCTGCGCCTCTGACAGCCGGCATGTCTTTTTTCAGGAAAATCCTCTCATTCTGTCGGAACTGGGTCATCGTCTGGTAGGCCAGCAAATCGTCCGGGCATTGATGGTGGAGTAAGAAGTGTAAATATGGAGCAGGAAAATCTCAAACCGGCTGGAGTCATGGACGATCCCCTGACGCTCAGCCGTTTGCGGCCCGAGTGGAGCGCCCGGGTTCCGATCACCCGTGCCCAGCGGATGGTTCTGATGGCGGGGTGTGCCGTGCTGCTGCTCATGGCCGCCTGGCAGCCCTGGTTGACAGCGAGGGCGTTTGTTCTGGTGTCTATTTTCTTCTACGTGGTGCATGCCGTCTACAAACTGGTCCTGGTTCGTTTCTCCGTTTCCGAGAACTCCGAAATCGTCATCGGGACGGACGAACTGGCGGGTATGCATGACGACGATCTCCCCGTCTATTCGATCATGGTGCCGATGTACCATGAACGCGAATCGGTAAAGCATCTCATCCTGTCCTTGAGTCAACTGGATTATCCCGCCGGCAAACTCGACATCCAACTGCTGCTGGAGGCTGACGACCAGGAAACCCGCGCCGCCGTGACGGCGATCACTCTTCCCCCAGGCTTCCGGGTCACCATTGTTCCGGTCTCCCTGCCGCGCACGAAGCCCAAAGCCTGCAATGTCGGCCTTGATTTCGCCCATGGCCAATACCTTGTAATTTACGATGCAGAAGACCGGCCTGAGCGGGATCAACTCAAGAAGGCAGTCATGGGATTCTCACGGGCCGGGCCGGAAACCATCTGTCTGCAGTCACGTCTCAACTTTTACAATCCGCGCCAGAATCTGATGACCCGTCTGTTCACTGCGGAATATTCGGCCTGGTTCGATTTGTCCCTGCCGGGCCTTTCCGCGGCTCATGCGGTGATCCCCCTGGGAGGAACGTCAAACCATTTTGTCACACGTAATCTGAAGGATCTTCTGGGTTGGGATGCGTTCAACGTGACAGAGGACTGCGATCTGGGTATCCGGATCCAGAGGGCGGGCTACAGGACCCGGATGCTGCATACGACAACATGGGAGGAGGCGTGCAGCCTGCTCCGTTTTTGGATTCCCCAGCGGACCCGCTGGATAAAGGGCTACATCCAGACTTACCTGGTCCACATGCGCCATCCCCTGCAATTGATGAGCGAACTGGGTGTGGCTAAGTTTCTACATTTCCAGGTGGTGGTGGGTTACAGCACCCTGGCAACCTTGCTCAACCCGCTTTTCTGGTTTCTGGCCATCCTGTGGTTTCTCTTTCGGATTGAGTCCCTGACCAGTTTATTTCCCGGCCCTGTGTTCGCGATGGGGGTGACCTGTCTCTTCGCCGGCAACTTCGCGTTTGTGTACCTGGGAATGATCGGGTGTTACCGGCGGCGCTACTGGGATCTGGTGGGTTATGCGCTGCTGGTTCCGTTCTATTGGATTCTGATGAGCTACAGCGGGTGGCGGGCTTTTTTCCAGTTTTTTTCGGATCCGTTCAAATGGGAGAAAACCAGTCATGGGTTGTGAGAACAAACTGATGAACCTGAAACGTGAACCTCTGCTGTGGCGGTGGGGTCTCTGGTTGGTCCTGGCGGTCGTGATCCTGGCCACCGGGCTTTACCTGGGGCGGGACGTCGGAACGGAGGGGCTTGTCCGCGAAAATATTTGCCGGGACCTTCTGGCGGGGCATACGTCGGGCCGGCAGGGGGTGATCAGTTCCGTTTGGTGGGGGCCCTTCCCCACCCTCGTGATTCTGCCGGCAGGGTTCCTGCTGCCTGCCGCATTATCCCTCCCCGCCTGCCTTCTGGTGAGCGCGTTGTTTGGCGCCGCGACCCTGGTCCTGCTCGAACAGGCGTTACGCATGTGGGGCGCGGGACGCTGGCGCTGGCTGCTGATGCTGGGGGTGGCATTAAATCCGACTTTCCTCGAGCATTGCTGGACGGGGTCGTCGGCCCCCATGATTACGTGTCTGCTGGTCCTGTCCCTCTACAGCGTGACGGCCTGGGTGCAGAAGCGGCGTTTGCTGGACTTGATATGGTTCGCCTTCGGCAGCGCCCTGCTTCTGGGAACGGGTTACGAGATGAGCGGCTGGATATTGGCGGCGGTCTGCGTCGTCGCCATCGAGGAGTGGCGGCGCCAGGTGACCGGAGCGGAAATAAGGGCCGTCTTGCTGGTGGCGTTGTTACCGTTGGCCTATACGACAGCCTTGTGGTTGTTGATGTGCTGGTTGATCATGGGAGATCCCCTCTATGCGGTCAAATCACTACTGGTGGCGGGACCTGGACCGGGTGGCGCCCTGGTTCTGCCGGATGCCCTCTGGTGGTGCTATGCAGGCCTGGCGGTGCTGGTGGGTTGGATGTTGGTGCTGGCCCTGCGCAAGCATGACCGGAGCGGTGTCTGCCTGGCGCTCCTCGGCCTGGCCTTGCCGGGAGCGGCAGGTCTGATGGCCTGGCGCGAACAACTGTGGGACACAGCGCCGCTCCTCCTGTCACTTCTACCCGCCGCAGTTCTGGCGCTGGGACACTGGCTGGCCACCCTGGAGACGAACGCGGAAGGCGCCGCGGCTCGTTGCGGGCGCCGCACGGGGGGTGTCTGGGTTCTGGCCTGCCTGCCACTCCTGGCCGATTTTGTTCCGCTGGCGCTTTCCGAGGGACCGCTGCGAACGTCTCCTTCTTCCCTCATCGAACAGCAGACCCCATGGCTACCGGATCTGGGACGACATATCCGACTCCAGACTCCTTTCGCGAAGGTGTTTGTCTGTGGCTTCGAGAGCTTCGCTCTGCTGCAGAATCAGGCCAGTCCGATCTTCGAGCACGCCCTCGACTTCAATTTTGACAAAGCCAGGCATGATTACTACGGTCAGGTCCTTTATCTTCTCGTTCACCGGCCGGAGCAGCGCAACGCCATGGACAGCATTCATTGGAAAAGCCGGAATATTTATGTACAAGGTGGAAAGGATGCCCTGTATGACAGCGACTGGGGCGATTGGCGGTTGTTCGAACTGATTCAGGCGACCCGGTCGAGATAGGAGTTCATGAAGGTTTCACGCGTATTCGCAAGGATTCTTGGGGCCGCCGCTTTAACGGCGGGGGTGATCGTGTTCGGCTCTTGGCATTGGAGACTGCAAGGTGCGTCGGAAATGCGCCTGAAACGGGCCACGATGCTTGAGGCCCACGACCAGTCCCTGCGAGCCGAACTCGCGGCAGGAGCCGTGCAAATCCGGGATTTGATGGAGATGTTACGAGTCACTTCCAACCGGTTGGCTGAAGTGGAAGGGCGGCTCGAAGCGGGAAAAAAGACTAACGATCCGCTCCGGCGCCAGATCGAAAAGATGCAAGCCGAGCAAATCGACATCAGGGACAACCTCGGTAAGCGGGACAAGTCTGTTTCAGGCCTGAACACCTCCCTGAATGAGACCCTGAAGGCAAACAAGGAACTGCGCGCCGAGAGCGACGGACAGCGGGGGCAGATCGAAAAACTGGAAAAGGAATTAAAGGCGATGGGCGAGCGTGCGAACGCCACGCAGCTACAATTTGGGGAGGCTCGTAAAAGCGCTTCCGATCTGCAGACGAAACTGGATGAGACCCGGCGGCGCCTGGTGGAAAGTGAACGGCTGACCGCCGAACTTCAAAAAAAGAATCAGGCGCTGGAGACGGCGGTCACCAACACAGCGCCTAGCGTTTCCTCACCTTGAACGCGATGTCCCGTGAAAACGGTGGGACGGTGACGGAAAGCGTCCCATCCCTGACCGCGACGTCCTGCGATTTCGTCAGCACTCCCCCGGCGGTATTCCAAAATTCAACGCGGTAGAGGTCGTTGCTCATGCCGTTCAGCCGGGCCACCAGATTGCTGATCACAGGATGAGCATCGGAACCGGACGAGTTGAACGCTGGCGCGTCGTAGATCCAACCCAGGGAACTGGTCCCGCTTTTAAGGGAGAAGGCCTGTACGCGCACATCCTGGCGCCCGGGGTCCGAGAATACTGGATTATAAGGCACCAAGGTCGGGTCGCGCCGGTCTTCCCCCTTCATGAAGCGACTGATGGCCAGAAACTCAGGGTAGTAGTTTTCCTCCTCGATCAGACCCCACCACCAGAAGAGCGGGGTGCCGGCGACAGGAATACAGGTGGAGGCCCACAGTCCGGAATGCAGGCAGTTTTCAAGGTGCACCAGGCTCTGGGCGCTCGAGGCACCACCGAACTCGGTGACCATCACCGGCTTCCCTTTGGTATTGTTGGTCAGGGCGGTGGCGGATAGAAGTTCGACAATCTTAAGCATATTGGTAACGGTATAATAGGCGTCCACCGAGGAGTGGGTGATTTCGGGAAGCGTTGTGATATCCCCGTTCTGCGCGGTGTAGTCAGTGCAGTAATGGGTGGTGATCAGGTGATCGTTGGGGTCCAGTTCGCGGATGGTGGTGGCGGCAAAACGGTGCCAGTCCACACAGTCCTTGGTACGGTAGAACTCCTTACTGGAACCTGTAAGATTCAGTTCGCTCCACAGTTCCCAGGCAAATACCCTGGTGCTGTAGCCCCAGCGGGCGATAATGTAGCGCATCAGCTGCTGAAAGGCCTTCCGGGCACGGGGGTCGGTGAAGTACTCCTCCGGTTTTTCGAGATACCCACCCAGCTTCTTATTGAACGGATTGGTCGCCCACTCGCTGTCCAAAAAGCCACTGAACTTACCGTGGTTATGAATGACCACATTCAAGTAAAGTCCGTTGCGGTCGGCTTCATCGATGACCCAATCCAGTTCCCACGCATTCATAAGGTTGTACTGGCCGATCCCGTGGTAGCCTGGCCATTGGGGCGACCATTCGATGCCGAGGGACCAGACCGCCATCCAGATCTCGGCGAAATTTTCCCCATGCTCGCGCATCGCCGGGAAATACCGGGCGTAAGCAGTGGTCCCCTCGGTCCAGCGCTTGGCCCAGGGGAACGCGGTATTCAGGCGATTATCGGAGGGCGAACGGATGTTATGGCCGATGGGAAAATAATAGGCGCCATTGTCGAACTCAAAGTAGCGGCTGTCGGTTTTGGAGACGCGGATATACCCCGGTTGTGTCGAAGGCTGGGCGATGAAAACCCCGGGCCCCCAGGTGGCGGTTCCGCGGGCATCACGGACCTGCAGGGTGTAGCGGTAGGTACCGGCCCTGATGGGGGCGTAGCGAATCTTCCAGCAGGGCGAACCCTGGGGGAGAATATCTTCGCCGGTGGGCGTGACGGTCCGGTAATAGTTGCGCATGTGAAACCCGTCGATCGTGACGGTCTTGCCGTCAGGCGTTTCTATGTTCGCGGTGACGGACACCTCCTCCGGGTCGAAAGGGTTGGCGTAACGGTCAGGAAGATCGAATGTGACCTCGAATTTTTCGTAACAGGCCACCTGTTGCGAGGCCGGGCGCACATCGCGGATGACCGGAGGCGTGTTGTCGACTGGCGGCCATCTGGCAGTTACGTTGCCGAGCGTGCCGGTAACGGAGCCGGCACCATCGAGAAAAATGCGGATGCCAAACTCCCTGGGCTCCATCAAAGTGCGGGCATTCCAGTTGGCATGATGCCCGCGCGGCTCCCATTTGGTGGCCAAGGTGGACAGGTCGACGCGGTAGCGGTTGGTCGTGTCACGCGAGGCGTAGCCGGGAAGCATCTGCTGGTACCAAAGATAGTCCCAGTCCTTCATGAAGACCAAGACCTGCACATTGGTGGGGGCCCCTTCGGACAGGGTCAGCGTCCAGTTTAATTCCGCCAAACCAAACCAGGTCTGGGACGGCGCGGTCAAGGCGACGTCCCGGGTACCGGGCCCGGCAAGGGTGAACGCGAACGTGTTGGCGTCAGCGGGGATCAGATTCGTGGATGTGGCGGGCGCGGGTTGCCCCGAGAGTCCAAGTGAGATGAAGTCCCTTGAATCGGGAACTTCATCCGCCGCTGTCACGACGTTTACAAGACTTATCAGGGTAACAAGGATAATCACTATTGTTTTCACAGGCACATTCCGGTTGGAAGATTTCGTACCAGAGAACGCCACCCCACGCGGGAAGTCAATAGTGATTTTCCCCTGATTGATCGAGCGGGTGCGGCAGGCTATTCAACATCGGTGAACTTACGATGGGCAAACAAGGTGGTATCACTACACGTTGGGCGAATAGTGTTCCTTGTGCGCCACAATACACTTTTTGGGGCAGACTTCGATACAGTATCCGCAAATAATGCAGGCGTAGGGATTGAGGGTCCATGACTTGGGGTCACGACAGACCTTGAGGGCATTAGCGGGGCAGCGTTTCTCGCAGGCGCCGCAGAAGGTGCACTTGTCAATCTCGATGTCAATCCGCCCCCGGGTCCCCTCAGGAAGTTCACGCTTCACAAAAGGATAGCGGAGCGTTTCAGGGCGGTTGAACAACTTTCGGAACAGGCTATTCGTCAGGTTAAACATGTTATTAACGCTCCGTACAACTTATGCAGGGATCAATGCAAATGGCAATCACAGGAACATCCGCCAGTTCACACCCCGTCAACTGGTGCAACAGTGCGGGCAAATTGGCAAAAGTGGGCGTGCGGACACGGAACCGTTCAAGGTTCCGCGTCCCGTTGCCACGGATGTAGAAATTCAACTCGCCGCGCGGCTGCTCGATTCGGGCCAGCACTTCATCGGCCGGCGGAGACCCTTTCACGGGAACCGAGATCGGTCCCTGTGGCATCCGCTTGAGGGCCTTGCGGACCAAATCCAGCGAGGTGTAGAGCTCCTTGACCCTGACCACGGTGCGGGCATAGCAATCACCAGCCTCCTCCATGGTGATCTTGAAGTCCAGGTCACCATAGGCGGCATAGCCCCGCTCGCGCAGGTCCATATGGACACCGCTGGCGCGGGCCACAGGCCCCACAGCGCCCAGTTCGTAGGCCTTGTCCTTGGGAAGCACACCGACCCCCACCAAACGCTGCTTAACGCTGTAGTCCTTGAGCAAGGTGTCGCATAGTTCCGGCAACTGCTTTTCGAGGGAGTCCAGTTCGCGCAGAATATCCTCTACCAGGTCGGGCGTGATATCCCGCTTCACTCCGCCAATGGCGCAGACGCCAAGGATGATGCGGTTACCGGTGGTCTTCTCCATGATGTTGAGGACCTGTTCGCGAACCTTCCAGAGCCGCATGAAGAGATTCTCGAACCCGAAGGCATCCGCCAGCAGGCCCAGGATCAGCAGATGGCTGTGAATACGATGGATCTCGGCCCAGACCACGCGCAGGTATTTCGCGCGATCAGGAACCTGGATCTTCATCAACTCCTCGATCCCCTGGCAGTAGTTCTGGGAATGCATGAAGCTGCAGATGCCGCAAATGCGCTCCGCCAGGTAGATGTCCTGGACATAGTCCTTCTTCTCGGCGATCTTCTCCAGGCCCCGGTGGATATACCCGATGGCGGGCAGAGCCTGGATGATCTTCTCATCCTCCATGACCAGGTGCAGTTGGATGGGTTCCGGAAGCACCGGATGCTGGGGACCAAACGGGATGGTGCTGCGACGATTCATGATTTCACCGTTCCTTCCGCGGCCGCAGGAGTCTTTTCCTGAATCTGGATGCCGATGCCCGGCACCGACTTATTCAGGGGAGTCTTGGGGGCCCCTTCAGCCAGGATGAAGTGCCCCTGGAAATCAATCAGCATGCCGTTCACCGCCACGCCCAGGAGATCCTTCATCTCATTCTCCACCAGCAAGGCGGCAAAGTAAATGCCAGAGATGCTGGGAAGCGCCGTGTTTTTCGGAACCTTCACCCGCAGGTGTTTGAGTCCGTAGTTCTTGTCAAAATGATAGAGCACATCGTGCGCTTCGCCCTCATCACAGCAGGTCATCGTGACAAAGCGATAGCCGTCCTGCTTCAGCAACCAGACTTGCTCGTGGATATGGTCGATTGATATTACGGATACATTCTCAAGCATGGGGGGCGCCTTTCTCCTGCCCCGCTGCGGCGGAGGCAAGGGTGGGTGTGCGTATCAGCATCGTCTTCATGGCCAGCGGGGTCTTTCCGCTATGCTTGGCCTCGAGAATCTGCGCGGCCTTCAGGATTCCATCAATCATCGCCTCCGGTCGGGCCGGACAGCCCGGGACAAAGACATCCACGGGAAGCACCTTGTCAATCCCGCCCAGCACATTGTATCCGTCCGCGAAAATCCCGCCCGTCGACGAACAGACCCCCATGGCGACAACCACCTTGGGATCAGGCATCTGGTCATAGACATTCCTCAATACTCGCGCGTTGCGATGATTGACGGATCCAGTGACCACAAGAACATCGGCATGTTTCGGATTCCCCACATGGAGAATTCCAAAACGCTCTAAATCATACAGGGGGGTCAGGCAGGCGAGAAACTCGATGTCACATCCGTTGCAGCTGTTGCAATTGAAGTGCACCACCCAGGGTGATTTGTTGAATTTTTGAACGTTGGTCATGTGCGGCCTTTCTTACTTGGAAGCCCAGTAGAGCCAGAGAATGTTGGTTACGGCAAGCCCGAGGGCGCTGGTCCACATGAACTTGAATGTCCAGTGTGTTGTCAGGCGGGCGAACAGGTTGTCCACCACAGTCATCAGGAAAAAGCTGAAGCTCGCCAGCAGGATCCCGACCCAGATGGGACTGGACCAGAAGAGTACGATAAAGAAGAACAACAACGCCAGCTCATAGAAATGCGCCAGCTCAAGAATGGCCAGGTACGGCCCGGAGTATTCAATGGTGATGCCCTTGACAATTTCCTGGTGGGCATGATGGGAGGTCGCGACATCAAACGGGGACTTCTGTAGTTTGATGGCCAGCACGACCAGGAATGCGACGAATAACAGTGGCAGCACCAACAGCATGGGTACCGGCGACATCATCGGCGCGGATAACTGGAAGCTATGGTTGTTCGCCATGTAGAAACCAACCATCAGGAGGATCAGAATGGGTTCATAGGCCACCATCAGGATGATTTCGCGCTGGCTACCTATGCGGGAGTATGGTGACCGTACACACATCCCGCCCAACACCAGTGACAGGGTTGAAAAGGCAAACACGAACAGGAACATCAGGCTATCCTTGCCAAACACCAGCAATAGCATTGCCAACACCATGAAAGCCAGGTGCAGATGGGCATAGACCACCTGCGCCCGGTTGGTCAGGAGCGGCTCCTTCCGGAGCAACTTGATAATGTCATACAAGGGTTGCAGCAGGGGGGGCCCGATGCGACCTTGGGAGCGAGCGGTGATCCTTCGGTCGATTCCAGACAGAAGGGCCCCGAAAAGCGGGACGATCAGGATCAGCAACACGATTGTAAGTGGATTCGCAGGTAGGGTCATTTGATTAGTACTCCGAACAGGCTGATGATAATCAGGAATGCCAGGGGGTTGCCCCAGGCGGTTATCTTCGCTTCTCCAAAGAGGGGGGGGTAATAGCTGCTGAGCCGCGTAACGACAGGCGCGTCGGCAATGCTGCGGAAGGCGCACGAGGTCTCGTCGGAATCAATATTCTCCCCGCACAGATAGGGAAGCCGCAACCGGGACGGCTTGAACAGCGGAGTCCCGGCGACCAGTGACAGGACAATCGCCCCGATCACCACCAGCATGGGCCATCCCATATAATCCACCACATTGTCCAGGATCGATATCTCCATGCCCGGGGCGCCGCCCGGGCATGCGGCCAGGCACATCGGCTTGATCACCAATACGTAGATCGGCATGGCAAAGACGGACGCCATGATAACCCCCGAGGCGATAACCGTCAGTACCGTGCGCATCCAGGCATCGATGGACTCGATCGTATACTTTCCGTGGTATGAAGCGGTGGTAATCCGGCCGATCCACTTCGCCCAGAAGAAAATGGTCAGTGCGCTGCCAAGCACCAACGGAATCAGGACCAAGGGAGCCGAACGGGCGGCCGATTCGATCGCCATCCACTTGCCGATCAGCATGCCGCAGGGGGGCATCATCATGGAGATCATGCCGATAATGGCGATGTTTGTGGTTAACGGCATCTTGAATAACAATCCGCTCATATCCTCGATGTCCCGGCTTCCGATGGTCTGCTCGATGGTTCCCACGCACAGGAACAGGAGCGCCTTGGAAATGGCGTGGAAGATCAGGATGGTGACACCCGCCGCGTAAGCCAGGGGGGTCCCGATTCCGGCGCAGCAAACGATCAGCCCGAGATTGGCAATGGTGGAATAGGCCAGAACCTTCTTGCCGTTGCTCTGGCCGATCGCCAGCGCGCTGGTAACCACGAACGTGAAGGCACCGGCACCGGCCACCATCATGGCCAGAGGGGTGTCATGCAGTGACGGAGACAGGCGGAGGATCAGGTAGGAACCCGCCTTCACCATGGTGCTGGAATGCAGCAATGCCGACACCGGTGTGGGCGCCACCATGGCACCCAGCAGCCAGCTCTGGAAAGGCATCTGCGCGGATTTTGTCATGGTCGCCAAGACCAGCAGGGCGATCGGAAGCAGCGTAACCGGTCCTTTGGCCATAACTTCGGAGAGATTCGCCGAGCCGAAGCGGTGTTCCGCCAGGAACAACCCGGCCGACATGGCCAACCCGCCCAGGACATTCAAGGTGATGGCCCGTCTGGCGCTGGCCTTCGCCTCCGTGGTGCCGTCATATCCAATCAGAAAGAAGGAACACAGGGTGGTTCCCTCCCAGAAAATGGCGAGCCATTTCATGTTATCCACAAGCACCAGCCCGTTCATCAGCCCCAGAAAAACAATCAGTACGGTGAAAAACCGGTTGGTCGACGCCGCCGTGTGCGGGGCATGGTGTTCATGGTTCTTCATGTAACCGACTGCGTACAGGGCGATAAGGCTTCCAATGACCGATACAATCATCACCATTACCATGGCCAGCTTGTCCACGACCAGCAGGGTGTCGGGCGTGTCCCCGTGATGTCCCCACACGAACCCGGCGAGACAAAATGCCAACTGGATTAACGCCATGATGGTGACTGGCCAGCTCTTGAGCCGGTACCCGATGGTCAGGATAATCAGGATCATCAGAGGCTCCAGAACCGACCCCAGTGAAGTCACTACCCCGGGGAGAACCATGTTCGACAGATTCGTATACACAGGAAGCGCCACCCCCGCACCTATGGTACTCAAGGCGGCAAGAACGATCAACCCGGTACGGGCCGGCCCCTTGACACCCGTCAGGATCAACAGGCCGAACAAGATAGGCCCAAGAACCAATGCGGCAATCAGCGCTTCTTGAATCTGCATAATAGTAAAGTCCCTCTTTTCCCTTAAAAGTCCTACTCATCTCCACGGGCATCCCTTTGTAGGAGTCCCAACGGGAATAAGTAACCAGTGTTCCGTTAATTTGATAACGAATAAAGCCAATACTTTTACAGCTCTATCCGGTTAATGTCTACAAAAAAGAAGATAATTCGTTAAAGCGTTATGCCGCGCAAGTACTGGACCCAGTTGTCCATACCTTGCCCGGTCTTGGCGCTGAGTTCCATGATCTGGGCATCCGGCCTGATCGTTCGCAAGTAGCGCCGGCACGCGGTGAGATCCCAGTCCAGATGCGGTACCAAATCCATCTTTGTCAACACCACCACTGGCGCCATGCTGAAGAGGGTCGGATACTTGACAGGCTTGTCCTCGCCTTCCGTCGCTGACAACAGGGCCACCTTGAAATGCTCTCCCAAATCGAATGCCGCCGGGCAAACCAAGTTCCCGATGTTCTCGATAAACAACAGTTTGACCCCGTTACCAACCACCTCGGGAAGAAGTTCCCCCACCCTTACCGCATCCAGATGGCAGGAATTGATGGTCTCAATCTGACGCACCTCGGCCCCCTTCCCCATGAGCCGCCGAGCATCGTTATCCGTACACTGATCGCCCGTGATCACCGCGCAGGACACCTCCCCACGCAGCCGCTCAAGGGTTCTTTCCAGTAGATAGGTCTTGCCGGCCCCGGGCGAGGAAATCAGGTTGATGGCCATCACCCCGTGCGCCGTCAGCCAGCGCCGGTTCTCCTCCGCATGGGCATCGTTGTCCGCCAGAACCTTGCGCTCCAACTCGATCGTTTTCCGCTCAAGGGGCGTGTTGGGGTGCGGATGGATGTGGTCGTGGGAGCCATGAAATGTATGGGAATGAGAAGAATCATGGGAATGATCATGGTGATGCCCGTGTACTCGATCCAACGCCGTCCCGCACCCGCAATCCTTACACATACTTCATTCTCCTGCTTTCAACTTTCAACATCTATGTCCATGGACTTAATATACAGTTCACGCCCGTTTGCGGGCTCGATATCCAGACTGGCTCCGGCGGCAAATGTCTCTTCCGCCGCCAGTTCGAACACGGCCCGCAAGGCATCGGGATCAGTGCCCGAAAGCCGGCCAACCACGACCGTGATGCCAGCGATCGCCTTGGCATTCTGCTCCCGCGCCACCTTCCCGGTTTGCTCAATCAAGGCCAGTGCTATCGCCATCTCATGCATCAGCAGATCCTCGGCAACAATTCCCCGCGCGGCACATCCACCAGTCGCCGCCCACCCGTAATCGTCTCCAGGATGACCCGCCCCTTGCTGTCCGTCACCTCGCCGATCCGGACTGCGCCAGCCCCCTCCGGAAGCGCCCGCCAGGCATTCAGAAC
>Ga0194057_10000856_pt1 | contig 15804 bp, 19 predicted proteins | sample SepL4415m_MetaG_FD_155474 | JGI IMG/M metagenome (GOLD analysis project Ga0194057, IMG submission 155474) | Anoxic zone freshwater microbial communities from boreal shield lake in IISD Experimental Lakes Area, Ontario, Canada - Sep2016-L442-15m | ecosystem: Environmental > Aquatic > Freshwater... | reverse complement strand
TGCCCTTGGCGACAGGCTCGATCTCATCATCACGAAAAGCTTCCGCTAGGGATTTCTCAAAGTCTAGCTCCATAACCTCACCTTGTAACTGCTGCGAGCCCTGAGCTGCCTTGCGTTGCATCTCATCGAGTGACTTTTGTAGATCTGTAATCGTCTTGTCCTTTGCAGCTAGATTCATCCGCTGTTCATCAACTGCTTTTTTCTTCGCCTCCTCGACTATTTGTCCTTCTTTTTCGAAAAGCTTCTTCTGCGCCTCGATCTCGGCATTTTCTCTCGCTTTGTTAGATTCCCTGAGCTGCTTCATCAGCTCAGATAGCTGGTCTCGGAGCTCCTTATTTTGCTTTTTGTCTTCCTCTTTTTCCTCTTGAAGCTGTTTTAGCTTCAGTTCGCTGCTCGAAGCGCCATCTGCGAGGGCCTTTTTCTTGATCTCTTCAATCTCTACGAGATGTTTTTTATCGAGATCGGCCACGAGAGAAGACTCTATCTCACTTTTCAAGACTTCGCTAAGCTCGATCTCGTAACCACATTTTGGACATTTGATATCAGCCATATAATCCTCATTTATTATTTATCTAGTGCTATTGTACCTCAAATCATGCGAGATCAAAATATTAAAAAAATGAGCAGGTTAGTGTACCTGCCCATCAAATAACTACGGTTTTAGGATTTTTGCTAAATGCTTAACAAAAGCTCTAAGATTTTTTTGTTCAAAGACGATTATCACAGGATCGTTCTTCTTCGGAACGCTATTCATCTTCCGAAAATATGGCTTACCAATAGCCGGACTACCTTCGCTTCTTCGAACGACAATCTCGAAACCAATTTCTTTTGGCTTCAGACGCTTGTCATCTTTCGCGTTGATCACCTGGCACTCAATACGAATTCCTGTGTCATGTGTGCTCATTCCATAAAGCTGAAGAACCTCTTTGATGCGCCAAGCCTTCCAGTGGAGAAACTTGTTCGATCGTGCATCGTCGATGAGACAATACTTGACCTTGTTCAGAATTTTCCTGATAGATTTCTCTTCAAGATTTTTCTTGATAACCATTCCAACAATAAAAATACAGAGCACTACTGCTCCGATAATATATGGAACAAACATAATCATACCCCCTATGTATGTTTTTAGTTCACTACTATTTATAGATCATTATCTGGCTAATTACAATCAAAAACGAGGACTAAGCGACTCTTTCCTCTTTTTTAGCTGGTTTTTCAGAAATCCGAAGCTGGGGAGCGTTACATAAATTATTTTTTAATCCTGCTGACTCTTTGTAACCTTTATCATATATAGCCGTAGCAAAGGCATCAAAAGGCCGAGTTTCGCCAACCTCACTAGCAATCACAAGTTTTACACCTCTCTCCGAAAGCATGTGCAGGGTTTGTCGAAGATCATAAGACAGGTCTTCATAATTTTCAATAAATATAACTCTCTGCAAAGCATCAAGTGCACTCTTCCGTGCAAATGCCGACGATAAGATGTTTGCAGAGAAGTTTTGCTCGGGAACATCACCGATTAAATCTTGAAATATCTTGCAGACCTGTTGATAGATATTTTTAGGATCCTTGTCACCCCTCAAGCTGTTTAATCCAAACTTCTTGCTCTCTTGGCCTTCTTCATCTTTTAGCGGGATCTTGTCTTCAAGTAACGAATATATTGAATCAAATTCAACATTTTTATTTACGAATAAGCCCTCAGGAACAGACAATGTTTCCAAAATAGAATCAGCGACTGCCTCTACGGAGACTTTATTTTCGTTCTCAGGAGTAATGTTATTTTTTATTTCTGACTCAATATCTTCTCGAGGTATCATCATTAGTAAATCCTTCAGAGTCATTGTTCTTCTGTCGACTACTTCGTTTTCCATTATGTATTTCCAATTATTTATTTATTTAAAATTAGAATTCCAGTCTGAAGATAGGTGGCGAACGAAACCCAAAGCAAGTATGGAATCTGCATATAGGCAACCGACGGGTAGCTACGCCAAGTCAGAATAATCGTAATAATGATAGTAACCAGAATGATCAGAATATCAATAAAGGCAAGAAGGTTATTCTTTATTCCAAACTGAAAATATGTGAAAAGTGCGTTAGAAATAATATTTATTATAAATGGCAGTAGAAATAAAAAACTTACTTCGCCTTTCAAAGTTTTTGAGACGATCATGCCATAAGAAATAAATATAAGTATGTACAAAAAAGGCCAGACAACGCCAAAAATCCACGCTGGCGGAGCTAGTAGTGGCAATTTCTGACTTAGATAAAAGTTTTGTGAGTCCATGCCAATTTATGATTAATAACACAAAAAACATTATCAGCTCTAGTATTTACCAAGAACAATAAACTTGATGCCTAACGCTCTTTGCGCCAGAGTTTCTGAACAAAATTTTGGATCTTGGCAGTGTAACGCCAAGGATTTACGCGGAACTGTCGTCTTCGCTGCTCAGCTTGCTTTACCTGCATTGGCTGACCAAACTTCTTTATTCCCATATATCCCCTCGATTAATTTAGATATTTTTATTATACGCCAACAATCTGCTTCTATGCCAATTTATAAACACTTATCTTTTTTTAGCAAGGCTCAGGAACATACTGCACCAGAGCAAACCTTCGTCAGCTTTATAAAATAAAGTCCGGTAGCTTGTGCCGTCACTGTGGAAAACTTCAATAAAATTTTTATTATGCTCGATCAAACCCTTATATATTGCAAAGTATTTCTGAAACTTTTTCTCGTTAGATCTGGACAATAAGCTTAGGTATATTAGTCCGTTTTGTAGCCAGATTGTGTCTCCCTGATAATTCGGGGTAAACAGATTAATCAGCCAGACAAAAGGACCTCTCTTATGAGAAGAGTACTTAAGAGGAAAAGGCTCAGTCAGACCGATCTTATCCATGGAAGCAAAAGCTTTTTGCATCATTTTCTCGTCTTCAAATAGTTCCAGCCAAAAAGGAAAAATATTCGCGTCCCCTGTGACATCATCGTTTTCCAGAGAGTCGCGAAAGGCTGCGCCGGTCCAAAATAATTCACGCATTTTCAGCATACAATCAAATTTCTTGAAAGGATTGTTCAGCTTTAGCTTATCTAGATTTGTAGCAAGATAGGCAATCATCGCGTTATCATAGGTCGAAGACTGACGAATACTGTGATCCTTTACGCTTGAGAAATATCCACCTTTTACCAATCCTGTGCTTTTGTCGACAATTCTTTCGAAATATCTCTTTATTTCACTATTCAGAAAAGTTTTATATTTATGAGCTAAATCTTGATTGTCTGTTCGGATCAGAGAAAGCATCAGTAGAGCTAGAGAATCCGGTGCAATATAGAAAATGTCGACTGGCTGACCGTTTCTAGATATTTTTGTACGGATTTCACCAAACTCTTGAAAATGGTCAATCGCATAGACCAAAGTCTCGCGAACTTCCTTCTTATAGCCCAGAGCAACCAAACTTTCGGCACAGTAAGCAAAATCACGAACCCAAAATTCGGCAAAACCTGTCGAGCTTGTCTGGAAATATCGCCCATTCCAACAATTTTTTATGATTTTTTCACATATCTCCTGATAGCCACCATCATATTGCTTGTATCTCGAAAAGCTTGCGATAAACATGTGCCAAGCATCAGCATTAATTCGGAATATATTATAAATTTTATGTAACAAGTTTTCTTTCATACTTATATTTAAGCACACCAAAAGTATTAATAACACCCATTTGATCTTAAATTCGGAGAGCGGATACAAATAAATAGCGAATATTCAAGACTAGAGCCGATAATGTCCTATTTATTTCTATTATTAAGCCAACGATTTTTTACGATTGTTATAGTTAGTGTCGATAAAAAGTACCCAGCTGTAGGAATCAGAGCATTTAGAAATGGCTTATTGACATCTAAAATCATCATATATGCGCTCACCAAAACATATGTCGTCAGAGCGATGATAACCTTGCGAACACCACTAGTTTCCCAAGCCTTATCTGCTTCGACGGCTGTATTTCTAATCTTGATTTGCTTAATTTCTTTTTCAAGCTGTTCAAATTTATCCATTTTTACTCCTATCGTTAATTCTCGACATACTCATTGTAACTCAAACTTCATATTAATTAATAATATATCGTTACACCGCTAATTACCAATAGATCGACGTGATTTTTAGCATAACCAATCTAATAAATTTGACATTTTCATATATAATGTTATATTAATCAAAATCGCACTTTGACAATTTTTCACTTTGGTGTCCAAATCAGACTCAATCGCTCAGATTGAGATTGAAAAGACACCAAAGGAGGCCAACATGAACAAATTGTTGGGATTCGTAGTCATGCTGACTATCGCACTTTGCATCGCTGGATGTAGCTCAAACAAACCAATTAGTTTGACAAAAATCCAGATGGGCAAAGTATCGGTCCGCATGACAGCGCCGGCTAACATGAGCCGAAATAGTGTAACGGAAATTTCCGTTGTAACTATCACAGTTACTGGACCAGAAATATCTGCTCCAATAACGAAACCACTTGTTTACGATTCCATCTCAAATAGCTGGAATCTTACTCTTGACGTCCCTTCTGGGATAAAAAGAGTATTTACCGTAGAAGCGTACAATGCTTCGAATCAGAAACTGTTTAGCGGAAGCAATGAGAGCGATGTGGCCGCAAATGCCATCACAAATGTCAGAATCGAGCTTTATGTCGATTCGACAGCCGCAGGAGTGGTCCGAATGACTATAGGATTTGATAATCCGTATTTAGGAATAGGCAAAGTGCCCTCTTGCATTGGTCATGCGTTCAAAGTCGGGCAAAGTCCGAGCACGGAAATTCCGGAATCACAAATTGCCGAAATTTATGCCTACGCGAAAGGAAAAATTTCTATCGCGAGAACATACTCGACGACACATGGTAATCAATATGCCGCAAAATATTGCGCACAATACGGAATACCGCTATGGCTTGGAGTAAATTTTAGCGACGATGCTGTCGAAACCCAAAAAGAGGTTAATTCTGCGATCAGTATCGCAGGCCAATATCCTCTTGCAGGAATCGTAGCAGGAAATGAATACTTTCTTGGAGAAACGAAAGATGAAGCCAAGCTCATAGCTTGTATAAATCAGCTTAAGGCCGCTCTGCCAAACATTCCAATCGCCTATGCAGAAACATCCGATATTTGGAAAAATAACGGCGCAGGCAAACAACAGCTGGCAGCATCTGTAGACGTAGTAATGGCTCATCCTTGGGCACATTGGAATGGAATAGATGCGAAGGAAGCTGTAAAATTCATGGCAAATGAATATGCGGCACTGAAAAATATTTATCCAGGAAAAAGAATAATTCTTGGAGAAGTAGGCTGGGCATCAGAAGGTCCAAAGTATATAAACGCTGAGCCGTCTCTGCTTAATCAAAGACTGGTAATCGACGAGTTTGTGCCTTGGGCCAAAGCAAACAATGTAGAGTACATGATCTTCTCTCTCATTGATGAACCATGGAAAACCGAAGGTGGAGTCGGATCACACTGGGGCATGTGCTATTACAATTCGACTACTGGGCTAATAACTCCCAAATCTGGAATCAATCAGATTTGGTTCTGACGCTCATATTAAAGGGGTGTAATATGAAAAAATCATACTTTGCAGCCGCAATTATCGCTTTTATAGCCATAATATTAACCGGCTGCTCGACAGACCCACCCGCAGAAAATCCTGTTATCCCAAACGTTCCATCTGGAACTGTAAAAATGACAGTTTTTCTCCCAAGTGGGTTTATAATGAAGCGTTCTGTTTCTGAAATTGTAAGCCTAAAAGCTACGATTACAGGTGTCGGAATGACAGAAATAAGCAAATTGCTTGTCCTGAGCAGTGTTACACACTCAGCGATAGGTACTATATTAGTACCAGCTGGTGCAGCGCGAAGATTTAGTATTGATGCTTTAGATATTGCCGGGACTGTAATTTATTCTGGATCAGTAGAATCAGATGTTGTTGCAAACGCGACAACTGATCTGCAAGTAGTGTTGAAGCCAACCCTTGGCAGTGTCGATTTGGAGATAATTCTCCATACCGGAGACCCAGCCTTAGTCGTGACTTATCAGCCGCCAATTGGCTCGTTTAAATGGGTCGAGGGCACTATTGCCGGAGGAGTTCATCCCGACAGGTTGGCTCTTGCTCCGTATATCCGAGGCGCAGCTGGTGGGTGGTGGAATAAACCACTTTTTGAGCAGCCAAAAGTTATTCCGAATTCAGACGGAACATGGAAATTCAACTACACAACAGGAATGAACGACGAAAACTCTCCTGAGATAGTAATCTATCTTATCTGGAGAGACACGGCCATCCCAAACGCTGGAGGCCGACCAACCCTTCCAGACATTCCAGGAAAGCTGGATACGTATAGAAAACTTAGATAAAAACACAGCTGGGCTTGAGAGATCAAGCCCAGTTTTTTTATATAAAAATTTTTATCTTCATACTCAGAGTGTAGTATTTAGTATGACAAACCCACGCTCATTGACATTCCAGTCGTTCCGAGTATCATATTAATTATTAAGTACGGTTTTTGAGAGGATTTTTCTTTTTTTGGACCTACTTGGGAGAGTCGCAGCATACGGGCTCTCTCTTTTTCTTGCAATTTTTTTGTCAAAATATAATTATAAAAAAAAGCTGAGCATATATTTGCTCAGCTTCTGCGTTTAATAAACTATTTTAGGGGTTATGCTTTTTGCGCCCCTTAGCTTTTTTACCCTGATTGGTAATACCTTTGCGACCTTTCGCACCCTGCTGAATTCGCTCCTCGGCATCAGTATCTGTATCAGACATTGAATCGACGATATCGCGATCTACAGGAAACGGATACTCTCGACGATGAGACACGGCAATAACGTGCTCGATTACACCTTTTGAATTTCGCAAAGTAGGCTGTCTTTCCAAGATGTAGTCAATAAGTTCAATGTCTGAGGCATCCTGATCAGGATAAGCTGCAAACAAATCGTTCACCCATGCATTTACATACCATGTAAGGTTCAGATGCACTATCTCTTTTAGATAGCATGGCGTCAGTTCGTTTAGCTGCTGAATGAAGCTAACCGAAAAACCCTCAACGTTAAACTCATCTTGGATAGCCACGAGTTGGTTGGCAGCCACTTGCTCAAGCTGCTCCTGTACAATACTCATATCTCCACCTCCTAGATTTATCTATAACACATAATCGACAAATATGCTAGAGCAAAGATCCGATGAATATAAAAATAGATGCCTTGCATTTAGCAAAACATCTATAAGCTCTAAGGGACAATTTCTACTGACGTTCCGGCCGGTGCCCACTCGTACAATTTTTTCGCAAAATCGTTGTACAAACGAACACAACCGTTAGATGCTGGGTGGCCTATTTTATTACCCGGATGAGCCAGCACCTTGCTAGATTTACTTGGCCAACCATGCATTAGATGATGGTCGTGAAATTGCATCATCCACGAAAGCCAACAATTGTATGGCTTATCATAAGCTGGCCCAACAGCCTTTCTACCAATTTTGAAAAACCCAAGATGATTATGTCGGCCTTTTCTGGCTGTACTGACCAAAGACTGCATAATCAGCAGATTGTTCTCGTAGCAGAACATTTTCTGCATTGAAATATCAATCAGGATCTCTTTTCCCTGATGCAAAGGAAAAAGTGTTTCACCTATGCGTACAGCATCCGCTGTGATTTCATACTCAAGATCCAGTAATTTTGCAAACTCTTTCGCGGGCAGAAATGATGAACCAGCAAATGAAAGTATCGGAGACGCTAGCTCCGTTTGCATACAGTTTACTGCAATCTGCTTCGATCCAACTCCCAGCTGGATGATTGTATAAGCTGAAACAAGCTTTATCTTATTATTCTCAGCTTGAACTGAAAAGTTCAAATTTTTCGCAAACTGTCGTGTCGGAATAAGCACGATGTCTTTATAGACAAACGGCTCTACTCGACGAATTAAGTCTTGCCCGTAAACAGGCATCGATATGAAAATCGATAGAATACTCAAAAGACATAGCACCAGCATCATCTGGCCACCTCCTACTTCTTTGATGAGCAGGATTATAACATTAAGAGATTATGATGTCAACAATAGCTGACAATTCAGAGAGCTATGTTATTTCAGATGTTTCCACTGACGAAATAATAAATATAGAAATAATATTATTCCAACATAAAAGATGATAGCCGAGTAGATGGGCAGATGGAAAAAGAATTGGTAAGTGGTGAAACTGATTGGCAAGAAAGCCAAAAGCACGTAGGCTCCCCACTTTTTACCTTTATAAACTGCATAGATCGCAGGAATACCAAGAACAAACCACGCAACAGCCAAGACCAGATACCAACTTGGAGTGTGGCCAATAACAAAATCAGCAAATTTAGGAGAGAATGGAAATACGAGATATTTGGAGAAATCGATAAACAAAAGACTAGCAAAAGTATTTTTTTCGAAGAGTCTAATCTTACCATGTTTTATTTCATTTGGATCGTGCAGTGTGTCCTAGTCTGTAATAGTAATGCCGGTCATTCTATCGACAAGGTGCCAAGTACCACTTGAATCTTTTATGTATGCATCAATTCGATAAGTTCCTGGAGCAAAGATATATTTTCCACCGTGAAAATAATTGATACTTGCAACAGTAGTGGCGCCAGCTACACTTTCTGGAGATTTATATTTCGTCACATAGCTATAATTCGCCTTATTATCCTGATTACAAACCTCCATCGTTGTAGCAAAGCCAGTAATGTAGCTACCGTCTGACTTCTCGAAACGAACGTGCATGGAGTTTGGGTCGGACTTATCGACCAAACCCTTGTACGAAAAGGTACGGACATCGTTTGCGTTCGAGACCTCGTTCGAACCCTTACCGATATATGGGGCAGAATAAATAGTATCTTTCCAGCCATCCATCATTCTTGGGATGTCAGACATCGTGCTCGTACAATCTGACAACGAAATTCCGTTTACCTTTTGCAGGCCCGATGTGTCAGTGTTATCACTAGATTTATTCGCATGAATGCCTGCAATCAAACCGAACGATAGAAGAAAAGAAAAGACTAGCCAAAAAAGTGAAATTATCCAAAAAATGATCATCATTCTGAAAATTTCGGTGAACAAATAAATAAGGAAGATTAGCAGCCAAACGACCAAAACCAACCAAAACCAGATCACAAAACCAATCTTAATAAAGACAAGCACTACAGAGATTAGCGCGAGCAAAAGTAAAATTATCATCACCAGAGTAAGCTTTTTCTTGATCTCAGACATTTTCACTCCTTATTTAACTAATAATGTTATTTTATATTTTACGCTTTTTCCATAAATATTACATCAACGTCGACTCCAAAATGCACGATAAATAAAAGGGAAAGATAGCGAGAGCAAAATCAATATGCAGTATTCAACGAAATAAATTAAGGATGAAAAATTGGTAAAGTCCTGAGCGCCATAGGTTTTAGTCACATATTGTATAACAAATGATAAAATTAAAAATATTGCCGCACAGACAGAAGATAAAAATCCAACATGATATTTAAAAAGTAGATATATCGCTTGAAAACCATAGGCAAGAACCCAAAAGATTGCCCCAAAAGTCATCCAATCAAAACCATTCAAGATCATCCACGTCGGATAGTAAATCAGTGCAGCGACAAAATAAAACAGGCTCGGAATAACACTGAAAGCAAGTAAGAAATTGTTTGGCTTAGTGTCCAAAGACTGCGCCCAGACGAGAGAAAGCATGGCTGGAAAAACTGGGCAAATAACCAAAAAAGGCCAGAGGTAAATAGGGATTTTGCAAAAAATCTCCCAATCATAGACTGCCGCCATGGCCGCCCACGCAAGATCAAGAACGATAATTCCTATAATAATTTTATAATTCAGTTTTTTGCTCATACTAACACGATGCTACTTTGCTAATATCTTAACAAACCTAAGGTCGTCGTACGAATATTTTCCGCCGAGCTGGTGAAAAATAGATGTAAGCTTGCCGCTTATATCCTTTTTGACCGCACTTTGGATCAGCTTCAAATCCTTTAACGCAGATGGTGAGAGTGCTCTGTTTAATTCACTTTTTTTGATTTTTCCGTTTCTTGCGAGATCCATAATATGAGCAGAAACTGTGCCTTCGCTAAGTTTTCTAGTTTCGGAAATTTGTGATATTGTCATACCCTTTTTCCATAAAGTTAATGTTTCGTCTGCAGTTTTGGTCTTTAACTTCGTGCTTTTCCTTTTCTCTGGCAAGACTAGTTCATCAATATCCATGCTTCCGCCACATTTAACAACAAAATCAAGTGTTAGCTGAGCCATTTCAATATCGGAAATCTTAGAAAATAGCTTCTCGGCACTAGTCGAGTCGGCGTGCATCTGATGATCCTTTTCCAGCACCTCAGGGTCTACCTGAAACGCTTTATCATTCCAACCGAGCAAATGTATACCAGACAGCCGACGAACTCTAGAGAGAGCAACATAGCCTTGACCATATTCAAAGACTCTTGATAGGTCGATAACCGCTTCATCCAAGCTAATCCCTTGGCTCTTATGTACAGTGATCGCCCAAGCGAGGCGAAGTGGTAACTGAGAGAGGCGACCTTTTTCTTTTCTATCTTCTTCAATGATCCAGTCAGCATATTCAACCACAATTTTTCTTCCACTACGAATTTTCACGATAGGAAACTCAGTTTCTTTCTGAAAACCTTCGACTACTCCAAGAGTACCATTCACATAGCCGGCTTTTTGATTGTTTTTTGTGAACATCACCGCAGCACCCACCTTCAGATATAAATTTTCAGGTGAAAGACAGCCTTTTTTCATCGCACTAATCAGAGCTTCATGCCCCTTTACGATCATTGGGAAATATTGTGTCTCCGCTTGAATCTTTGCTAGCATTTGATCATTTACATAGTCGACATTTTCATTATGCGAATAAAGCTTAGGCGCTTGTTCGGGAATAGCAGAGATATCGACTTTTCTTTGCTTGAGGGAACTTAGTGCAATATCGTCAAACTTGTTACTTCTGATTTTTGATAGTAGCGAGAGTAATTCCCCATCATCTTGCCGATACTGCTCAGTAATGTAGCAGGTCGCGAAATCAGCCTCACAAAAGACAGAGGCATCGTAAGCAAAGCGCATTGGACCATCGTCAAAAAGATTCTCTTGCGAGAATTCATTATAATTTCTTCTCGTAACTGGTGGCAGCTGAAAAAAATCTCCGACTAGGATAACTTGCATACCGCCAAAAGGTTTTGTATTGCTTTTCACACTTCGGCAAACCGCATCGATCATTCCTAACGTTTCTGGTGGAAGCATAGAAATTTCATCGATAATAAGAATTTTCGCTGGCCCAACTCTTTTTTTTATATAATCATTGCCCACAATATTTTTCAAATCCCCTGGTCCAAGACGATTCTTTATTCCTATTCCGCACCAAGAATGAATAGTCATACCACCGATATGAGTCGCAGCAATTCCAGTCGAGGCAGTAATGGCCGGCTTGATGCCATGTGAATGCAGATAAGAGACATACTGATTTATCGTGTACGTTTTACCACTGCCTGGCTCGCCAGTCAGAAAAACATTTACACCGGACTTTAAGATTTTCAGGGCAGTGTTTTGATCCATAGGTTTCATTATCACAAAAAAATAGAGGTAATAGAATACCTCATGCCTCAAAAAAATGATCGTCTTATATTTAAGACGATCATCGGAACTTACCACCCAAAAATTTCTTTTGCGGCATTTATTGCCATTTCATCTGCGAATCGCTGCTCTAATATTCTTTTTCGTTCTCGAGATCGAAAATCAGTTGCTGGGATTCGTACTACCTCTATCGGTACGCCGAGGCCAATTGCGGAAAGATAAATCATCGCGTCAAACCCCCAACTCAGCTCTGCCTTTTTACTTCTCAGCCCAGCTTTGCACCAAATGCGGTAAGCTTGGGACCGAAGTGCCGGCAATACGTTTCTACTAATCGCGCAGAAGCCATGTGCTCCTGAAATAATTAGTTTACCGCCGGTGGCATCGGAAAACATTTTTGGAGTTATCTCGGAATTTGAAAAAAATTCAAAACTAGCTCGGGGCATTAATTCCTCTCCGTGCTCCAAATCGCCAACGACCACTCCCTCTATTTGCCTTGCTCTTTCAGCCAATTCGCCGATGTATCGAGCTGGATGTTCCTCTACATCGAGACGAACCATCACATCTACACTCCCAGTCTTGCTATATGCTTTGTTTAGCGTGCAAGCTAAGCCTGGTGAACTAATAAGCGGATGGAAACCAAATCTACTGATTGCCTCGGTCTTCGAAAAATCTCCTTCTGTGCCGTTCAATGCGGGTATAATGTAGGCATCTGGGTACAATCGTTTGATCTCTGCAAATATACAGGGTTCGCTACGAAGATATCTTCCCGAATGCTCACCATTTAAATCTGGAACGACAATAGCCAGCTTTGGCTTATTCATAAATCTCCCTCCTCGACTTTTTCTGTGTGCGAATTTGTAGTATACAACTTTTCAGATTATTGTCAATCCAGTATTACAAAAGAAGACCATTCGAGAAGGTCTTCTTTTGTAATACTATGTGTGATTATTTAGACTTTTCCGAGATCAATCTCGTCGGTAAACTGAATCTGGCTGACAAAATCTGGCATATGACTCACCATGATCATCGCGCCTTTGTACTTATCAATCGCTTTCGCAATAATAGGCAAATGACGGAAATTGATGTGATTTGTTGGCTCGTCCATGATCAGCAGTCCTGGCTTCATAAGGACCAAGCAAGCGAAGGAAAGTAAACCTTTCTGACCTTCGGAGAGCTCACTAACCTTATGGCCCATGACGTCCCCGGTAAGAAGAAAACCGGCTGCGACAGAACGCATATCATGCGTATCTACACCCTCGGCACGTGAGCTATCCAGAGAATCAAAAACAGTTTTATCAAAATCTAGATTTGAGAAATCCTGGCTATAGTAGCCGATTTTTACACCATCAAGGATCTTCGCACCTTTATTCTCGCCGGCAACAAGTGAACGCAAGAATGTGCTTTTACCGATGCCATTTGGACCGACAACGATAAGATGGTCACGTTTACGAATAATCTTATCAATTTCTCGAGTTTTTGGCTCGTGATTCTTGAAGGCAGTAACCGAAGTAATAGTAACAATATCACCAACAATTTCTTGCATCGGAATATCAAATTCGCGGATAGTTCGGTCTTCGTGACGGACGTCGATAACCTCATCCTCCATCTCGACGACTTCTTCCTTTAGTTTCTTCGCGAGCTGACGCATCTTGCCACCCTTATTTGAGAAGAAGTTTACTTTTTCTTTGCGATCCAAAATAGATTTCTTCAGCTGGGCATTTTTTCTCTCTTCGCGCTCAACTCTTTTGGTAATTTCTTCCACTACAGAGTAGTAGTCGCCAACATAATTTTCAATTTTGTGTGTGAAAACATTTAGATAAATAACGCCTTCGGTAAAACAATTCAAGAAATCTGCATCATGAGAGATCACGATGACTGTTTTTTTGTATAAAATAAGAAATTGAATAAGATGATCGATACCAGCTTGGTCAAGATTATTTGTTGGCTCATCAAGCAATAAAATATCTGAGTCCTGGATAAGCGCAAAAGCAAGAAGAAGTCTGGCCTGCTGACCACCGGAAAGCGCACCGACAAGTCTGTCTGTCGGAACTTCCAGATTGACTGCGTCCATAACCTTGTGTGCTTTGCTTGGTAGATCGTTTGATCGAATAGGAAAAGCTTTTGCGAAATAATCCATGATCGAAAGCGTCAGATCTTCTCGAGCCATGACCTGGCGACCAGTTGCAATCGTAATATCGTTTGCAATAGAAATTCTGCCTTCTTTTGGCTTAAGCTCCCCCATGATCATTGAGAATAAGGTGCTCTTACCGGCGCCATTTTGACCCATCAGAGTAATTTTCGAACCACGGCGCACAGAAAAACTAGCCTCTTGTAGAAGTGGCTTGTCGTGCTTGTATTCGAAGGTAACTTCGTCAAATCTAAGGATTACTTCATCATTCATAATTGTATTGGATAAAAAATAAAAAAGGCGTTCATTTCGCCACAAATTTATTATAGCACATTATTCAAGAAAGTACAGGGCAAAAATTGTTTTTATAACATTTTCTGATTTGTATTTTCTCCAATAAAAGTCTTATAATTAGCATATGAAATACAACGAACTTACAAAAGAGCAAGCAAACGTGATAGAAAACAAGGCAACGGAAGCGCCATTTTCTGGTGAGTATAATGAATTTTTCAAAGAGGGACTGTATGTGTGCGCAAGATGCGATAATCCTCTCTACGATTCAGCTGCGAAATTCAAATCTGGCTGTGGTTGGCCTTCTTTCGATGACGAAATCACCGGTTCGGTAAAAAGAATTCCTGATGCAGATGGGATGCGCACAGAAATTGTCTGCGCAAACTGTGGCGCTCACTTGGGACATGTTTTTGTTGGCGAAAAGATTACAGCAAAAGATACAAGACATTGCGTAAATTCTCTATCTATAAAGTTTATCCCAAAGGACAAACAATGATCAAAACTGCATACTTTGCGTCTGGCTGTTTCTGGGGAACACAGTACTATCTCGACAAGGTCGAGGGCGTAGTCTCTACGAGCGTCGGCTATATCGGTGGCGAAGTCGCAAACCCTACTTACGAACAAGTTTCGACTGGCACAACAGGGCATGTCGAGGCGATAAAGGTGGAATATGATCCCGAAAAAATTAGCTACGAGGAGCTGACGAAGGCGTTTTTCGAAACACACGATCCAACTCAAGTAAATGGTCAAGGTCCAGATATTGGTTCGCAGTATTTATCAAAGATTTTCTATGCCGACGAAGAGGAGAAGGCAGTTGCAGAAAAATTGATAGCGATTCTGACAGAAAAAGGCATGAAAATAGCAACAAAGCTCGAACCAGTTGCTGATTTCTATATTGCAGAAGATTATCACCAGAACTATTATGACGGAAACGGCCAAACGCCATACTGTCATACTTATCATAAATATTTCGACAAATAGCTAGCTAATCACTAAATTATTGCAGGGTATTGCATTATTTTTGCTATTGGCATATAACGATACTAATCATCTGTCAATAACATATTTCAGGTGGTCAATGGAGGTAATATTATGAGCTTTAAGCAAAATATTACTCTTGCACTGTGTCAGCTCAATAATTCTGATTTCAGCATTTTTGAAAAGACACCTGACATCGACGATGTCTTGATATCTCAGCTTACCAAGACTACTCGGGAAGTAGCACTTGATTTGTTATCTGCCATCGCGAATCGCGAGCATGGCGATGAATACTCCGGCTACGGCTACGGAGCTGTGGATCCAGGTAAAAACCTGAATCCGATCAAACTACCGCTGCTTCCGCCAAAGCAAAATCAGGATGATGACCACGAATGGTTTCATCACAAAAAGCACTAAAACACAAAACCTCGTCAAGGATGACGAGGTTTTTTATATGATTACTATTCGTTTTCCGAGCCGGCGCCGCCCTTTGCAAGGCGTTTCTCATACTTTTTTAGCACTTCTGCTAGTGTTTCATCAAGCGAGATATCCAGCTGATTAGCGATGATCGCGAGAACGAAGAGCACATCACCCATCTCAGATTTGATTTCATCATTGATCTCAAGTGGCTTTTTGCCGTAATCCGACATTTTCAAGATTTCTTTCGCCACCTCACCAACTTCTGAGACCAAATCAAGCGTCCGATGCTCAAGGGGAGCATCTAAGTCATACTTTTCACAAAAATCTTTAATATTTGACTGCACTA
>Ga0194057_10000850_pt1 | contig 15908 bp, 12 predicted proteins | sample SepL4415m_MetaG_FD_155474 | JGI IMG/M metagenome (GOLD analysis project Ga0194057, IMG submission 155474) | Anoxic zone freshwater microbial communities from boreal shield lake in IISD Experimental Lakes Area, Ontario, Canada - Sep2016-L442-15m | ecosystem: Environmental > Aquatic > Freshwater... | reverse complement strand
AATCAGTTGGAACCCCAGGTTCCGCGGGGTGGCAGCTGGCGCAGACGGGAACATGTGGTTTGCCGGTGATCCAGACCCGTCCGGCAACGCCACGCTGTTCCGCGTGGCCACCGGCGCAGTGCCCACATCGCTGGCTGCGCCGACAATCTCGGGTGCTGCGACGGCTGGTTCGACCCTGACGGCCGACCCCGGCGCGTGGACGTACCAGCCCAGTTCATATGCGTACCGCTGGGAGCGCTGTACTACGGCCGCAAGCGGCTGCACGGTGATCGCAGGGGCCACTGCTCAGAAGTACAAGGTGACTGCCGCTGACGCAGCGAGGTACCTGCGCGTGGGCGTGGTGGCCACCAACTTGAGCGGCCCCTCTGTGCTGGCCTACTCGAAGACGATTGCCGATGGCGACACGGTGGTGCCGGGTGGCGGTGCCGCCGCTGGTGGGGGTACCCCACGCGGCACGAGCAGCCCTGGTGCCTACGTCGGTCCCGTGGCCATCGGTGAGAACACCCTGCTGTGGACCCGTGGTTCGGCCACAGCGATCACAACCGGCTATCGGGTTGCCGGTGCGGGGCACTTTGCCCAGTCGGCCACCGCACGTGGCGTGAAGATCTGCTCCACGTCGCGCACTGTCACTGCCGCCGGTACCTACACCGCCACGTGTCGACTGAATGTGGTCGCCCGGGCGATGCAGCGGAGCCGACCGCTGCGTGTCACCGTCACCAGCACCTACACGCAGGACGGTCTGCCCACTGCGATTGCTCAGGTACGCCTCACGCTGCCGCGCACCGGCGGGGCAGCACCGGTCACCGGCTAGGCGGCACTGCTCGTCAGGCCCGATTGGCCGCGACGAACGCCGCCTGCACAGGCAGCACCTCGCGGGCCCCGGGCATGAGGCCCAGCATGATGGCGAAGTCGTGGATGGCGTCCGTCGCTTCGACCACCTCGCACGGCGTGACCACGGTGTCGCGCAGCTTGAATTCCATGGCCAGGCCGAGTCCGCCCGCCGCGCTGTCGACGATGAGGCGCCACGGGGCATCGAGGGTTCGCCGTGGTACCGCTGAAACGCCTCGGGCAGCAGCGCCGGGGCCCGCTGCAGCTCATCGCTCTCGCGGCTAGAGCCAGTCCCTGCGTTTGAAGATGACGTAGAGACCCACAGCGATGACGACCATCAGGAAGATCGCCCACAGGTAGCCGTACTGCCAGTGGAGCTCCGGCATGTTGTCGAAGTTCATGCCGTAGATCGTTCCGACCAGGGTGGGGGCGAAGATGATGGCCGCCCAGGAGGAGACCTTCTTCATCTGCACATCCTGCGCGTGCGAACGCTCACTGAGGGACTTCGTCTCGAGTGTGAGATTCACGTGCAGAAGGTTGTCGAGCAGCTGCCGGTAGCCCTCCACCATGTCGATGAGGCGCAGCACGTGATCGTGGATATCGCGTAGGTAGCGCCGCTCGTCGGTGTCGCCCCCGCACCGGGCCATCATCCCGGCGATCATTCCATCAAGGGGTCCGAGCGCCCGCTGGAATCCGATGACCTCGCGCGTGAGCTGGTAGATGCGGCGAGAGGTGCCGTCGCCGCCCGTCGTGGCGCTCTCTGAGAAGAGGGCATCCTCGATCTCGTCGATGTCGTTCTGGATGCCCTCGGCCACCGGGGCGTACTCATCGACCACGCGGTCGATGACCGCGTGCAGCGCTGGCCCGGATCCCTGCGCGAGAAGCTCGGGCCGCTTCTCCAGATCGTCGCGCACGGCAGCGATGTGGGGCGCCTGACCGTGGCGGATCGTGATGATGAAGCCCGGGCCGGCGAACACGTGGAGCTCGCCGAATACCACCGTCTCGGCGGCATCGTCATAGGCAGCCGGGCGCATGACACAGAACAGCACGTCGCCGTAGACATCGAGCTTGGCGCGCTGATGCGCGTTGACGGCATCTTCCACCGCGAGATGGTGGAGGTGGAAGGCGTGCGCCACCTGAGTGAAGGACGCGCCATCGGCGCCGTCCAGATCGATCCACGCCAGATTGCCGGAATGTGCCGCATCGGCGATCCCCGTCCAGTCGGTGGACCCGGTCTGCACGCAGACGCCATCGCGATACACGGTCGAGGTGGTGGACACGCCGGGACCGTACTCACGGTCCCGGCGCAGTCGTTATGCGGCAACCCCCGGCACGTCCAGTTCGTGATCCGGAATCTCGCTGGTGAGAAGCGCGCCACAGGTGACGGCCGCGACCAGGAAGATGAGCGCTGACCACCAGAAGGCGACCGAATACCCATGTACGGCGGCCTGGGCCTGTGTAGCCGGGCTGCTGGGGTCACTGGCCCCCACGAGAAACGAGGCCACGGCCGTTGCGAAGATGGTGCTGAGCAGCGCCGTGCCGATCGAGCCGCCGATCTGCTGGGTGGTGTTGACCATGGCCGAGGCCACACCGGCGTCGTTGGTGTCCACACCCATGGTGCCCACCTCGAAGGAGATGGCGAAGACCAAGCCGAGGCCGAGGCCGGTCACGATGAGGCCCGGCAGTACGTGCGTCACGTAGGCGGTATCCACCCCCAGTTGGGTGAACAGCACCATGCCGATGGCCCCGAGGAATAGCCCGATGGTGATTGGAATACGCGCACCGATCCTGGGGAGAAGGAGCGCTGTGGATGTGGTGGCGGTCACCATGATTGCCCCGATCATGGGCAGGAAGGCCAGCCCGGTCTCGATGGGCGAGTACCCCAGCGTGGTCTGCAGGTAGTACGTGAGGAACAGGAAGACGCCGAACAGGGCCATCGATGCCAGCGTGAGGCCCAGATACGAGCCACCTCGGTTGCGGTTGAGCACAACACGCATGGGCAGCAGTGGGTACTTCACGCGGGTCTCGATGACCACGAAGATGGCGAGCAGCACGACCGCTGCGATGAGCAGACCAATGGTGATGCCGGCGGTCCACCCGTCGGTCTGGGCCTTTGAGAACCCATAGACCAGCGACAGGAGCCCCAGGACCGATGTGATGGTGCCCGGAAGGTCGAGGTGCGCTGACCCGCGACGCGACTGTACGAGCAGCACGACTGCGGCGATTGCCGCAGGCACGGCGAGGACCAGGTTGACCCACAGGCACCAGCGCCACGACAGGTACTCGGTGAGCACTCCGCCGAGCAGCAGACCGAGTGCCCCGCCACCGCCGGCGATGGCGCCATAGATGCCAAAGGCCTTGCCCCGCTCTTCGGGCTCCGTGAAGGTGGTGGTGAGAAGCGACAGGGCTGCGGGTGCGAGCAGCGCACCGAAGACACCCTGCAGTGCGCGCGCGGTGACCAGCACGGTGAAGTCCTGGGCCAGACCGCCAAGAGCCGATGCCGCGGCGAAACCGATGAGGCCGCCGATAAACACCCGCTTGCGCCCGAAAAGGTCGCTCAGGCGGCCGCCGAACAGCAGCAACGAACCGAATGCCAACGCGTATGCCGTGATGATCCACTGGCGGTTTGCGTCGCTGAACCCGAGATCCGCCTGTGCGGACGGGAGGGCGATGTTCACGATGGTGGCGTCCAGAACGACCATCAACTGTGCAAGCCCGAGCACTGCCAGGATTGCCCATCGACGGTTGTGGTGCGGGTCGGCGTGCGTGGCCGCGTTCGTCATCAGGTGGTCAGGTCCCGTTCGCTGTGGGCACAGGCAAGGGTGCGTGCGCGATCAAGCACCCTAGTCGGTCAGTCGAACGTGGTGATTGCCCATCGGGCCGCCTCCTCCATCACTTCGATCCTGTCCAGATGGCCCCCCGTAACCGTTCCTCCGTCGGCGACCATCAGCCATGCACCCTCGACCTCAACCAGGTCGACCTCGGGCACCACCGTGCCGTTACCAAGACGTTCCTGCAGCACAGGATCGAACATCTCATACAGCAGCACCATGTCGGCGTCGTCGGCGACGCGAACCGAGAAGGCCCGGTTGAATGACCGGTTCTCCAGATCGACCGCCTTCATCCGTCCGATCCCGGCCACGTGGTCATCGGCACCCTTGAGCGCCTTCCCGAGGCGTGACCTGCGGACAAGACGCAGCGGGGTGATCTTGGGTTGCTGCGACATGAGGGCAACCACATGGTGGGTGTACGACGTAATGGGGGTGCCGTCGGAGTCGTACGTCTCGGTCTCGTAGCAGTGGTTGGCGATGCGCACGGCCACGCCATCCACGGTGCCGGCGAGCACGTCGGTGACGTAGCGGCGAGTGCCCTTGCGGAGGAGGGGAGTGGCCTCAGGGAATGCCTCATGAGCCAGCATGTAGTCGTCGAACCGCGACTCGAACGGCTCCGGCGCCGGGCCATCAGGCGCGTCGCGACCCCAGTAGGCCCAGCCGTTGGCCGCAGCCCAGTCGCTGATCATCGTGCTTGACGCCCGTGTGCCCGCCGCCTGCCACGCGAGGTAGGCGGCACAGGCGATGATGATGACCACGAGCACAGCGGTTCCCCCGACCATCACCACGGCACCGCTGTCGGCGGCGACAATCGCGAAGCCACTGCCGAATAGGACGATCGCTACCGCGGTCCAGATGATCGTCTTTCGCATGTGGGAGCGCATCTCCACCGCACGGCGCGCGCGATAGATGGTGTCCGGAGCGCTCGGCATGGGTGGAATATGCCCGAAAACGAGGACGGGCTCCTCGAAGAGGAGCCCGTCGGCACATCAATGGGGGTGCCTCACGGCACCCGCGGCTCAGACGGCCGTGACCTGCTGTGCCTGCGGACCCTTGGGGCCCTCACCAGCGACGAAATTCACTCGCTGGCCCTCATCGAGGGAACGGTAACCCGAACCCTGGATCTCTGAGAAGTGCACAAACAGATCCTTACCCCCGTCATCGGGGGTGATGAAGCCGAAGCCCTTCTCGGCGTTGAACCACTTCACGACGCCTTCCGGCACGCTATCCACCTTGTTCGGCGAGGAATGCCACTGCACGCCGAGCTTTGTACCGACGGCTGCTTTTCCACGCATTGCTGAGATCACCAGATCGGTGATCGAGTGGAACGCTAGTCCTCCCCCCGGCGGAAGGCCCAATTCTGCGTTGCAGCGTTACCGGATTGGTACAAATTCGGAGAGTTCTCCCCGCTCAATGAACATTCTTCACTTCTTCTGGGTGCGGATGAATGCGGTCAAACCGAAGGCCCCGACCGCTGACATTCCCATTCGGCGGTAGAAACCATCGGCATCACGCTCGGCGATGAGCACCTGGTGGTGGAAGGTTTCGAGGGGGTAATGATCGAGCACCGTGCGCAGCAGCTCGCGACCGATTCCCTGTCCCTGACTGTCGGGCAGCACAAGAATGTCGGCGATGTACACGGCGAATGCGCCGTCGCTCATCGTGCGGACGAAGCCCACGATGCCATCATCCTGCACGGCCACCAGTGCGAGGTCTGCCCGCTCCACCGCAGTGCGCAGGCGCTCCGGGGTGCGTGCATGGCTCCAGTTATTTGCCGCATACACGGCCAGGATGCCGGGGAAGTCGTCAACGACCTCCACCTGCCGTATTTGCGCTGGCGCGCCAATCGTTGTCACCGGTGGAGTCCTCCAGGAGTTGGTACCGTCACCCGCCGATGACGACACCACCGAGCGAACTTCCGGAACGGTACGACCCGGCGGCCGCCGAGGCCCGATGGCAGGGCATCTGGGACGCCGAGAAGGCCTTCCATGCCGAGCCGGTGGCCCGCGACGGCGAGGTGGTCGTCATCCCCGATCGGCCCAAGGCGTACGTGCTGGAGATGCTCCCCTACCCGTCGGGTGAGATCCACATGGGGCACGTCAAGAACTACACGATGGGCGATGTGGTCGCGCACCACCGTCGCCGCACGGGTCATGTGGTGTTCCACCCCATGGGCTACGACGCCTTCGGCCTGCCGGCCGAGAACGCGGCCATCCGCACGGGTGAACCCCCGGCGGAGGTCACCGCCCGGAACATTGCCGCCATTCGCACCCAGCTGAAGCGCCTCGGGTTCTCAATCGACTGGGACGTGGAGATCTCCACGGCCGACCCGGGCTACTACCACTGGACTCAGTGGATCTTCCTGCGGTTTCTTGAGAAGGGGCTGGTCGAGCGCCGCGAGGCGGCGGTCAACTGGTGCCCCAAGGACCAGACGGTGCTTGCAAATGAGCAGGTGGTGGATGGGCTGTGCGAGCGATGCAAGGCGCCCGTGGAGCTCCGTCAGCTTCCGCAGTGGTTCCTGCGCATCACCGACTACGCGCAGGCACTGCTTGATGACATGGACCTGCTGGTCGACTGGCCCGAGCGCGTGCTCACCATGCAGCGCAACTGGATTGGCCGATCGGTGGGTGCCCGGGTGGAGTTCGGGCTCGACGACGGTTCGGCAACCATCCCGGTGTTCACCACGCGACCCGACACGCTGCATGGGGCCACGTTCTTCCTCGTTGCGCCCGAGCACCCGATGGTGCCCCGCCTGATTGAGGGGCGGCCCGAGCAGGCCGAGGTGACCGCGTACGTGGGCACCGCTGCCCGCACCCCGCTGGCCGAGCGCAGCTCCGCCGAGCGCACCAAGACCGGCGTGTTCACGGGCCGGCACGTGATCAACCCGGTCAATGGGGAGCCCATTCCGGTGTGGGTGGCCGATTACGTGCTGATGGATTACGGCACCGGGGCCATCATGGCCGTGCCGGGGCACGACGCCCGCGATTTTCAGTTCGCCACCACGTTCGGGCTGCCCATCAGGCGTGTGATCGCCGAGGAGGGCGTCGAGGCGGACGCACCGCTGGTCGAGGCCATGACCGATCCCGGGCGCCTGGTGAACAGCGACGTGCTTGACGGGATGGCGGTGGAGGAGGCCAAGGCGACCATGTGCGCGTGGCTTGCCGAGCGCGATCTTGGCGACGCCACCGTGGGATTCAGGCTGCGCGACTGGCTCATCTCGCGTCAGCGCTACTGGGGTGCGCCCATTCCGGTGGTCAACTGCCCCGAGTGCGGCGTGGTACCCGTGCCCGACGACCAGCTGCCCGTGCTGCTGCCGCACATCGACGACTACGCGCCCAAGGGGAAGAGCCCGCTGGCGTCGGCCACCGAATGGCTGCACACCACGTGCCCGGCCTGCGGTGGCGCCGCCACGCGCGAGACCGACACCATGGACACCTTTGTGGATTCGTCGTGGTACTTCCTGCGCTACACCGCGCCGCACCTGAGCGATGCACCGTTCTCGCGCGAGATCACCGACTACTGGCTGCCGGTTGACCAGTACATCGGCGGGGTGGAGCACGCGATCCTGCACCTGCTGTACGCCCGCTTCTTCACCAAGGTGCTGCACGACCTGGGGCTGGTGGGAACCCGCGAGCCATTCGCGCGCCTGTTTACGCAGGGGATGATCCACCACCAAGGCGCGAAGATGAGCAAGAGCCGCGGCAATGTGGTGCCGCCCGACGACATCATCAACCGGTTCGGTGCAGACACCCTCCGCCTGTACATCCTGTTCATGGGCCCTGCGGCCGATGATGCCGAGTGGAGCGATTCGGGCGTTGAGGGGCAGCGAAGGTTTCTCGACCGCGTGTGGCGCCTGGTGATGGGACTTCCGGCGGACGGCGCGGGTGCGCGCCCGACGACGGACGAACTCGCCGGTGACGATGCAGCGCTGGCGCTGGTGCGGAAGGCCGAGGCAACCGTTGACAAGGTGAGCCAGGACATTGGCGAGCGCTTCTCATTCCACACGGCCATCAGCGCCATTCAGGAACTGGTGAACCACGCCACGCGCGACGCCGGTGACGGCACGCTCGACACGCCGATGGGTCACCGCGCCCTGCACCACGCGGCACGCACCACGGTGTCGCTGCTCTTTCCCTTTGCCCCACACATCGCCAGCGAGTTGTGGGAGCGCATGGGGGGTGGCGAACGACTGTGGGAGGAGCCCTGGCCCGTGGCCGATCCGGCGTTCCTCGTGGCCGACACGGTGACCATTGTGGTGCAGGTCAACGGCAAGTTGCGCGACCGAATCGAAGTGGCCCCCGGTATCGCCGAGGATGCCCTGCTGGAGATGGCGCTTGCACTTCCGAAGGTGGAAGCCGCCATTGCGGGTGAGCAGATCAGACGCAAGATTGTGATCCCGGGGAAGCTCGTCAATCTCGTGGTGGGCGGGAAGTAACCAACCCGCGTGGCTATTGGCACGGGGCGTGACCCCCGTGCGTGTCCCTGGTTCATAGCGTGGTGCCATGGACCGATTGCTGCCATGGCTTCGCAGGACTGGATGGATGTACGCGCTCGTCGCGGTGGTGCTCGCGGTGGTGGCATTCCGATGGTCCGCGCAGGGGCACGACGCTCCATCTGGGGGTGGCGCCGACACGGGCACATCCACGGCGGGAGTGGTGCGCCGACCGGTGACCACCTCCATGCCCATCGTGCACGTGGCTGGTGAGGTGCGGCATCCGGGCGTGTACCGCATTGGGGGCGATTCACGGGTGATCCAGGCCATCCGTCTGGCGGGTGGACCAACCGGGCGGGCCAATCTGCAGGGCCTCAACCTGGCGGCGCCGGTGGCGGACGGGCAGCAGATTCTCGTACCCACCCGCATCACCGCAGCGGCAGGCGGGACGGCATCTGCAACGGGCGGGGGAGCGGGAAGCGGCCCCATCAGCCTGTCATCGGCCACTGCGTCTGATCTGGAAACCCTCGATGGCGTGGGACCGGCATTGGCCGCTCGCATTGTGGAATGGCGGCAGGCGCATGGTGGGTTCTCATCGGTCGACCAGGTGGACGACGTCCCGGGAATCGGCCCAGCACGGCTCGAGGCCCTGCGGCCGCATCTGACCCCGTGACCAATGCCGGCGGTGCGCCGGCATTGGTCCGGCAGGCACCCCTGGTGATGCTGTGCGCACTGGCGGCGGGGTTGCTGGTGGGCCCTCACGGCGCTCCCGTGGCCTGGGCGGCCATGGGAGCGGCCGGGTGCGGATGCTGCGCGGCCATCGCGGTGCGTGAGCGGCATCCAGGTGCAGCCACCGCGCTGCTGGTGGCCGCGTGCCTGATGGCCGGGAGCGCGTGGGGCGCCGCCCGGGTTCAGGTGACCGACGTGGCGCCGATGCGCCAGTTGGGCGGGGCGAGTGGCACGGTGGTGGTGGATACCCCGCCCGCCATCACCACGTATGGCTCACGTGCCCAGGTGCTGGTGAACCACCTTTCGGGATCCGTGGCCCTGGCCCCGGGTACGCGGCTGCTGCTCGATCTACCGAGCGGCGCACCGGTGCCGAAGGTGGGGTTCATCCTTAATCTGAGGGGAGCGCTGGCGCCGGCCGCAGAAGCCGGTGCTCCCGCGTGGTGGCCGGCCTATCTACGGCGCCAGCACATTGCGGGCCGTCTGCGTGCGCACAGTTGGACTCAGGTGGGGGTGAGGGGAGGGCCGATGGGCGCGCGCGATGCCCTTCGGCGATGGGCAGGCGACAACGTGGCGGTAGGACTCTCCGGCGACTTGGAAGCCATTGTGCGGGGGATGGCCCTGGGGGGCGGGGCGGGTCTCACCGATGACACCGCCCAACAAATGCGCGATGCCGGCCTATGGCATCTGCTTGCCGTAAGTGGGCAGAACGTGGCGGTGGTGGGGATCGGCATGGCGGCGATGCTCGGTGCCGCAGGGGTATCCCGGCGGTCGCGGTTGCTCGCATCGGGCGCCGCCATGGCTGCCTACTGCCTTGCCTGCGATGGGGGTGCATCGGTGGCACGGGCGGGGCTGATGGGGGCCGTGGCGCTGATGGCTGATCTGGGCGGAAGGCCACGCGCCCGGTGGTACGCGCTGATGCTCGTGCTGGTTGTGCTGCTGGCATTGGATCCCCTGTCGGCTGACGACCCTGGGCTTCAGTTGTCGTTTGCCGCCGTCGCGGGGCTGTTCGCCATTGCGCCCCCGCTGGCGGCGTGGCTGCGGGGGCTCATGCCGGGCCGCCTTGCCGACCTCATGGCGCAGTCGGGCGCGGCCGGGCTCGCCACCGCACCGGTACTTGCATCGGGGTTCGGTCGCATCGCGACAGTCGGGTTGGTGGCCAACCTCGTGGCGGTGCCGGTGGCGGGGCCGGTGGTGGTTGTTGCGCTGCTTGGGACCGTGGCCCATTCGGTGTGGGGCCCCCTGGGGGTGTGGCTGGCGTGGGTTGCGGCCATGGGCGCAGGCGTGGTGATGGTGGTGGCACGCGTGACGGCGGCCATTCCGGGGGCGGTGGTGACGGTACCCAGTTGGGGGGTGGTTCCTCTCGCGCTGATGGCCGGGGCGCCCGTGCTGGTGTGGGCATGGCTTCGGCGGGTGCCCCAGACGGCCGTGGGATCGGGGTGGGGAATGCCGGGGCGCGGGCCTGGGGTGCGCGCGGCTCTGATCGGCTTGACGGGAGTCGCCGTGATCGCCGCCGCTGGCCTGCCGGGCTGCACTGGCCCTGCTGTGCTGCCAGCCGGACCCGCGCTGCGGGTGCTCGACATCGGGCAGGGATCGGCGGCTGTGCTGCGCGACGGTGCACGGGCCGACGTCTTGGTGGACTGCGGCCCACCGGGCGAGCCGCCGCCGGTCATCGATGCGCTTGCCCGGGCCGGCATGGATTCGGTGGGAGTCATCATCATCAGCCATGGCGCGCTGGATCACGCGGGAGGAGCCGCGGCGGTGATAGACGCCATGCCGGTTGGCCGGGTACTGCTGCCCGATCCGGATCACGATGCTCCACTGGTGCGCGAGGTGGCCGCGCATGCGATGGCGCAGGGTGTGCCCGTGACGTGGGTATCGGCGGGGAGCGAGATCTCAATTGGGCCGTGGAGCGCACGCGTGATTGGCCCGGGACCGGATGATGCGCGAAGCGCCGAGGCGAATGACCGCAGCCTGGTGGTGCTTGCCCGCGCACCCGGCCTGTCGGCGCTTCTGCCCGGAGATGCCGAGGGCAATGTGCTGCGCGACCTCTCATTGCCCCCCACGCCGGTGCTGGTGGTGTCGCATCACGGGTCGGAGGATCCGGCCATACCGCCGGTGCTGGCGCGCCTGCGGCCCGTGGTGGCGGTGGTCTCAAGCGGGGCTGGGAACCACTACGGCCACCCGCGGGCACAGGTGCTGGCGGCACTGGGGGATGCTGGCGCCGGGGTGCTGCGCACGGATTCGGGCGGGGATGTGGATCTTCGTGCGGGGCAGGGCGGAATCGTCGTGCGCCGCGGGTAACCTGAAGGCGTGTCTCACCCCGAACCACTGAAGCCCGTGTATTGGATTCACGGCGAGGACCGGGCCAAGGTCGACCGTGCCCTGCACCGGCTGGTGGCGCGCGTGGAGGCCGAAGGCGGCATGCCGGCCGAGCGGTTTGAGGCCGGTGAGGTGACGGCCCTGGAGGTGCGTGCGGCATGTGAGGCGATGTCGTTTGGCGGCACACGTCTTGTGCTCGTGCGTCGCGCAGACCAGTGGAAGGCGGCTGACGTAGAGCCGCTCATCGACTACCTGGATGACCCCCTGCCCTCGACGTGCCTCGCGCTTGTATCTGGCGGTGCACCCACGCCCAGGATGCTGAAGGCGGTGGAGGCCGCGGGCCAGTTGCTGGCGTACGGCCCGCCGGCGAAGGCGTCAGGCAAAGAGCGCATCGCGTGGTTCACCAAGTATGTCCAGGACGAGGTGAAGAAGTACGGGAGCAGCATCAGCGCGAAGCTCGCCGCCGAGGTCGTGACGCGCGCGGGGCGTGCAGGTGAGGATGCCGGGCATCTGGCGAACGAGGCCACCAAACTGGCGATGGCCGCTGGCGATGCCTCGGTGAGCCAGGATGACGTTGACGCGCTTGTGGTGGTTGACCCGCAGGCAAAGGCGTATCTGCTGGGCGATCTGATCGTGCAGGCCGATGCCCGTGGTGCGTACGCGATGCTTGCCGACCTCGCGGGTGGAAGCGAGACCACCGAGCCCATCGTCATCCAGCGCATGTTGGCGCGGCACTTCAGGGGCATTGCCGTTGCACAGGGGCCGGGTGCCACGCAATCGGACGTTGAGCGCATCGCTGGCCTTAAGGGGTATCCGGCGCAGAAGGCGGTGGATCAGGCCCGGCAACTCGGACCCGGGGCGGGTGAGTGGTGCGTGGCCCGGCTCGCCGATCTGGAACTGGATCTGCGGGTGTCATCGCTGAAGGATCTCGGCGAGGCATCCGGCGACGGCGCGCGGATGGTGCTGGAACTTGGCGTACGCGACCTGCTGGGGGCCTGCCGGGGGTGAACCGGGGAGCCCCGGCGCCATCTCGGCTCCGGGGCTCGACCCTGTATCTCTAGACGGCTCTGGTCACCAGACGTGCGACGCGCGCCTTGCGGCGAGCGGCGGTGTTCTTGTGCAGTGCGCCGCGGGCGGCCGCACGATCGATGGTCTTCACCATCTCTGCAGCCTGCTCCGGAGTGATGCTCTCACCCTCCGTGACGGCAGTCGTAAGGCGCTTCATTCCCGAACGAACGGTCGAGCGATAGCGGATGTTGGTGTCCCGCTGCTTGAGCGATCTCCGGTTGCGCTTCTTCTGCTGCTTGATGTTTGCCACGCGTGGGTCTCCCGATTCCTGTAGGTCGGCCGGGTATCGTAGCAATGGATGACCTGGGCGACAGAACGAGCGTGACGGACACGACTGAAGGATCTGACGGGCGCCCCAAGGGTGGCCTTGGCCGGTCGACGGCCGTGTTCTCATTCTGGACCGCCGTCAGCCGCGTTGCGGGGCTTGCCCGTGAGGTGGTGGCAGCTGCCCTGTTCGGTACTCAGGGCGCCATCAATGCGTTCGTCATCGCGTTCCAGGTGCCCAACCTGCTGCGCAGCCTTGTGGCCGATTCGGCCATCTCTGCCGCGTTCGTGCCCATCTACACGCAGCTGCAGGAACAGGGGCGCAAGCAGGATGCCCGCCGGCTGGTGGGCGCGCTCTCCAGCGTCATCGTGCTGGGGCTCAGCGCCATCTCCCTGTTGGCCATCCTCACCGCGCCATGGGTGATGCCGCTGCTCGCACCGGGGCTCGACTCCTCGCTGCAGCACTACCTCATCGGCCTGTCGCAGGTGATGTTTCCCATCGTGCCGCTGCTGGGGCTCACGGGGATCGTGGCCGCCGTGCTGCAGGCCGAAGGGCGGTTCACACCCACCGCATTTGTTCCCGTGCTGTGGAACGCAGTTATTTTGCTGTGTCTTGTGGGCATCAGCCCGTTCGTGGCATCCGACGAGCGCATTTGGGTGTACGCCATCGGGATCCTGCTGGGCACGGTGGCCCAGCTGCTCTACCTGCTGCCGTACATGCGGGGCTTCGGGCCATTTCCCATCAGCATGGGTTTCGGCAACCACATGGTGCGCCGGGTGCTCATCCTCATGCTGCCGGTCACGGTTGGGCTGGGGCTCATCAACATCAACGCCCTGGTGGATGCCGTCTTCGCCACCTTGGTGAGCGAGCAGGCCGTGCGGGCCATCGACGCGGCATTTCGCCTGTACATCCTGCCGCAGGGAATCTTCAGCGTCGCCATCTCCACCGTGCTCTTTCCCACCATCTCCCGCATGGCCGCGAAGAACGACATGCCCGGCCTGCGGAGGTCCGTCGACTCGGGGCTCAGGCAGATCTTCTTCCTGCTTCTGCCGGCCACGGCATTTCTCATGGTGCTGTCCATGCCCGTGGTGCGACTGGTGTACGAGCGCGGGGCATTCAACGACTACTCCACGCTGATCACCTCCGAGGCGCTCTTCTTCTTCACGATCGGGCTCGTGTTCAACGGAGCCAGCCTGCTGCTCATCCGGGCGTTCTTCAGCATGCAGCAGCCATGGCTTCCCACGTTCATCGCCGGTGGCGGGGTGCTGCTCAACCTGGTTCTTGACGCCATCTTCTTCAAGCCATTCGGCGTCGGCGGCATCCCGTTCTCCACCAGCATCACGTCGTTCGTCACCTTCGCCCTTCTCCTGCACTTCCTGAGCAAGCGGACTGGCGGCATGAATCTGCGCCACGTGGCAGACGGATTCGTCAAGTCGCTGATCGCGGCCGGATTCGCTGCCCTGCTGGCGCGGGCGACCTGGTACGTGCTGGACGGCTGGCTCGGATCATCATTCCCCGCGCAGGTGGTGAGCGTGGGAATGGCCGGTGTCGCCTGCATCGCGGCGTTCCTTGCGGCCGCGCAGGCGCTGGGGATGCCGGAGATCGCGGCGGGCCGACGGCTGCTGAGCGCCCGACGTGGCGTGCGATAGGGTCGCCAGCGTGGATCAATCGCACATCCGGAACTTCTCGATCATCGCCCACATCGACCATGGCAAGTCGACATTGGCCGACCGCATCCTGCAGATCACCGGGGCCGTGAGCGAACGCGACATGCGGGCGCAGGTGCTCGACTCGATGGATTTGGAGCGCGAGCGGGGCATCACCATCAAGGCGCAGGCCGTGCGGGTGATGTACACCGCCGACGACGGCGAGACCTACCAGATCAACCTCATCGACACGCCCGGACACGTGGACTTCTCGTACGAGGTCTCGCGCAGCCTGGCGGCGTGCGAGGGGGCGCTGCTGGTGGTGGACGCCAGCCAGGGCATCGAGGCCCAGACGCTGGCCAACGCGTACCTGGCCATTGAAGGGGATCTTGAATTGGTCCCGGTGCTCAACAAGATCGACCTCCCGGCCGCCGACCCTGAGCTGCACGCGGGGGCGCTGGCCGACCTGATCGGCGACGACCCCGAGAACGTACTGCGCATCTCGGCCAAGACCGGCCAGGGGGTGAAGGAGGTGCTCGAGGCCATCGTCACCCGCATGCCGCCGCCGCGCGGCAACCCCGACGCCCCCACGCGCGCGCTGGTGTTTGACTCGGTGTACGACCAGTACCGCGGCGTCGTCGCCTTTGTGCGCGTGATGGACGGGCAGCTCACAGGTGGCACCAAACTGCGCGCGATCGCCACGGCAAGCGACTTCGACGCCGAGGAGGTTGGGGTGATGTCGCCGGTGATGACGCCCATCTCCCGCCTCTCGGCAGGGGAGACCGGGTACATCGTCACGGGGCTGAAGAGCCTGCACGAGCTCCGTGTGGGCGACACCATCACCGAGGCCGCCGCGCCTGCGACCGAGGCCCTTGCGGGGTACCGCGAGGTGAAGCCGATGGTCTTCTGCGGTCTGTTCCCGGTGGACAGCGATGACTATCCGGGGCTCCGCGATGCGCTCGAGAAGCTCTCGCTCAACGATGCCTCGCTCGTGTGGGAGCCCGAGACCTCGCAGGCGCTTGGCTTCGGATTTCGCTGCGGGTTCCTCGGCCTGCTGCACATGGACATCATCCGGGAGCGCCTGGAGCGCGAGTACGACCTCAACCTGATCACGACCACACCCAACGTGCAGTACGAGGTCACTACGACAACGGGCGAGATCGTGGCCGTACGATCGCCGGTGGACCTGCCGAGCCCCAACCACATCGAGCAGATCGAGGAGCCGTACGTGCGATGCACGGTTCTGGTGCCGCAGGACCACGTGGGCGCCGTGATGGGTCTGTGCCAGGACCGGCGCGGCAACTTCGTAACCATGACCCCCATCGAGAACCGCCAGCAGGTGGTGTACGACATGCCACTGGCCGAGATCGTGCTCGACTTCTACGACCAGCTGAAGTCGCGCACACGTGGCTACGCCTCGCTGGACTACGAGATGATCGAGGGGCGGGTGGGTCAACTGGTGAAGCTCGACATCCTGCTGGCCGGTGAGCCGGTTGACGCCCTGTCAATGATCGTGCACCGAGACAGTGCGTTCGCCCGTGGCAAGGGGCTCGTGGAGCGCCTGAAGGCGACGATCCCGCGTCAGATGTTTGAGGTGCCGGTGCAGGCCGCCATCGGCGGCAAGATCATTGCCCGCGAGACGGTGAAGGCCAAGCGCAAGGACGTGCTTGCCAAGTGCTACGGCGGCGACATCAGCCGAAAGCGCAAGCTGCTCGAGAAGCAGAAGGAGGGGAAGAAGCGCATGAAGCATGTGGGGAATGTGGAAGTGCCGCAGGAGGCCTTCCTCGCCG
>Ga0194057_10000846_pt1 | contig 15916 bp, 15 predicted proteins | sample SepL4415m_MetaG_FD_155474 | JGI IMG/M metagenome (GOLD analysis project Ga0194057, IMG submission 155474) | Anoxic zone freshwater microbial communities from boreal shield lake in IISD Experimental Lakes Area, Ontario, Canada - Sep2016-L442-15m | ecosystem: Environmental > Aquatic > Freshwater... | reverse complement strand
CGCAACCCTCCAAGCCGGAGGCGGTTCACCCGACGAGCCTGCATTGAGCAACGGCTATTTCGTGCAGCCCACAGTCTTCACCGACGTCGACCCGACAATGCGAATCATGCGTGAGGAAATCTTCGGTCCGGTTGCGATGGTGTCGACTTTCGAGGATGAAGCAGAGGCGCTCGCCTGCGCCAACGACACGGCGTTCGGCCTTGCTGCTGGAGTCTGGACACGTGACGTCAAGCGCACTCACCGAGTTGCTGCGGCAATCCGTTCGGGCGTGGTGTGGGTCAACACGTACGGCTGGTTCGATGCAGCCGTGCCCTACGGCGGCTTCCGGATGAGTGGATTCGGCAAGGAACTCGGCCGCGAAGCTCTCGATCCCTATTTGCAAACCAAGACAGTCTGGGTTGACCTGTCCTAACCACACCAACGTGAGTCTAAGAAAGGGATTGCCATCATGAAGGCTGTTGCACTTGACGCCCCCGGATCGCTCGCTGTCATCGACCTACCTGATCCAACAGGTGACGGTGGAATAACCGTGCAACTGCGGGCCGCAGGTGTGTGCGGCACCGAGCTGCACATCTTGGATGGCATGATCCCGCCACCCTCATTTCCCTTCGTCCTCGGTCACGAAGGAGCGGGCGTGGTGTCCGCGGTTCCCGCCGGATCCCGCTGGAACGTCGGAGATCGAGTAGCTATTTACAATCTCATCGCATGCGGTACCTGCCACTGGTGTCGTACTGGGCGCGAGGAAGTCTGCACCGACTCCGTTGGCCAGTTGGGCTTCAACCTCGACGGAACCTTCCGCGATGCATTGATGGTGCCTGAAGCAAACCTCGTCGCCTTGCCCGACAATGTCTCGTTCGAAGACGCAGCTCTCCTCAGCTGCAGTGGCATGACCGCGGTGCATGTCACCCGCCTTGCCAATGTCTCGCTCGGAGAGACTGCCCTTGTCGATGGCATCGGAGGCGTTGGCCTCATGGTGATTCAGGCGTGTGCAGCAGCCGGGGCAAGCGTGATCGGCATCGCCGATAGTGACAGCAAAGCTGAACTTGCAATCGCCGCGGGCGCCCGCGATGTCATCGTGCTTGGCCCTGACTCATTCGAGGCAGTGCCCGATGCTGTCAAAGCACTCACCGGAGGTGAAGGCGCCGACCACTACTTCGAACTGGTGGGCACATCAGCAAGCATCACCGCCGGTATCCGCAGTCTTCGGCGTCACGGTGCAGCCGTGTTGATCGGCTACACCAGTGAGAACATCGACATCCACCCCATCGAACTGATCCTGTCCGAGACTCGAATCCTGTCCTCAGTTGCGGCAAGTCGAAACGACCTCGAAACTGCGGTGGCGCTGTGCTCGGCGGGAAAGATGTCCTGCACCATTGACACTCGCTACCCGCTCGATCAGGCCGGAACAGCACTGGATCGCCTTCGTGCGCGAGCAGTGCTCGGCCGCAACGTGCTCGTTTGGGAGTAGCGCGCGATGTCGTTCAGCAGTGAACTCCAATCAGGGGCCAGTCAACTGTGGGAGTCCCTCGAGCACCACCGATTCGTTGTTGACATGGCCAGCGGCGAGTTGCCTCTCGACACGTTCGCTTTCTACATCGATCAGAACCTGCTTTACCTGCCTGAGTATGCACGGGCCATTGCTGCTGGCATCACGGTGTCGCGCGACGAAGCCGAACTCGGTTGGTTCACCGATGCAGTCAGGAATATCGTCGAGGTCGAGATCCCAGAGAATCAGGAACTCCGTCGGCTCGTCACGCAATTGGGAGGGAAGCAACATCCTCACCACAACGTGATGGCACCCGCGACGCTCGCGTATACGTCGTACCTCATTGCTACTGCACAAAGGTCCGACCCGCTCGGCATCCTCGCGCTCATCCTCCCGTGCGCCTGGAGTTACGGAGACATCGCACGCGCGCGCATGGCCGACTGTGTGCCTCATCCTGTCTACAGCGAATGGCTCAGATTCTTCGCCACCGACGAGTACGACGACGTCGTGCGACAGCTTCGCAACGATCTCGACATCGCGGCCCAGGACGCGAGCGACAAGAGGCGTCGCGAAGTAGCCGACATCTTCCTGACTGGAATTCGTTTGGAATCCGCATTCTGGGACATGGCGTACACCACGCAGCACTGGCCCGATCTCGCCGCCTGATCAACCTCCGAGGAGAAACACCATGAGCACACAGCAACGACCGTCGGACGTGATCATGTCCGGATCTCAGGATGTCGTGGATGCGATTATTCGACACCCGTTCATCACCGGACTGAGTGACGGCTCGCTTCCAGAGGAAATCTTCGCGCACTACCTAGTTCAGGATCGGGCCTACATAGAGTCGTACGCCCGGTGCCTTCACCTTCTGGCAGCCAAGGCGCCAACTCCCGAGATCGGCCACATGCTCGCAGAGCATGCGGAGGGGGCGATCGCGGCTGAGACAACGCTGCATCACGCCCTGCTCAGCGCCCTCGGGCGTGAATCCGATCCAGCCGATGACCACGCTGGCCCGACTACCGTGGCCTACACCAGTCACCTCCTTGCCGCCTGCGCCCTCGAACCCTTCGAAAGCGGACTTGTTTCCGTGTTCCCCTGCTACTGGATCTACGGTGATGTGGCGCGGCAACTCACCGGACAGAATTCACCCCACCCCGTCTACCAGATGTGGTTCGACAACTATGCGGGCGACACCTACACCGTGGCAGTCGATGAAGTACGCGCTGTTATCGACTCACACTGCGCAGATCCTGACGTTGTACCCGCTCTGCGCGACATGTACGAGACAGGTGCTCAGTTCGAGTGGCTGTTCTGGGATGCCGCCTACCGCTTAGAGGCGTGGCCGCGTGACTCGGGTTTTGTCACCCTGTAGTCCGCAGTTCAGCACTCGACTTCCCCCGCTCAGCAGGTTGGAGTGTGAGTTGGGATGCCATTGTCATCGGAACTGGATTCGGCGGTTCTGTTGCGGCACACCGACTCGCGCAATCGCATCGCGAGGCTGGAACCGCCGCACCGCCGCACCACCGTGCTGACGGTGATGCCCTGCTCATGCTGCAGAATGACGGCGTGAACCGTGCGCGCACCGACGCAACCCAAGACCCTGGGGTTGCGGAGCCGGCAGACCTCGTTGCCGCCGCACTTCCGGTTACTGACCGGCGGGCGTGGTTGCTGCTCACTGCGGTCGCCCTCCTAATCGTGGCTGGGCTGGTGTGGACGATCTTCGGTCGAGCACCGGAGACCATTTCGGGCCCGGGCATGATTGTGCCCACGGGTGGTTTCGTCGACGTGGGCACAGGCCTGGCGGGCACGGTCTCCGATGTGCTGGTCGATCCTGGGCAATCGGTGCAGGCCGGTACACCCTTAGTCGCCCTGCTCACCCCGTCCGGAGGCACGGTCAAGATCCTTGCCTCGGTGGATGGCGTGATCGCGACCATCGTTGCCAAGCAGGGTGGAATCACCGACCCCGGCTCTCCCATTCTCACGATCGATCCTGACGCCGGCGGCAACGTCGCCGTTGCCTTCCTGCCGGCGGAGCAGGGGGCGCGGGTGCGAACCGGGATGCCCGCGCTCGTGGCGCTGGCATCCATGCCCGAGTCCCAGTACGGCTACATCACCGGCACCATCACTGCTGTCTCGCGACTGCCCGTCACCGCCGACCGGGTGATGCTTCTGGTCGGCGGCAATGAGCAGCTGCCCTCCTACTTCATGTCCTCCGGGCTGGTCGTTGAGGTGAAGGTGACTCTGGACGAGGATCCGGCTAACCCAACAGGATACGAATGGACGATCGGTCACGGGCCGGACACCCAGGTGACCACGGGGACGCTGGCAGATGTCACGGTCGTCCTGTCAGACGCGAGTCCATTTGCACGGATCGCCAGGTGACCGACCACGGCAGCCGCAGTTCGCTGGCCCGGCTGGTTCGACTCAGCCCTGCCACGTACGGGTATGTCGGCGTGGCGTCCCTTATTGAGACCGTGCCCGGCGTCGCCGTCCCCCTGCTCATCGGTCTCTTCGTCGATGAGGTGCTGGTGGCGGCCAATCATGTGTGGACCGTACCGATCACTGTGGGGCTGATCGCCGCCCTCCTTGTGGTCGCAAGCCTCAGTTCGCTCCAGTACCGCGTGCTGGCCCGGTTGGCCGTGCGTCTCAGCGCGACCGAATCCACCCGGTTCGCGTGGCATGTCCTGCGGATACCCGTTCCGGCCGTCTCCGAGTTCGGTACCGGAGACCTCACGGCTCGTTCCAGTTCGATTCAACGTCAGGCGTTCCTGTCGGGGCTGCTGGTGCCGTTCGCGCTGGGGAACGTGATCTCCATCGTCGTCTACACCGTCTTCATCCTCGCGCTCAACGTCTTCCTGGGCCTCGTTGGTCTCGTCGTGGTTGCGGGATCCATCTTCGTCAGCACGCTGCTCCTTCGCCGCCGGCGCGTCCTGCAGAACCGGTCCGACGCGGCGCTGGTGGCACTATCTTCCGTGACCACCCAGACCATCGGTTCGATCGAGGATGTCAAGGCGGCGGCCTGGGAACCCTGGGTCTTCGACCGCTGGAGTCAGCATCGCTCTGCCCAGGGACGGGCGACCTCGGATCTGGCCACAGATGGCCAACGGCTCGGTCTGGTGAGTCCGCTCACGCAGGCAGTCGGCCTCGGTCTGGTCCTCGCCGTGGGATCGCTGCTGGTCTTCGTCGGCGACTTGTCGATCGGCACACTCGCGGCATCTCAAGCGATGCTCTTGGCAATTCTCATTCCCGCCGGGCAACTCGTGTGGATCGGGACCCTCATTGAGTCCGTCAACAGCATTCAACGCCAGGCCGAGGCGGTTTTGGACATCCCGCTCGATGTGGAGGTGACCCTCCGTTCGTCCCAGGACGTGGGCAGTGTGGTGTCCGGGGCAATGTCCCTCACGCTGCGCAATGTGACGTTCGGGTACGAGCCCGATGACCTGCCCCTCCTGGACAGGCTGACCCTTGACGTACCGGCCGGCGGCTGGCTTGCAATTGTGGGCTCCAGCGGCAGCGGGAAGTCGACCATGTCGCGCCTGACGGTGGGTGAGCTGCAGCCATGGTCCGGTGACGTCCTCCTCGACGGCGTGCCCCGCCTCGACCTGCCGCGATCCCTCCGTACGGAGCGACTCGGATACGTGCCGCAGTACCCGGTCCTGATGCCGGGGACGATTGCCGAGAACGTCACGATGTTCGACGAGTCGATTCCGGTCGAGCGGATCCATCAGGCCCTGATCGATGCCCAGGTGGCATCCGCGGTCAATGCTCGGCCGGGTGGACTCCAGGAGCGTGTGTCGGCGACCGGACATGGCTTCAGCGGAGGCGAACTCCAGCGCCTGGCCATCGCGCGGGCTCTGGTGCGTGATCCAGCCCTCCTGATCCTCGATGAGGCTACGAGTGCCCTTGATCCGCTTGTGGAGGTCGACGTGATCCGTGCCCTCCGCGCTCGCGGATGCACCTGCCTGCTTGTCGCACACCGGCTGAGCTCCATCCGGGATGCGGATCGGATCGTCGTCCTCGAGCACGGCCAGATCGTGCAGGCAGGGACCTTTGATGACCTGCACGAGTCTGGACGTTTCGCGGAGTTGGCGCATGGCTGACGATTCCGTGGCCTCACTGCCAGCATCTGGCCTGGACAAGGCAGTGCGGACCCTCACCTCGCCTGACGGCACCGATGTGCTCTCGGCACCTCATCTGGCTGATCAGATGCACGATGCACTGTCCCTGATCGGCGAGGCGCTGGATGAGCCTTCGCTCTCCCGAACCGGGGGCGGTGCGGACGACACGTTGGAGGCCGCGATTGCCACATCGGGTCTGATGGCCTGGCGGGTCCGGCTCACCGGTCGATGGTTCACGATGGTGCCGGTGCCGCTGCTCGTCCGCACTGACACGGGCCCCGCCTTGGTTGTCCCCAACGAACACGGTGTGCTGATGGTCGATGCCGGCACCAGGAGGAGCCGGCGGCTGACCAGTCGCCACGCGGTGAGGGTCGATGCGGACGCACTGGCATTCGCCGTCGACCTGCCCACCTCCAGCCGTTGGCCAGCTCTCATCGCCTGGTCATTGCGTCGGCGGCGCCGGGACCTCTGGGCGTTCGTTCTCCTGGCTGCTGTGACGGGATTTGGGGCACTCCTGCTACCGATCACCACAGCCGCCGTGTTCGAGGTCGCTCTCCCGCTCGGCCGACCGGACCTTGCGATCGCGCTGCTGGTCGCATTCGGTCTGGCCAGTACCGCGCTCGCCCTCCTGGCTTTGCAGCGCGGGTACGTCGTCGTACGGATCCGCGACCGGATGGATGTCACCCTCTCCGCAGGCGTCATCAGCCGACTGCTGCGCCTGAAGGCCGGGTTCTTCCGCTCCCGCACCGTGGGTGATGTCGCGAACCGAGCCCTCGCCGTTGACCGTGCGCGCGCAGCGGTCGAAGACTCTGTGGTCTCACTGCTGGCAGCCTCCGTGTTCGGACTCGTCAGCATCGGCTACCTCTTCGCTGCAGGAGCGACGATCGGCTTCATCACAGCTGGGGTCGTCGTGATCGTCCTGGCCGCGTCCATCGCCATTCAGTTGCGAGCTCGTGAGCGGCTGACACCCTTGCTGGAGCACCGGAGCCAGACCGACGCCTTCCTCCTGTCCTTGCTGGAGAACATCGTCTCCTGGCGCGCAACCGGCGCCGAGGACCGTGCGTTGGCCAGGTGGGCACGCGCGCAGAGCGCCAGCACGCGTGCCATGCGCGTTCGTCTGCGGGCACTGTCCCTGAGCTGGACTGTCGAGCGGATCGCTCCGACCGCGGTCCTCACAGCCTTCGTCGTCGCCGTTGCGGTGGTGCCGGTGGCTGCCCTCACACCCGGCGATCCTGCGGCGCCGGGCGTGTTCCTGGCGATGTACGCCGCGGTTGCGCAGGTGATGATCGCCACGCTGGCCCTGAGCTCCAACCTGCTGACCCTGTCCGAGTACGGTCCCCAGCTCGCGCGGCTCGAGCCGATTCTCACGAGCCCGACCGAGCGCGACCTCGCGAGCGCCCGATCGGGACTCCTGAACGGTGCCTTCTCCCTGCGTGACGTGCAATTCGGCTACCGATCCGATCGACCTCCGCTGTTCACGGGCATGTCATTCGACGTCTCCCCCGGCGAGTTCGTCGCGGTTGTGGGCCCATCCGGTAGCGGGAAGTCGACCCTGTTGCGACTCATGCTCGGATTTGAACATCCATGGGCGGGAACGGTGAGCTACGGCGGCACCGACCTGGCTCAGGTCGATCCGACGACGGTCCGGCGACAGATGGGGGCGGTCCTTCAGGGAGCACACCCACTCGGAACAACGATCCGAGAGAGCATCTGCGGACCCCGGTCACTGACCGATGACGAACTCCATCTCCTGCTATCCCGCTCGGGACTCGCGGAAGATGTGGCGGCCATGCCTCGTGGCCTCGATACCTCGGTTGGGTCCGGCGGGGCCGACCTCAGCGGCGGTCAGCGCCAGCGGATCATGCTGGCGGCCGCCCTCGCCGGGAATCCCGCCATCCTGCTCCTGGACGAAGCCACGAGCGCGCTCGACAACCTCACCCAGTCCATCGTCATGAAGAGCATCATCGAATCGAAAGCCACCCGCTTCGTGATCGCGCACCGGCTCTCCACAGTTCGGCACGCAGACCGGGTGCTCGTGATCGCTGGCGGGGCGATCGCAGAGTCGGGCACACCTGATGAACTCCTCGCCGCGGGAGGGCTGTTCGCCCAGCTCGCCGCGCGACAGGAGATCTGAGATGCAGGTCTCCGCATCGGAGGCGGCACCCTCGGCGCTTGATGCGTATGCGGCCCCGTACCGCTCGTCACTCGCCAAGGCCGCGACGGTTCGGCAATTGTTGCGACCGCCACATCGGTCGCGATGAGCGCGGCATTTGCCGGGCTTGCCATCGCAGCGCGTAAGAGTGCACGCGCCTAGGCCTTCTTGACCACGCTTGACTTCAACTGCATGGCACCGAAGCCATCGACCTTGCAGTCGATGTCATGACCATCGACCGGATCGTCGATGAGTCGGATGTTGCGCACCTTTGTTCCGACCTTGATCGACGTCGCGCTTCCTTTAACCTTGAGGTCCTTGACGACCGTGACAGTGTCGCCGTCAGTGAGCACATTGCCCACGGAATCACGAACAACACTCTCGGGTGAAATTGCCTCACCACTCGATGCCCACTCATGTGCGCACTCGGGGCACACCAGCAGCGGTCCCATTTCATACGTATAGACGCCCGAACATTCGGGGCATGGCGGCAGGGTTGTGGTCACCAGTGGTGCCAGCCTTCCAGCGACGTCACCGGTGGGCGCACACCGTACTGCTCACGCACCTGCTCGAGCGGCTGGTCAGCAATCGCAAAGTGATCGATGAACGAGAAGTCACCGGTGGTGCTTGAGCCGCGCGCGAATGATTCGCCCAGCAGGTCGATGGCACCAGGCCGAGCGAGCGTGCCGTCTGTCACCGCGATGGTGTCAACACCACTAATACCGGTTTCATGCACGATGATCGGCGCAAGAAACGCGAATGTGTTGACGGGGTTGTCGTCCATCGCCATTTGGAATCCACCGAGCGCAATCTCACCGGGGCCGGTGGGCTCAATGCCTGAGATGACATGAATGAAGTCATGCGCCACATACATGTGGTTGACGGTCGACGGAAGGAGTCCGGGCATGTCGAGTTTGTTGCGCTCGTAGAATTCCAGAAATGCGCGACCCACACTGCCGTCAGGGAGAGCGCTAAACCCCTCCAAAGCCCGAACAATCTCAGGTTCGGGCGTCTCGGCCTGAATGGGGTCACTGCGGTACCGCGGTTCCGACCGGTCGAGAATCATGTCGTCGAAGAACCGACTGAAGTCGGCGGCGGCCCTCTTGGCACTTTCATCAACGAGGTCACGGAAGATTTGTAGTTCGCGTGGAGTGAGACCCAGAGCCGCTGCGTACAGTTCGACGCGCGCCACCTGATCTTCGGAAAGCGGATGGCGACACATTTCGAGTGTCACCAGCACTTCGTAAAAGCGGCGTCGGGCCACCGGATCAGTGACTGTGAGTGCGAGCTCGTCGGGGCCAAGGCCACCGACACTACGTAGATCAATGTCGCCACGTCCCCAGACCGGACCCACCACGGCCGCCAACACGGCGAGCTGCTCGTCAGTCGGTCCATCACCAACGTCGATTCCCGCCACAAGTCCGCGGACGACGGGTTCGACGAGTTCGGGTGCAATCGCAAATGACATGTCGGCAGACTACCGGCACTCGGCCGAGTCAGCGCGAGGTGTCGCTACTACCGAAGTACCTCAATCGAACACTCCAGTCCGCGAACACAGCTTCCATACCCGATTGAGAAATGGCTGAGGGGGCATGCGTTCGCCTGGTCGGGCTCGCCCCGAAGCCGACCTCGCACCGCTGGCGCGAGTCGACCTGTCGTGAGCACTTCATTCAGTGCCGATGCGTCGACGACGCATCCTCGCGTGGGCCAGGCCCCGCGCATTTCATCGAGTGATGCAACGCAACCGACATCGGCCGGCGTTCCACACGCCGCGCCGACCCGCTCGCGAGGTGCACCTCGGCGCTAGGGTTTGCCCTAGGTGGTGGTGGTGTGAGGTACGCGCAGATGGTGGCACTGGGTAGTTCGTTTGCCGCGGGGCCGGGCATCAAGCCCGTGGCGAACCGTTCGGCACTGCGTTCCGAACGCAACTATGCGCACCTTGTCGCCGCGCACTTTGGTGCACATCTGACTGACGCCACCGTGTCGGGCGCGACCACGTCAACGATTGTTGATACGTCGCAGCGGATGCTCGGCACGACGTTCGATCCGCAAATCAGCTCCGTTCATCCCGACACGGATCTGGTCACCATCACAGCCGCTGGAAATGACCTTGGCTATTTGCCGTCAATGATCAGTGTCGCCACCACCTACCGTTTGGAACGCCACTGGGTCACGCGCGCGGTGGCCGAGCGCATGCGCCGACGCAGTCCGCTGACGGCTGTCACCACTGAACAACGCACTGCCGCGACCGATGGCCTCGTGCGTATTGTCGAGGGCGTGCGGCAAAGAGCGCCCCAGGCCAGAGTCGTTCTCGTCGACTACTTTCCGGTAGTGAGCCAGGACACGGCGCCTAGCGCAAACGTTCCACTGAGCGCCGACGATATCGCGCATTTCCGCGCAGTCGCAGCCGCGCTGTCAACAGCCTTTGCCGATGCAAGTGCGCGCAGCCAAGCAGATCTCGTTGCGGCATCGTCACTGCCCCAGAACCACAGTCTCGGGTCACCTGATCCGTGGATATTTGGACTACACGTCAGAACCTTGATGTGCCCCTTCCACCCAACCGCCGACGCAATGCGTGCCGTGGCAGATCGCATTGTTGAGGTGCTCGCCACCTAAAGCCACGTACGCTTACGTCATGACAGCAGCGCTGCCCACCGATGCGATCCGCGGAATCATCACCGTCATCCCGTGCACTGATCTCAGCGCCATGCTTGCCTATTTCCGAGAGACTCTTGGCTTTCGCATCGAACTCATCTCACCGGCTGACTCCCCCACCACGGTCGTAATGTGGGGGCACGGCGCACAGGTACGACTGCAGAAGGTTGACGTTGCCTTCGAACCTGGAGTGCTTCAACTCATCTGCGATGACCCACACGTGTTCGGCGATGCCGAACACGTCGCCCCAAATGGTACGCGCATTGAACTGGTCCCCTCGAATCCGCCGATCGCGATTCCTCCGCTGCAGCAATCGATCGTGGTCAGCACGCTGCGGGGCAACGCGCAGTTCGGCGTCGGGCGCGCCGGCATGCAGTACCGCGATCTCGTGCCCGATCGTCAAGGCGGTCGTTTCATCGCCTCGAACATTTTGATCGCCGAAGGCGGACCTGTTCCTGACTACGTGCACTTTCACAAGGTGCGCTTCCAGATGATCTACGTCTACCGCGGCTGGGTTCGCGTGATCTACGAAGACCAAGGCGAATCATTTGTCATGCAGGCAGGTGACTGCGTGCTACAGCCGCCCACTATTCGCCATCGAGTTCTTGAAGCATCACCGGGTATGCAGGTGATCGAGGTGGGGTGCCCCGCCGATCACGACACGATTGCCGAACACACCATCACATTGCCCACCGGCCGTGAACTTCCCAACCGCGAGTACGGCGGCCAGTTGTTCGTGCGTCATCAAGCTCACCTCTCGCCATGGCGAGCGTTCAGGTACGACGGCTTCACGTTTCAAGATCTCGGCATCGGCTCCGCGACCGATGGACTCGCGGGTGCGCGCGTGATTCGCGCCGAGGGTGGCACACAGTGGCCCCGATCGATCCTCGACAACGAGTTTCTCTTCACGTTCCTGCTTGACGGAACAGCTGTACTTGAGATCGATGGTCGTGAGGCGCAGTCGATTGAAGCGGGCGACTCATTCGTGATACCTACCGATGTCGCCTACTCACTCAGCGAGGTCTCGTCGGACGCGAAGTTACTCGAGGTGTCACTTCCGGCCGACCTCACCCCTCAGCGCGTGTGAAAGCACGACATCAAGACGCGCCCGGTCATGCCTGCTGTTCGTACAGGGCGGGCAGGAAGGATGCGAGGTGCGTCATTTCCTGTGAACAGTGCACGAGCAGTGATCGGGCATCGAGTTCAGTCAACCCAATCACTCGCTTGGCCACGGGAATGGCCGCACGAAGCGACGTGTTGCGCGCAGCAAGGTGCTCGCCGCCCACCCAAAAACGCGATCGCATCACACTGCCACCGGGTACCGCGGCCACGTGGTGGACGAGATAGCCCATATCAATCGGCATGTCGACGAGCCCGATGCGCGCACACACCGCCGTCGCGTCAACACCTCCAGCTACCGCGGCATCGACGAGTCCAAGTTCCTCCGGACGACGAAATTGAATCGCTCCGCGAAACAGCGCGCTACCGAGATACTCGTCAACCTGCGATGTTGAACCAACGTAACGAGCGCGGCCCGTCGTTTCAGCATGTGGTTGTTCGGCCCATTGTGCATGCACATGTGCCTGCGGATGCCACAACTTGTAGCGCTCGGGGCTATCGCTGTGCCAGCCGAACCACCAATCGATCATGGCCGGCGTGACATCGGGCATCTCGGTGACGAGGTTGAGCCGCACCTCACCCGACGAAGCAACAGTGAAGCCGTTCTGCACCTGCGCGTCGACTATCGAACCAATGGCCTCGACCATCGGCGGAAACAGTTCTTCGGCCATGGGACTGTGGGCGACAGCTCGGTGAGCATCAGCCGAGATGTCGGCCATCACCGGATTCCAAAACCTGGCATACGGCAACGTGGCGAGCTCGGTCTCAGACCAGCCCAATCGTCGCCCGGCAACGGGCTTGGGAGCAGGCGCCCTCATGATTCTCCGATCCATCGGTGGAAGCGTCCGTCTGGGTCGTGCACAGCACGAAGAGCGTTAAGCCGCTGCGCTGCGGCTTCTGAAACGGCCCGCGAAGGGCGCCCCGGGTCGTCGGCAAACTGCACGCCGGTAGACAGCGACTGCATAGCCGCGACATTGCCGCGCGACCACGCCGTCGTCGCCTTGGCATCTGCGTCGTCGAGCCAGCCGCCGTAGAACGACAGATACGTACGATCCTCGACAGTGAACGCCATGTCGGTGAGTTCACGCTGTGGCGCCCAGTTCAACCACAGCAGGTGTGCTGGCGGTGGGGGCAATGTGTCAGCAACACGCAGTAGGTGCGGCAGCAGTTCGTCGGCTGTTGCGTTGGTCCAGAGGTTGTCGGCCACCCATTGAGCGTGGGGGTAGTGCTGCATCACCCCCGAAAACATGGCGCCCATGGGTGTGGGCAGCAGCGGCGTGCGAATGCGCGCACCCTTCGGTCGGCTCGACATGAAGGCCATTGCCGCCTTGGCTTCCGTACGCGAAGTAGCCATCACCGTGGCCGCTAGCTCAATTCGCACTGGGGAGGTGCGCGTGGGCTTGCGCACCGCGGGCGGGAACGAGGGATTGCGCGAGATAACGAACTGCAACTCCACCTGGGGCGGCACATGCGGGCCGACTCGATCCATCCAGCGCACGAGTTCTTCAAGACGCTCAATGGGGTACTGCGTCGCTACATTTCCAATGAACTTCGGCTTGCGGAACACTCTGAGGTGAAAGCGCACCACAACCCCGAAGAAGCCTGGCCCTGCGCCACGCGCTGCCCACAACATGTCACTGTTCTCGGTCTCGCTGGCATGTCGCAGTTCTCCATCGGCATCGACGTAATCGATGGCCGTGACATTCGAGCACGCAATGCCTAGAGCGCGTCCGTTGAAACCGAAGCCGCCCTGAAGCAGGTAGCCACCGAGTGCCACGCCGCGACAGTGGCCAACCGGAAAGAACAGGTCGCGCTTCATGAGTTCAGCAACGAACTGGCTGCCACCCAGGCCTGGCTCGGCAACGGCCGTCATCGACTTCTCGTCAATGGTGAACGTGTTCAGCCTCGACACATCGAGGAGCAATCCCCCATCGCGCACATGATTACCCGACCAACTGTGCCCGCCCGATCGAACCGCCACCTGCTGTCCGGCAGCCTTCGCGGCACGCATCGCCGACACGACATCATCGATCGAGTTCGCTTGAACGATGCGTTCGGGAAAACGATCAGGCACGTTTTCATTCCACATCGTGTCTCGACGGGCAGCCTCGTATTCAGCTTCACCACGAACAAGCGCTTGACCAACGACCGGTGAACTATGCGCCACGGCTAGGCCATCGCGGGCATGGTCAACGGGAATGGTCGCCACGGAGCGAACTCCTGTGGGGTAGCAGCGAGCCGCTCAGCCTTGCGCGCATTGACGCCAAACAGCCGAAGCAGGTAGGCGACGATCGCGGGGATGGCACCGAGCTCAAGCCGGCCTTGGTATAGGTCCATTGAGGCACCTACGACTGTTCCGACATAGATGGTTGATGCCACCTGCAAGTTGTCAACTGAAAAGACACCTTCGTCGACTCCCACTGTCAGGTCATTCAGCAAATGTGCACGCATTCCGCTGATCAGGAGGTCGATCGGCACACCCGACTCGAAGAGCATCCGACCGGCACCAGGCTGGCATGACGTGAGCATCAGGGTCTGCTTCGCCGAGCGCGCCACTACCTCAGCGTGGTCAGCGGCACCTTCGACGACGGTCTGAAGCACCCGAGCGTGTTCAAAGAGCACCAGTACACCCACCGCATTGATCGCTTCGGGCAGGGAGTCGAAGTAGTTGTAAAACGTCCCCTGCGCAACCCCGGCGCGTTCAACTATTTGCGGAACGGAAATTGCGGTTACCTCAGGATCGAGGAGAATTTCCTGCACGGCGACCAAAAGCGAATTGCGAGTTCGCTCCTTCTTCGCCGACATCGGTCCACTCATGACTGCAGTCTCCCACAATGGAACACTCCATCTGACTTATTGTCACTAATTGACGTGAGCCAGCGCGAGAGGGCTGTCAGACATGAGTCATCTGGTGCTTCGCAATGCGACGTCAGCAACCCAGATCTCCAACGAACTGCACCACGTCGACTCCAGATACGGCTCGTCGGCCCGAGATCAGTGCGACATCGGCATGGTGACTTCAAACTTTGTTGGCGTTCCCCGGAAGCAGCCAAGCGAGTACGGGTACTCGGTGTTGAGGTGGTAGTGGTACATGTACTTCCACACGCCATCCCACTTGATCCAGCCGTAGTGGCCGTGACACACATCGAGTTCGGTGTTGTGAATGAGCTTGCCGTTCTCGCTAAACGGTCCGTAGATGCCGAAGCCGTCCAAGGCATAGCCGTAAAGTGGCGATGGTCGGCCTGCTGCTCCCTGGTTCGGGAAGCACTTCCACGAGTAGCCGTGGTAGTGATACATGCCGGCGTATGGGTGGCCGAAGCAACGATCGGTCGGAAGTGCAGCGTTGGGGTCGAAGATTTGAAGTTGCGCATTGGGCGCTACTTCAACGTGCCATGCGGCGCCTGTCTGGGTGGCAATGCCCTCGGTGAGTTCGCTGAAACACGTTGGCGTGGCATTGGGCTTGGGATTGCGCGGCACCGTGACGTTGAGGTCGTACGGCTGCACCGGAATCTCGGCCGCATTCGCGTAAGGAGGTGCCGGCATAGGGGAGTAGTAAGAGTAAGCGGCACTGTTCCGCGGAATCGGGAAAATTCCGATCGGATGATTAGGAATGCCGTTGCCCTTAAAGTTCCGGGTCGTCTTGGTGACCGTGACCTTGAACTTATGCGGCAGCTGCACAGCACCGGGCACTGTCTTGATCTTGGAAATGGTGATCAGGTTGCCCTTGCTGACCCACGGGGTCTTGGCCAGAGTGAAGTGGTCGGGGGCAGGAATGACGCCACCACCGTGAATTGGCACACCCGCCTCGCAGACGTAGATGGCGTTTTTGGCCGCACCCTGCGAGGTGCGCGAGGAGGCCATGCCGGTCATCGCCGGGGGCCCAACCCTGATGCCGTTCACCGTGGTAGACCTCAGGGTCGTGGGTACCCACGGCTTGCCGGAGATGTCGCCCAGTGGCCGCACCCGCGTGATCGCCGCAGCTCCCGATCCTTCAGGGGCCACGCTGGCCGAGGCCGCTGATCCGAAGCCCGCCGTGGCGCACATGCCAACGGCCAGCCCCACCACAGCAGATCGCTTCACGAACGTTGCCTTCATCACGTCACTCGCTTTCGCCGCTGCATCGGGTTCATCCGATTGCTTTGCGAGGACGCTAACTCATACCTGACGATCTGTCAATTTATCTGCTACAGCACTCCACTGACTTCGTGAACCTCGCCGCATGAGACACCGACGGTGTCGTGGTGCTTGCGCACCGCGTCAGCATCAGGCGCTTCTAACAGGCAGTACACCTTGCCGTCGGTGTTGTGGAATAGATCAACCTGTCGCACTCCATGCTCATCCACGATGCCGTCGTGAGTCACCTGAGTGATTGTTCCAATCATC
>Ga0194057_10000845_pt1 | contig 15938 bp, 11 predicted proteins | sample SepL4415m_MetaG_FD_155474 | JGI IMG/M metagenome (GOLD analysis project Ga0194057, IMG submission 155474) | Anoxic zone freshwater microbial communities from boreal shield lake in IISD Experimental Lakes Area, Ontario, Canada - Sep2016-L442-15m | ecosystem: Environmental > Aquatic > Freshwater... | reverse complement strand
TGGAATAGACCGGTTCGCGTAACGCACCATTTCGCGGGCATCCGTGCTCCACGCACCCTACGTCGAGCTAGCAATGACAGCAGTTGGCAAGGTTATGATCAAGGCCGTCGGACGTTTCGGCGGGGTCAGGAGACCCGCGCCGAACGGTGCTGGGGCGAACGCCCAAACAAATCGAGCCGATCTCGACGGCGTCAACGGAAGAGCCACAATGTAACTACAGAAGGTCAAGGCAGAGTGAGGTGACATGATGGGCAACGTCGTAAAGTCGCATCTGATTCGCATTGGGAACTCCCGCGGCGTGCGGATTCCCAAGGTCTGGATTGAACAACTCGATCTAGGCGACGAAGTCGAGTTGGGAATAGAAGCCAATCAACTTGTGATCCGTTCGGCACGCCATCCGCGCCAGGGTTGGGAAGACCGGTTTCGTGCCATGCACGAGTGCGGCGACGACCGGCCGGTCACGGAATTGCCAGCTTCCACTTGGGATGATCAGGAGTGGGAGTACCGTCGATAAGGTTCGATTGGTGAAGCGGCTGGGGCGGATCGGTCCCGCAGTTCAGAGTACCGTCTTGGCGGTACTGGCAGAGATGTTTGCAGGATAGCAGTAGGGGGGGCCGCAGCGCAGCGAGTCTCATCCATTACAATCTGTTTTCCTAGCCTATTTTCCCTTTCCTGGGGCGACTTGACTTTTCCGGGTCGCCCATTCATACTCAGTAGTGTAGATAGGCTGCGTGGCCAAGGTGGCCATGCCGGTCGAGATGCGGTTCGATGTGGACTGGAAGAGATTTGGCTTTCCTACGGACTGCGTTGCGGTCAACTCGCCGCGGATCTATTGTTTTTCGCACACATATCATGGAAAGAAACTGGAGCAAAGGTGGAGAACGATGAAAACACACAAGAATAAGTTTGTCGAAGTGCTTGCTGCTTGTCTGATGATGTTGTCGCTTCCCGTGACTGTCCATGCATGGCAACCGAATGCCAAAGAGTTGGACGCGGCTATCAACGCGGGTGACTTGAGCGGATACTTTGCCAATATCTCCACGTGGTTGGACCAGAATACCCCTGCGGATCCCGGCAAGATCACGGAAGCAGCGATGACGGACCTGATCAAGGATCCGGTGTTCAGAAACACACTGGACCAGAGGCAATTCATGGTAACGCATGGGCTCAAGGAGATCAGTGCTTTCGCAAAGGTCGAAGCCCATAGGGCATTCTTGGCATGGATCATGAAAAGTACCGAAATCATGGATCAATATCTGGAGGCCGGCACGCCCACGGGGGACCAGCCTACGGATGTCAACGAGTTCAAGATTGATACCGGTGCCCTGGCTCGCTGGCACAAGATTTACACCGAGGATCCGGACTCCAGAAACGGCATCTACCTGAGGCTTGGGATGGCATTCGCTATTTGGCCTCCCGGCGGCACGGGTTATGGAAGCGGGCTGCCCATTGAATGGTTCCCCCGTTACAAACACTACAAGGCAGCACATCAGAACAAGGAACTGGTTCCCAGTTTCGACAAATTGCCGGTTTGCGATTATGGTTCAGTGATCGGCTCATGGGGCTCGGACAGAGACCTGGCCTGGGGGCGACAGATATTTAGGTGCTGGCGTCCCGACTTGCTGGACAAAGAGCAAATTCCCAAGATCGTAAGCGAGGTGTGGCGCAGGTTCTCGCCTTTCCCATTCTCAAACGGTTTCGTGACCGTGATGGAAGGTGGCGGAAAATGCGGTCCCCGGGGGTTCTTCGGCTGCTTTATATGCCAGGCGAATGGCATCCCGGCCATAGGAGTGGGGCAGCCGGCGCATTGCTGTTTCGCGGCGAAATCAGCTTATCCCGAATTGGAACCGCAGCCCGGCAGCGTCTGGAAAGTCTGGCAGGGGCGCGGATGGCACGTGTCGGACTGTGGCGGTTGCGGGGGGCCCCAGTTTCTTGCAGAAAAGACCAAACGCTACCGCGTGGCGGAACTCTCACAGATTGCGCATCTCCGTTGGGTCGCATTAACCGTTTCTTCAAAAGAGCGTGTTGATGCGGTTCGCACGGTGGTCGGAAAGATTCGGAAACCTGTGAACACGTCGAATCCGTTGGGGGTGCCTTCAAAAGACATCGACGCAATTGCGTGGGGGCCGCCTGCGACCATTCCGGCTTTGCACTCGGTCGAAGAACCGTTCAAGGTAGCTCCGGGGGTAATCCACGTTGAAGCCGAAACATTCACCGAAAGTTTCGCCGACCCTCTCTATCCCGCCGAGCAGGAAGGACATGTTTATGTCTACGATTGCTTCACGGGCGGCAAGCAGGTGAACTTCGCGCGGAACATGAAAATCAGTTGGATCGACTACTCGATCGATGTTCCGGAAGCAGGAACCTACGCCATGGAAATCATGGTTGCGGCGGCAAACCGCGATCAGGTTCTGGACGTAAGTTGTGGAACCGAGAAGCTTGGAACGATCAAGATTCCAGGCACGACCGGGTTGTGGAAGAAGATGGAACCGGTGGACATAAATCTGAAGAAAGGGCCTCAATCCCTGAAAATCTCGGCTCCATTACAAAGGGGAGTCGCGATTCGGTGGTTCGAGCTGACTCCGAAAAAGTAGCCTTCATTTCCAATCCAGTCCTTCCGGAAGCCTGTTGAGGCTTTCGCAGCGGTCGGAGTGGATAAGAACGATGTCTTCGACGCGCACGCCGCCGAGGTCGCGGCGATAGAGGCCGGGTTCGATGGTGACGAGTTCGCCTTCAAGGAGTTCCGGCCCCTTGAAGTCCAATAGCGGCGGTTCGTGACATTCCAGGCCGACGCCATGTCCGGTGCCGTGGGTCATGGCGCAGTAATCGTCCGGGGCGTCGGCAGGCGGCAGCCCGGTCTTGTAGCCGTGCTTGACAATCGCGGCGATGGTTGCCGCGTGTACGTCTTCGCCCGTTACCCCAGCCCGCGCGGCGGCCATCCCTGAACGCTTGGCGTCTCGCACCGTCGCGTGCATGCGGAGCACTTCGTCGGGCACATCGCCATGCACGACGGTGCGCGTGCAATCGCCATGGTACAACGTGGTTTCATTGCGCGGGAAAATATCGACGATCACCGGCTCGCCGGTCCGCAACGCGCCGTGACCAAGGTCGTGGCAATCGGCCCCAATCGGTCCGCCGGCAACAATCGAGGGCGGGTTCACATAGCCCAGATCAATGAACCAGTGATTGATCATTGCCCGGATCGATTCGGACGTCAGCGGGCGGCCTTCGTGCAGCAACACACCATCGCGTCGCGCCTCGGCCCGGGCAATCAGGCGGCAGGTCCGCTCGATGACCTGCTCGGTGGCCTGCTGCGATTCGCGGATATGCTCGATTTCCTCGGGATCCTTGCGGCGGCGGTCGACGACGCCAATGCTACTATCGCATTGGACGCCGATACCCGCCTCGCGGACGAGATCGGCAAAGATCAGCGGCAGTGTGCGATCGGCCACCACCTTCGTTACGCCGGCGCGACGAAGGCATTCCGCCGCCGCTTGGGCCGTGGCTGTCTCACGATCCCCGGAAAGACCGACGGCCGGGGTAAAATCGCGTGGGCATGCCACTTCATCCGCCCGAGCAAAACGGCGGGCGCGGTCCATTTCGATATCGCGGAGAATCAGGATTGACTTCGTACCGCCATCCGCGGCTGGAAGTTGCACGTAGGCCACCGGATCGCCCACAAGGAAGCGGATCCGGTGATAAAGGGCCGAGTTGAGTTGCGGAATGCCCGCCATGAGCAGGGCAGGGGGGGGGAGAGGTGACATATCGGAAGTGCTATCGACTCGTGGTAGGGTGGGCCGAGCTTGCGAGTCCCACCGGGATAGGATGATCCTTGGTGGGACTCACAAGCTCGACCCACCCATTACCATTTCATCGAATCGCTGCCAGTGCCGCACGCAGCGGTTCGAGTTCCTCCTCGATCGGTGGCAGCAGGGGCCGCCGCGGGGGGCCGGATTCGCGGCCTGCCAGGCCTGCGCCGGCCTTGACCAACTGCGTAAACTTGCCGCTGTTCTCGATCAGCGAAAAAAGCGGTTGCAGACGGAAGAAATAGTCGTGGGCGGCCGTGTAGTTCTGGCATTGAAGCAGCTCATACAAGCGGACGTGCTCGGCTGCGCAAATGTTGGCAATTCCCGCCACCCAGCCGACGGCCCCCAGCACGAAGCTCTCCAGCACCACGGAGTCGCAACCACAGAAGACCCGCAAGCGGTCGCCGCAGCGGTGAATGATCTCACTCATCCGCGCCGTCTCCCCCGTGCTTTCCTTGACGTAGCGGACATTTTTCAGTTCGGCCAGCCGTTCGAGGTCTTCCGGCTTCATGTCGACGCCGGTCCGGCCGGGATAATTGTAAAGCATAATCGGGATGCCGATGGCCCGATCCACCAGACGAATATGTTCCAGCAATTCGTCGGGACGCGGCAGCGAGTAGTACGGCGGGGCGACCAGCACGCCGGCCGCCCCGAGGGCCTCGGCCTCGCGGCTGTACCGCACGACCTCGCGGGTTGCGCCCGCGTTGACGCCCGCCACCACGGGCACACGTCCGGCGGCCGCTTGGATCACCGTTTTGAGTACGTCGTGGCGTTCCTGCGGATTCAATGCATAAAACTCGCCCGTGCTCCCCAGGGGGATCAAACCGTGAACGCCTGCACCGATCAGATACTCCACCAAGGCTTCGAGCTTGGGGAAGTCAACTTCCTCCGCAGGTGTCATCGGCGTGAGCATGGCGGGGAATACCCCGCGAAAACCGGTTGTCATTATGTTTCTCCTCGATTCATCTCGGCCGCCTCAGATGCGATTCGACCTCATCCCAGGATAGGTTATTTCTGCTTCAATTCGATCCACTTGACCGCGATACCACGTTGTAAAGGGGCGGCAATTCGGAATGTCTGTTTCCCTTTTTCCAGTTTGATGTCAATCGCGGATGTCATTCCCCAAAGCCCTCGCGTGTTGGGAACATGGATCGCCGCAACAGAACCTGTTCCGACGGTAACATTCAAAACCTGATTCCGATTAGGGGCCGCTAACTTCAAAACAAGCGAATAGATCCCGGCTTTCGGAGCGTCAAGGGTGTAGTCGACCCAGCTTGCGTCCAGGTTTTTCTGAAAGTTGACTTGCTTACCGGTTCCGTCAGGATAACTATCATAGACCATGACGTTAGCCATTTTGTCGAAGTTGTCTGCATTGATATGGAGAGTGCCTGCATCTACCCGAGAGACCTCTTGGGGGACGAGCGACGACTTCGTGGCGGATGTCGTCTTGGATACACCATTCGCCTCCATTTCCGACTTGGTATCCGAGTCATGCACCATTGCCTTGGGGTCCGTCGAGCGCGGAACCAACTTCACGGCAACCGCCGTAATCGCCTTCGCGGTATCTTTCGCGGTGAGTGCAGACGCAAGCCATTTCAAATGTTCCGACTGCGAGAACTCCGCCGCGTGCGAACGCGCCACCGCTTCCGCGACAAACTCCTCGCCGTCCGGTCCTCCTTCGCAGGTTGACGCCCACCAACTTGCGCCATATTCGACCTGCCAGGTATCGCCGGTCTTGCAGGCGAGGGCCGCATGTCTTGGTTGAAGGATGCCGATCGCGGGAATTCCAAAAGCGGCACAGGTCTTTCGTCCAAAATACGATCTTCTGCCGCAGATTCCGCCGGCGTCCAATACGGAGGCCATGTCGACAATGGGAATTGGGCTGTGACCGTACCTTACCTCACTGACGATCTTTACAATGCGATTATCCTTTATCAAATCGGGTCGCCAGGTGCGGACCAGTTGTCTTACCCAAGTCAGGTCTTCCGGCGGTGCGCCCATTCCCTCGACGACCTTTTGGCACTCCCAGACCGAAAGATGATCGAACGACGGCAACAAGTCGCCGTCTTGATGAGCCTTCTTATAGTACAGATACCGTCCTTCATAGGGTTGCGTTATTCGGGGGGTTCGCTCGTCGGTAAACGGGACCGGGTGCATGATCGCGGTCGCGATTGCGATTTTAAGACAGATTCCCCCTTTCGAGTCCGGGTCGGCGTGGAAGACCTTGCACCAAAACTTGAGGGTTGGGATACACCCATCACCGGAGGGAACCCCACCCGCTTCGAGATACAGGTCCATGACACGGGTATCTTTCATAAGCCACGTTAAAAACGCCTGGTTTCCTTTGTCTGCTTTCGCGAACGCCCCCAGCTTGTCGGCCCCACACTTGGAAATAAACTGATATTGGTCCAGGGTGTGTACGAAAACCGCGTCTTTGAGCAGCAGCTTGAGCGAGTCTTCCGTGACCGTGGCCGGTGTCTTTTGATTCAACCATTTCGTGACATTGGTGGAGTACGTACCAAAATCGCCACTACCAATAGCATCATCGAGGTCTTTCGCATTCGGCTCCCAAGCGCAAGCGACCATCGGGAACAAGAGAAGTGCAACACAGGTTACGCTGAAATACGTTATTCGGTGGTTCATTGTTATCAATTCCATTCTTGTGTTAGGTATCGCGACGGTAACAACCGCAACAGGAACTACTTGGGCATTTTGGGCCAGGGTTTAGCACTCGGTCCTTCACCAATCACCGGCAGCGCGCTGATGCGGAGCCGCGCAGCACCCATGGGAATCATCGTGATCGATTCCTCCGGCTCGTCCGACTGCACCGGTTGAGCAATCATTTCATGGACCGCACCCTTCCGATCGAGCGTCCAGTTGGGGATCTTTTTGGCCTTGGCGATGATGCGCACCGGTACGGCCTCGTTGCGGAAGGGTTGATCGTCGGCCGGCCAGTCGGCATTGACCACCTGGAAGCCGTCCTTGAGTGTCAGCCCGTAGTTCCAGGGTGAAGCGGGGAAGATGTCCCATGCCGGCCATGCGTCGGTGCCGCCGTGTCGCCGATAGTCTTCCTTGATCTGAACCGAATAGGTCAGCGGCCCGCGCTCAACCGACGCCATGCCGCGGTTGGTGGTCCATATCTTCGTTTTTACCTCCATCGGCAGCCCAAGGACGACCGTATCGCCCGTCTGCCACGCGCGGCTGATCTTGGCCAGCTTGCCGGCATTGAGCGGAGCGGCCGTCTTTTCGCCATTGATCGCCAACGTCGCATGGTCACACCAAGCCGGAATGCGCAGATAAAGCGGGAAACTGGCCGGCTTGCTCAATGAAATCTTCAGCGTTATTTGCTCTTCAAACGGATAACGCGTGCTCTCGACGATCGTTGCCTCGACCCCGTCAGCCACCTTGGCCTTTACCTCGCACGGTGCATAGACATAGGCCGCCAGCCCATTGCCTGGCGCGGCATACCACAGGTGCTGCGTGAAATAGGGCCAGGCGTGGCCGCAGTTGTGTTGGCAGCAGCGGTGGCTATGCGGGTTCATGTGGAACATGTCGCCGCCGTTCTGTACCGCGGGCGATTTGTCCGCATGATCGCTTTGCGGCTGGTTCGGCGCGGTCAAATAGCGGAGTGCTTTATAATCGGCCGTGAACTGCGCTGGGTAGGTGTTGAAGGCTGCATTTTCGCAGCGATCGGCCCAAATCGGATCGCCGGTGGCGGTAACGAGCAGCTCGTCGGAAAGCATCTCTTCCGTGGTGCCGCAAGTCTCGATCGCCTGGCGCGGACCGTTGAACCCGGGCCGTGCGTTCTCGTCGGCGCCATACATTCCGCCGGGCACCTGGCCATAAAGCTCGCGCATCTTTCGCCACGCCCGATCGCTGCCGGCGAGGTTTTCCGGCTTGCCGCTGAGGAGTCCGTAGGTGGTCGGCTCGCGGAATGCCTGGGCAATATTCACGTTGTGCCAGTCGCACAGTTGGCGGCGCGGCGTATCGGTCACGGTGTCCCAGCGTGCGGTGCGACGATGGGTCTTTTCCGCCACCTCCAAGAGCCACTTCTCGCCCGTGATGTTGTAGAGCCACTCGATGGCATAAAGTTGGTCGCCGCCGCGCATGCTTGGCCAATAGCCCCTCAAAAATTTATTTTCCGGCACGGTGCCGAGATATTTAAAATAGGCTTTCATCAGATCGATCACGCGCGGGTCGTGCGTCCGATCGTAGTAAGTGTGCAGGCAAAAGAGCATGATCATGTTGGGCCACAGATCGTCGCGGCCTTTCAGATCGGTAGCCACTCCGGTGCGGCCCTTGTCGGGGCCGAACCAGCCATCGGCTTGTTGGCTGTTCAACGCGCCCTGGATCCATATCTGCGCCTCTTGGATCATCCGATCGTTTTCAAGCAGGTAGGCGCAGCCGATATAGCCCTTGAGCCAATAGGGCACCTCTTCCCACCCGCGATCACCCATGCCTCGTTGGTTGAGCCAGGCGTTGTTCTCCTTCTTGAGGAAACTGCTGATCTCGGTCAGGTGGCCGTGGAAACCCGCGGCCTGAAGTTCGAGCTGCTTCTTCAACCAACCGGCCGGACGCACCGAACCAAAGGGCAGCCTTACCACCGGGCTGGGCTGAAGCGGCGCACGGTTCGCCACATAGTGCGAGTAGCCTGCGGCCGAATCGGGCCGATCGACCGACTCGACGGTGGTTTCGCCGCCTCCACACGGCAATACCAGGGCAAACAGTACGGCAAAAACAAGGAAGGGGCGTTGCATAACGAGAATTCTCTCTGGTTTCAAAAAATACTGAGTAAAAGCCGATGATAGTGGCGCAGCTCGCGATTGTCAAGCAACTTGCCTCCCTACACCGCCTCGTCGAACTGCCCCAAGTTCAACGGATAATTGCCATACTCGCGTACGAGGTTGACAATGTAGTCGTAGGTATGCCCCGACACGGAACTGCTGACCGAGTGGTCGGACTGGAAAATTAGCCCGCCTCCCTTGCCGGCATTAAGCTTGCGGAGTACCTCGCGGCGGATTGCGTCCCGGTCGCCTTTCTCCCAGACCTGGATATCGCTGTTCCCGCAGAAGCCAATGCGATGGCCGAAGCTTCGTCGCAGGTCGAGTGCGTCCATGCCGGCCTTGACCTCCAGGGGGTTGTAGGCGTCAATGCCCGTTTCGAGGTAATCCTCGAAGATGGCATGTACGTTGCCGCAGCCGTGATAGATGACCGGCAGGCCACGGGAATGAGCGTGGGCGACAATCGCCTTGACCCAGGGTTTGTAGTAGGTACGCCAATAGTCGGGCCGCATGAACGTGCCCTTCTTGTAGGCCACGTCACCCCAGATGACAAAGCCGTCCAGCCAAGTACCGGCCGCGTCCATCGCGGACTTCGCGCAGTCCAGATAGAACTGGCCGATGCGGTTGAGTACGATGCCGAATCGCTCCGGTTCCATCGCCATCCAGAGCATGTGGTTCTGCGGACCGATGAGCCGCGTCATGCACTCGGAGCATTCGATCATGCTGCCGTAAACCGGGAAGTCTGACCAGAGTGACTTGACCGTCTCGACCCACGGAGGCGATTCGCGTTCAAATCCGTCGCCCACGCCGGCAATCTGGTTGTCGCCCGCAGCGAAGAAGCGGCGGCCATCGTCCGGTGGGTCGAACTCGGCCGCCTCAAGTTTCTCCAGCGTGTCGATTTCCCAACCGATGAACTCGGGCATGGGGAAGTGAAACAACTTCCGCATGACAGCCCCGAAACCGGTCTTGATCACGACTTCTTCGGAGGTCTCATGGATCGTGTCAAACGCTCGTATCCATGGATCCATGTTGGGGACCGTGGCGATCCAGTCCAGGTCGTAGTAGTGATACGGACTGGTGTCGTCAGGTAAATCAAGCTCCTTACGCCACCGTCGCGTAAAACCGCCCCAGAAAAAGTCGCTAATCGGTACGCGGTCAGGTTCCTGGTGCCGCAGCGCCTTGTTCATGCGATCGAGCTTGCGCAGGGTGTTTTCCTTGCGCGATCCGGCAGGAGCCGTTCCCGTGGTATCAAACATGCCAACCGCTCACTTTTGTACGGGCATCTCGTAGGCGGTAGGCACCACCGGGCCGGCCTGCTGCCCGGACGCATCGCCCACGGCCGTCTCTTTCGCGTACTTTTTGGGCGAATGGCTGGCCGCCGGGTCGAGGAAGTTATCGATCGTGGTCGATCCTTGCAAACGCTCGTAGTACTCGTTCATGGCCAAGCGTTCCTTCTTGTCGCGGATGTCTTCGATGATCTCCTTCTTCACGCTGGCAAATTCCACGTCGATCGGCTTGGTATAGCCTTCGCAGAAAAGGATCACATACTTATCGTCCAACTGGATCACGCCCGACAGGTCGCCCGATTTCAGGGCGAATGCCTCATCTTCCAAGAGCGGTTGGGCACCAAAACGGCGGATCGGGGGCACTTGGCCTTCCAAAGCGCGGCTGCTTCGCTCGATCGAATACTTTCCGGCCAGCTCGCCAAAGTTCTCGACCGTCGGCTTACGGCGGGCTGCCTCCCAGACTTCCTGGGCACGGCGTAGATTGTTCAGTACGATCGCACGGCAGCGGACCCTTGGGCCATAATTCGCCTCAAAGCCCTTCTTCTGATCCTCCTCGCTTACCTCGATCTTACCCACAGCCAGCTTCTTCAGGGCCACGGCGGGCCAAACCGCTTCGCGGCGGTAGGTCTCGATCGAAATGCTTTGCTGCTTGCAAACCATCGCCATCCAGCCCTTCACATCGGGCGAGCCGTCGGGCAACGGCTTCGTCACTTGCGCGGCCGCACGGGCGATCTCCCCATCAATCTCCTGCTCCGAAACGGTCACTTGGTTCTGCTTGCAGGCCAGTTCCAGCATCCGCCGGCCAAGCAAGCCTTGCAACACGTCCGTGCCGTGGCGAATAATGCACTCTTCGTCGAGTTGGCGAAGATAGATCGGAGAACCGTTCACCAACGCTACCACTCCTTCGCCTACCTGCTGCCGGAGCCGTGGGTCGTTAAAGACATTCTGCACGCGAGATTTCTTTTGCAGTTCCTGGAAAATTTCAGTGGCTACCTGCCGCGTCTTGCGGTCGCGAATGATTTTCTCTAATCGTGGAGCGGCCTGGTCCTGGGTGATCGCTCGGGGAGCAATCAGGCCGTCGCGCTTAACGATCACGTATTGACCCGCGCTGCGGATGACTCCGGAAACCTGGCCATCGGCCAGTCCGAACGCGGCCTCTTCGATTTCGTGGCAAGGACCATACTTGCGGATCGGCGGGACCAAGCCCTTGATGCTTGCGCTGGGGGCGTCTTCCGAATACTGTTTGGCCAGGTTGCCGAACGCGGCCGGATTGGCCGCCGTGAGGGCCTGAACCTTCTCGGCCTTCTCCGCGGTGGTGCAGATGATCAGCCGTGCCTTGACGGCGGCACCGTACTCCATCTCAAACGCTTCGGTCAATTCCTTCGGGGTAACCCGAAGTCTTTCGCCCGCCAGCTTCCGTAATGCCAGACTGGGCCAGATGATGTCGTTGGCATACTGCTCGGGCTTGATTCCCCGCTCTTGGGACAAGAGCTTCATCCACTGCTCGACCGGCAGATTGAAACTTTTCGCCAGTTGCTCGATCTCTTCCTCGATATCGCGTCGTGAAATGGTGATTCCCACCTGCCTACATGCGGAGAGAATCAGATACTTATTGACCATCGACTCCAGCACTTCCTTGCCATAATGGACGCGGCACTCCACGGCCAACTCATTACGGCTGACGGAGTGGCCGTTGATCGAAGCCACCACGTCGGGAATCTGCATGCGGCCGGGAATCGCCGAAGCCGCGGTTCGGGCGGCTGGCGCGGATCGAGGAAAATCGTCGAACATCGCGGTCACGGGGGTAGAACCGGCCGGAGCCGGCTCTGCGGAAACTTGCGCCTTGGCCGCCGTGGTCCCCCAGCCATAGCGAATCACCCCACATGCGGCCAATACACACAGGCCGGCGAAGAACACGCCCAACCGTGCCCTCCAAGTACGAGGCGCGACGATGAAATTGCGGAATCCATTCCGAGTCATTGCGGTTTCTCCTTAAACCGGCAAAAGCCATACGATTGGGGATCCGGTCCACGGGATCCCTAGCGAGTGTGGGGGAGTATATCAAATTGTGCCCTCCGCAAACAAGACCGCTTTCGCGAAGCGCTAAAGTCCAATTTCGGCTCTTTCGGTTCTGGGTACGGAGTACGGAGTACGAATAATTGTAGGGGGCGTCTTGCAGCCGTTTTTGCCCTCGGCTACCATATCAGATTGGTGAAAATCAGGCCGCATCCACCTTTCCGACCAGATCTCGCGGTCTGTTCGGAGCAGGCAACCGCACAACGACGGGTACTCGCCATGAGCTATACAGCCGAAATCAGCAGGAACAATCCCACATGTTTTCTCTTCCTCGTCGATCAGTCGGGGTCGATGGCGGAGCAATTTGGCGGTGAAGCGGGCAGGAGCAAGGCCCAAGGAGTCGCCGACGCGATCAACCGCCTCTTGCAGACGCTCGTACTTCGCTGTGCTAAAGGTGAATACATCCTCGACCGCTACTATATCGGCGTGATTGGCTACGGTAGCGAGATCCGTTGGGGCTTTCCCATTGAGGCCTTGGCGGAAAATGTACTCCAGCCCGTGAGTGCCATTGGCGGCAACCCGCTCCGAATCGAAGAGCGCGTCAAGCGGATGGACGACGGGGCCGGGGGGCTGATCGAGCAGCGAATCAAGTTTCCGGTCTGGTTTGAGCCGATAGCGCAGGGCAAGACCCCCATGTGTGCTGCGTTTCAGGCAGCACACGGACTCATCACCGATTTTGTCGGCCAGTACCCGAGTTGCTTCCCGCCGATCGTCATCAACATCAGCGACGGAGCGGCGAACGACGGTCACCCCGGGCCAATGTCCGACGCAATAAGAAGCATTGCGTCCCAGGACGGTAATGTCCTACTACTGAACGCCCATGTCTCCGCCCGCGGCGAAAGGCCGATTCTTTTTCCGACCCACGACGGTTTCCTGCCCGACGACTTCTCGAAGTTGCTGTTTTACATGTCCAGTCCGCTGCCGCCGGCGATGCTTCACCAGGCTCGAATCTTGGAAGCCACGGTTGAGGAAGGTGCCCGAGGGTTTGCCTTCAATGCCGACCTGGCCTCCGTCATCATGTTCCTGAACATTGGAACCCGCGTCGATAATAGCGCAAGTTGAACGGTACACGTCATGCCCATGAATTCTTACGCCTTCTGGCTTGCTCGAAGAGGCAACAGTTCTGCCGAATACGAGGACGCATCGGCTGGGAATGATGCCGCGGGACGCTATGCCGTGGCCGACGGTGCTACCGAGAGTTGCTTCGCCGGCCTATGGGCCAGACTGCTGGTCGAGGGTTTTGTGAATGGTGCCGCCTGCGAAGCCGAGCCATGGATCGCGTCTCTTCCAGCCTTGCAAGAACAATGGGACGCGGACGTTCGTGGCCGAAATCTGCCTTGGTACGCCGAGCCTAGCGTAAAACAAGGCGCATTTGCTACATTTCTGGGATTCATGCTGACCGACTCCCCTCTCCCGTATTCGGGAGAAGGGCCGGGGGTGAGGGCATCCTATCACTGGCAAGCCATCGCCGTGGGTGACACCTGTCTATTCCACACCCGCGGTACTGCTCTACTTCGCGCGTTTCCCCTGGAATACTCCAACCAGTTCGACAACGCCCCAAAACTCGTCGGCTCGCGCATGTTTGCTCAAGACATTCGCAATCGACAGAAACTCTGGGCCGACGGCCAAGGGCAGCCCGGCGACCGGCTCTGGACAATGACCGACGCCTTGGCGCACTGGTGCCTGGCTGAACACGAAGCGGGCGGCAACCCGTGGAGCGAAATGGAATCCCTCCTTCCCCCCTCTCCCGTACCCGGGAGAGGAGCCGGGGGTGAGGGCGTGAATCTCCCCTCTCCCTCCGGGAGAGGGGCCGGGGGTGAGGGCAATTCCTTCACCCAGTGGATCGAAGGGCTTCGCGACTCAGGTCGCTTGCGAAACGACGACGTCACACTCCTGGCAATCCGGTTGTAGAACATCATGGCTTGGCCAAAGAACACCGACTATCACGAAGCAATCCAGAACCCACGCGTCTCCTTCCACGATGAAGAGTTGCGCGGCGGGGAGGTTGCCGGCAACGCTTTGGGGCTGCCGATGCTCTGGTCGGGTGGCTTTGCCGACGTCTACAAGGTCCACTGTCCGGCCACCGGCAATACCTGGGCCGTGAAGTGTTTTACCCGCGAGGTCCGCAGCCTACAAGAACGCTACCGCAGCATCGCCGAACACCTGAAACAGGCCCGACTTCCCTTCACGGTAGACTTCCAATACTTGGATCAGGGTATTCGCATCGCCGGTGTATGGTTCCCGATCCTCAAGATGCATTGGGTCGAGGGGCTGACGCTCGACCAATTCGTTAAGGAGCACCTGGACCGGCCGAAGAATCTGGAAATGCTGCTCGACTTGTGGGTCAAGCTGGCGGCAAGGCTCCGCGACGCCAATATGGCCCATGCCGACTTGCAACACGGAAATGTCCTGCTCATTCCGATGGATCGCGGCGCGCTGGGGCTGCGTCTGATCGACTACGATGGAATGTATGTTCCCAGCCTGGCCGGGATGCGCTCGGGTGAGTTGGGGCATCCGGCCTACCAGCACCCCCGGCGGCTCCGTGAGAAAATCTACAACGGCGAGGTGGACCGGTTCTCGCATCTGGTGATTTACACATCAGTTCGTTGTCTGAGCGTTGGCGGGCGCGAATCTTGGCAGAAGTTCAACAACGGCGACAACTTGCTCTTCCGCGAGGTTGATTTCGCCGCGCCGGGCAGTTCCCCTGCGTTCCGCGCCTTCTGGCAGTCCGGCGACCAAGAGGTTCGTACCCTGGTCGGCCGCCTGGCGTTGGCCTGCGGCCAGCGACTGGAAGAAGTGCCCTGGCTGGACCGAGTAGTTGATAAAGGCCACGCCGTGCCGCTTTCGCAGACTGAGGAGAAGGAGGTTAACGCACTGTTGGCGGCATCGGTGCAGGTGCCTGTTGCCCAGGCCGTTCCGCAGACGGCTGCCTATGTCTTTGGCGGATCACGACCCGTGGGAATGCCGCCACTTCCTGTCGCCCCAAGTGTGCCTATCGCGGCACTGACCGGAACCGCCCCCGCCACGGCCGCTGGGACCGTACCGAGAATGGACGGGCTAGGAAGCCCATCCTACAACGCCACGGCCGCGGGGACCGTACCGAGAATGGACGGGCTAGGAAGCCCATCCTACAACGCCACGGCCGTTGGGACCGTACCGAGAATGGACGGGCTAGGAAGCCCATCCTACAACCCTGCGGCAGCGGGAACTGTACCGGGTGAGGCCATGAAACTCCCCTCTCCCGGAGGGAGTAGCCCTGATCGTCCCGATCTTCGTACTATGGTGCGGGGTGAGGCTGTGGAACTCCCCTCTCCCGGAGGGAGAGGGGCAGGGGGTAAGGGTTTTTTGCTGTGGCCGCTTCGCAAATTCGATCGCCTATTATCCGCCCTGGTCGGCCCAGAAAACGCCATCCTGCACAATTTTCTTCGCGTTGTGAGCGTCGTCGCACTGCTGGCGATGGTATTCCTGGCGGTCCCGTTTGCCTTCCGGTCCGCCCCTCTTCCGCAAGCGAGCCCGGCCGTTTACCGTGTCCAGATCGAACCCCCAGGGGCCAAGTTGGCCGCTACAGGCATGGGGGTGAGCATCGAAGGCGACGGTGCCGTAAGGACCGTAACGATCGCCGATCCTGATGGCCGTCGTGAAATTGTGCTCATGGCGGTGCTCGACGGCTATGAAACCTTGAATCGTTCGCTCGTGCCCAAGGCAGGCGGCTCTGATACGTTGCACTTGCGGCTCCAGCCGATCCCTGGCGGTAAGCCTTTGGGGCTTCCAGCCCTTGTTATACTGCCCGTGCTTGGGTTTGTCCTTTTGGATTGAACGAAGTTACCGCCGGTCGGCATCGCACTGCCCAGCCGAGGTGGGGCAACTACGAAAATGTCGATGGATTTCGTGATCGGCGCAGACCGCGACCGGAGGAAAACGCGGTCGTCGACAGAGCCACCTCGGAAAAAATGCTTCAGACTTGGAGAAAAGTTTCCTTGTCAAAAAGC
>Ga0194057_10000841_pt1 | contig 16040 bp, 13 predicted proteins | sample SepL4415m_MetaG_FD_155474 | JGI IMG/M metagenome (GOLD analysis project Ga0194057, IMG submission 155474) | Anoxic zone freshwater microbial communities from boreal shield lake in IISD Experimental Lakes Area, Ontario, Canada - Sep2016-L442-15m | ecosystem: Environmental > Aquatic > Freshwater... | reverse complement strand
GTTTTTGAAACATATAACGGCGACTATCTTTTCAACAAGCAGCTAGTATTATCTGAGCTTGAAAAAGAGGAAACAAAGTTTCGAAAAACGCTAAAGGACGGCTTGAAGGTCTTGGATTCTTTCAAAGAGATTGATAGTAAGTACTTGTTTGATCTTTATCAGTCGTTTGGTATTCCTCTTGAGATCAGCTTAGAAGAAGCGAACGCTCGTGGAGTAGATATTAACGCTGAAACAATCGAACAATTTAATAATTTAGTTCGTGAGCATCAAAATTTATCCCGTACTGCTTCGGCAGGTATGTTCAAGGGTGGCTTAGCTGATGATGGCGTGGCTACAAGACGACTTCACACCGCAGCTCACTTGATGCTTGCAGCACTTCGAAAAGTACTTGGCGATCATGTATACCAGAAGGGTTCAAATATTACAGCTGAGCGACTACGTTTTGATTTCTCACATCCAGATAAGATGACACCAGAACAGATAGAAGAAGTGGAGAAGCTTGTAAACGAGCAGATCGAGCTTGATCTACCTGTGATCATGGCAGAAATGTCGCTCGATGAAGCTAAGAAATTTGGTGCTATGGGCGTATTTGAATCTAAATATGGTGAGAAGGTAAAAGTTTATACGATTAGTCCTTCGACTCACTCCGTTCGCTCAGGATCTCGAGACTTCGTCTCTTCGGAAATTTGTGGCGGCCCTCATGCTGGCTACACGAGCGAACTCCATCATTTCAAGATTCAAAAAGAAGAGAGCTCAAGCTCAGGCATCCGTCGCATCAAGGCGATACTGGACTAGGAAGTCGATAGTCGATAGTTTTCAGTTAATCCAACACAGAATACTGTCATCCTGAACTTGATTCAGGAACTCGTTGCCCTGTAAATGACGGCGGGATGCTGAAATAAATTCAGCATGACAACTTCTTTTCGTGTCGATGACAAAAACACGTTTCATTGCATTTTTAAACTATTTGGACTATATTTCTCCGTGGAGAGGCTAAACTATTTATATAGTTTGGCCAATTTGTAGTAGTCTAGCCGAAAGCTAGCAACAATTTGTCCTTACACAAATGAGGACGACATCCGTGAAAGCGGAAGGGAGTAGCAAGGTATGTGTCTTATACCGCCAAACGTACCAAACTCAAGGAACAGCCTGATTGTTCCACTTGACGTCAATCCTGACGTCGCCATGAAGCTCATCGACAGGATGTGTGCAGCTGGTGTCGATTATTTCAAAGTCGGCTACAACACGTTGGCACAGCTGGATGAGGCAGCGCTCGTGATGAATTACATCTATGAACGCAAGAATTGTCGGATATTCCTCGATGGAAAGCTTCATGATATTCCACAAACCGTGGAAAATGCAGTGAGACAGTCTATTCTGACAGGCGACCGATGTGGGTACGCTATAGAGATGATGAATGTTCACGCTCTTGGTGGAAGGAAGATGATGGTTGCAGCTGCAAACGCAGCGACAAATACAGCCGAGGATCTTCACATTCCAAAACCAAAAATGATCGCCGTGACGATCTTGACCAGTCTAAATGTCGATGACATTCATGAGATGGGGTTATATCACAAAACGGATTCTCGCAGTGATGGCATGATGTCGGATATGGTTTTGAGTCTTGCCGAACTTGCAAAATCTTCAGGTATGGACGGAGTGGTTGCCTCAGCGCAACACGCTTCGAAGATCAAGGAAAAGTGTGGCGAGGACTTTCTTGTGGTTTCGCCAGGCATTAGATGTGAAACAGACAAGAAGGACGACCAGCAACAGATCGTGACGCCGAGAAGGGCCATCGAAAACGGCTCCAACATGCTTGTTGTCGGCCGCCCGATTTTTGAAGCCGAAGATCCAGCTGAAGCTTTCGAATATTTCTGTATGGAAATTGCAGCGGGGCAACTTGCGCGACAAGTTGCAAAGGGGAAGTAAATTATGCCTATATCAAGGGAACAGATTCTGGCAATGACCAGTATCGATCAGCTTCGCCAGCTAAACTGGCAAGACGTAAAAGATCGGCTCATCTCGATCGTAGAATTCATTCATATCTATGTCGCCTTTGAATCCTGGTGGAAGCACAGTGGCAAGCCTGAGGATCCGCATGCGGAGCTAAAGAGCAAAAACCACTCAGACGGTTACATTAATAGTCGAATACCTCTGTCGTATGCAAATATTTGCGAATTGCTTGCATATCAGATGTGGCTATATTTTCGCAGCCGTCACCCAGAAACGAAGATCGATGTTATTGTTTCCCCGAGCTACGGGGCAATGGGCATTGGCATCTTTTTAGCCAAGTTTTTTCGGGCTCAGTATTTATATACTGAGAAATCAACTTCCGGTCAGACCTGGAATTTCAATGTAGACGAAGACAAAGTAGTCCTCGCGATTGATGAGTTGCTGACTCGCGGAGTTAGCTCAGGTGCGACCATTCGCGCGATTAGAGAAGGCAATTTCGGGAAGGTAAACTTTTATCCTGAGATGCTTGTTCTCGTAAATCGTTCGAATACCCAATCAGTAGAAGGCTTGCCCGTCTCGGCAGTGTTTAATGTTGAAATGCATGACTTTGCGCCTACTGAGTGTATTCCTTGCAAAGAAGGTTCAGAGGCTCTGCCACCAAAGAGAGATGGAAATTGGAAAGAATTCCAGAGACAAATGAAGAAGTAGATGAACCGAAGAGTCGATCTAGCATTAAGCTGGATCGGCTCTATTTTTATTGTAAAAAATGGTTACTTGTACAAATTTTGGTTATTAATTATAATGTAGATAACCTTAACAAAGAGGGCTTTTTGACCTAGTTTGCGGATAAATGACTATAAAAAAGGGAGTGGGAGTTCATGGCACTATTTAAGAAATCGAAAAAACACTACGCGATCGCGTTAGACATCGGCACAGAATTTGTAAAAGTGCTAGTTTTTTCGATAGAAAATGACACCGCGCGTGTTATCGGTGTTGGCCGACAAAAACAGGCTCTTTCTGACATGCAAGGTGGGCGAGTTACCGATATTTACGGCGTGATAAAGAATTGCGATATTGCGCTAGAGCAAGCTTTTGAGGAGGCGAAAGTCACACCAAAGCAGTGCATCATCGGTATCGCTGGTGAGCTTGTGAAGGGCGCGACTACTACAATTCATTATAAACGTGACAAAGTTTCGGAGAAAATTACGGTCAAGGAACTGAAGGAGATCATCGAGCAAGTTCAAGACCGTGCTTTTGACAAGACTCGAAGCGAATTAGCTTGGGAGAGTGGCCAGACCGAGGTAGACGTGAAATTAGTGAATTCAGCAGTTGTCGATGTCCGAATAGATGGCTACAAAGTCACAAATCCGATCGGTTTTCAGGGTCGCGATGTTCAAGTCGGTATATTCAACGCTTTTGCGCCTATTGTTCATATTGGTGCGCTTCAGACTGTCGCCGAAGAGCTAAAACTAGATCTTCTTTCTATCGCTGCGGAGCCTTATGCGGTGGCTCGTTGTGTTGGCATGGAGGATTCAGCTGAGTTTTCATCAATATTTATCGACGTTGGCGGCGGCACGACAGATATTGCCGTGGTTCGTGCTGGCGGGATCGATGGGACGAAGATGTTTGCGATCGGTGGACGAGTATTTACCAAATCTATCGCAGATGCGTTCGACAAGCCTTTTCATGAGGCAGAGAAGCTAAAGCTTGATTACTCTTCTGGCAAGATCGCGAAGGGATCAGAGATTCATCAGAAGATCAAAAAAGCGATTGAAGATGATTGCGAAGTTTGGCTCTCGGGCGTAGAATTAGCACTAGAAGAATTTACAAATATTGAACTCTTACCATCGAAGATTATGCTTTGTGGCGGCGGCTCATTGCTTCCAGAAATAAAAGAGTATTTGTCGAAAACTGGTTGGGTGAAAAATCTGCCTTTTGCAAAGCTGCCAAAGATTGACTTCATCAAGCCAAGCCAAATTGCCACGGTGATCGATGACACCGGCAAGCTTCAGAGCACCCAAGACATTACACCGATGGGCCTGGCCAATCTCGCTATTGATCTTGCTGGAGATGAAAAAGTCGTAGATAACATTTTAGACAAAATAGTAGATGGATTGAGATCATAAACCATGAACAAAGTATTTTACCTCGAATCTGATGAAGAAATCACAAAAGTCATAGGCCGAATCCGCAATTGTAAGGAAGATGCGGCTGTTTTGGTGATACCGCGAGGCGGCACGATCGGTCAGAGCATCATCAATCTGAAAATACTTCGCCGAAATGCCTTCGAACATGGCAAGGGTATCGCTTTGGTGACGAACGATTCGGTTACAAATAACTTATCCGATCAGCTTGGTATTTCTGTTTTTTCTAAGGTTAGCGAAGCCGAGAAAGCAAATTTGGCAGAAGCCGTCGTGACTGAAAAAGCCAAGCCAAAATTTGTCGATGATGAAGAAACTGCAAAATCATTCAAAAAATATGATCTTAGCCGCTTAAATGAAAACGGAGCTGAGGCTGATGTGAAGGACGTTCCAACAGATGAAGCCGAGCTAGACGAAGGTGAAGATATTGAAGAGGACGAGGATTTGGATGAAGTTCCTCTAGAAACTATAGCAGATGAAGACGATGCACCCGAGATAAAACATCATAGCATCGATGAGATGACAGAAGACGAACCAGCCGCAAATACCCATGAAGACCGAAAAAAACATCATCAAATCAAGATAGACGATGAGAAATCCGATGACAGGAGGGAAAAAGTGGATCGAACGGAAAAATCCCAGTCTAGCGATCAGGATGATCATGAAAAAAGCGATTTTAATTATGTTTCACGTGACCGCAAAAGCCAATCTGAAGACACTGTCACCAGCCGAGAATCGGCTCGAAAATCCGAAGGAAATACTCCAACTAAGAAGCCAATGAGAAGACTTACGAAAGTACTCCTTATTACATTATTTACAGTTCTGATCGCAAGTATCGCTGCAGTATGTGTGATTTTGCCTACAGCTACAGTTTCCTTGATTCTGAAAACAAACGATATAGAAAAAAGCTTCGATGTCATCGTCGATAAAAATCAGGCGACTAGCGATCTTACGACTATGAAGCTAAACGGACAAGCACTCACAGCCGAAAAAGAGCTTACTGGCCAATACCCATCGACTGGTACTAAAAATGTTGGCGAAAAGGCTCTTGGCAAAGTGACTGTCTCAAACTCTTATGATACAAGCAAAACTATTCCTATAGAAAAAGGTGCTGTAATCGCCAGAGGTGATAAGCAATTTGTAGTGCAAAAAGGCGTCTTCGTTCCTATCGCAACCGCCACGATCGCTGTTGTGGATGGCGTTAGTGTCATGAGCATAACACCAGGTAAGATTGATGTAGACGTTGTCGCGATCGACCCAGGTGAAACTTTCAATCTTGAACCTGGCGTCTTTAGCTTCATTGCCTTCACCGGAACAAAAAAAGAAAAAGTTACAGCATCAAACGCTGTTGCGATCGCTGGCGGCAGTACGAAGGAGCAGAAATTTGTAACGGCTGATGATTTGAAAAAGGCCGAGATAGATATGAAAAAGAAAGTTTCAGCTGCAGCGAACGCGGATCTTCTGGCTACGATCGAGACATCTAGCCTGAAAGTCCTGGAAGGTTGCATGACTGAGGATATAATACTTGCTGAGTCAAGCAAAAAAGTTGATGACGCTGTAGACACCTTCGACTTCAAGGTGAAGACAAATGTTTCTGCACTTGGTTTTAGCGAAAACGATTTCAAGCAGTTTGTCCTGAACAGCGTAGTCGGTCAGCTCGAGACAGATCAGATGATCATAAATCCAGAAGATATGAAGATCGATTACAAGCTAAACGTAGCAAATCTTGACGAGGGAAACATTACCTTGAAAGCTGATTATAAGGGTAAAGTTGGTAAAAAGATCTCTGAAGATGTCGTCAAAAAAGCAATTACCAACAAGAGTCTCGGCACAGCTCAGAACTACCTCACTGGTCTTGATGGCGTCGAATCTGTGACTCTAGAAGTCTGGCCAAAGTTCATCCCAAGAACTCCGCTCTTGCAAGAAAAAGTCGAAGTTAACTTTGATTATTTACCATAATTTGTTCTGGAATAGGTGAGTATGAAAATACATATCGGTTCGAAAAGCCCAACCAAAGTTAAAGCAATTACAGATATAGTAAAAGATTATGATCTCTTCAAAAATGCGACTTGCGAAAATTTTGCTGTGCAATCAGGAGTCTCGGATCAGCCGATGACGATGCAAGAGACTATTAATGGAGCAAAAAATCGTGCCGAGAGATGTTTCGAAGGTGCTGACTACTCTTTTGCGATCGAATCTGGCCTTATGGAAGTGCCAGAGACAAAAAGTGGCTACATGAATATTTCTGTGTGTGCAATATATGATGGTCGCGAGTTCCATCTTGGAATTGCTTCTCTATTTGAATATCCTAAAGAGGTGATCAGGCTAGTTAAGGAAAAGGGACTTGAGATCAGTCATGCGTTTAAGGCAGCTGGTTTTACCGATAAGGATAAAATTGGCTACGAAGAGGGCGTGATTGGAGCCGTGACAAAAGGCAGGGTTAATTCTGAAAAGTATTTTAAAGAAGCAGTTGTTGCAGCATTGATTCATCTTGAAAACCCTGACATGTATTAGTTCTTCCTCTTCCAATAACATTGATTCTTCGATATTATAGACTTATATGTATTTAGCTATAGATTTTGGTTTGAAAAGAATAGGCTTGGCGCTAGGGACCATGTACCCACGTGGTGCTGGAGTTCTTGATGGTGCCAAAAATACTGAGATTATACTTTCTGAGCTAGCTAGTATTATAAAAGAAAATGATGTCGAGGCGATCGTGATCGGCATGCCGATAAGAAGTGCTGGCGAAGAGGGAACAATCGCGGATAAGATTCGTGATTTCGCCGACAAATTAGCAAAGTTTGCAAAGCTACCAGTATATTTCGAGCCAGAACAATTTTCTTCGGCCGAGGCCAAGAGAATGTTGGTTGATAACAAGAAAAGTCACACTCGCGCGGGCGGTGAAGTCGATGAAATGTCCGCAGTTCTCATACTTGAGCAATTCTTAAATCAAGTTGAGAGAGTTGGGCTAGATACGATCAAACCTGATTACATTTGATTATTTATAACACGCTGAAGCGTGGGCTACGGTGTCTCATGTAGTTCAGACTTTAGTCTGTTGAATTCACGCTAAAGCGTTGTCTACATAGTAACCGTAGTGCAAGCTTTAGCTTGGATAAAGGACGCTCCACACTTCGCTCATGGTAACCGAGCTAGAAGGAGCAGGAAAGCGTGGGCTATAAATTGATTTAGAGGGAGTCTTTATGGACGAAGAGAAGCAAAAACCAAGGAAGAAAACAGGAATTATTATAAAGCTTTCAATAGTCTTTTTGTTGATTGCTGCAATCGCTACATCAGTAGTTTTTTTTAATAAAGAAACAAACAAGAGATCAAATTTGCTCTCGGAGAATAAACTCGTTGATATCGTAGATGGCTCTGGGGCGAAGCAAATTTCCAAAACTCTGATCGACAGCGGCGTGCTCTCAGACGGCGCGATAAACTATTTTTATATACTTGAACGCATCAAACACAAAAAGATCGTACCTGGTGTCTATGAAATCACGCCAGCGATGTCGATGATCGACATCATCAATCTTATCGATAGCGGCAAGATCAAGCAGGTCAAGGTGACTTTTCCTGAAGGCTGGCGTATGGAGCAGATGGCAATTCGTCTGGATGCAAATGGCGTTGTGAGCTATGGTGAATTTGTTACTGCGGCTCGCGTTTATGAGGGTAAACTATTTCCTGACACTTACTTTTTCAAACCAAATATGACAGCGCTTGATGCTATAAAAATTATGACAGATGACTATCTTTGGCGAACAGAAAGCTTGGCAATCTCTGATTCAGATCTTATCATCGCCTCGATCGTTGAGCGTGAAGCGGCAAACGATACTGATCGCGCAATAATCGCTGGAATTTATAAAAATCGTGTAAAAGTAGGCATGAAGTTGCAATCTGACCCGACAGTCGAGTATGGTCGTGACACAAATAATCTAGCGAAGCTCAGCTTTGACGAACAGAAGGAGTACTCCTTCTGGCAAGCTGCTCACACAGTTGAATTTACAAGCGTTGTTTCGCCGTACAATACTTATCAGGTAAAGGGTTTACCTGCTGGCCCTCTATGTAGCCCAGGAATTGCGAGCATTGAGGCCACACTTTCACCTACATCCTCTGATTACTACTATTTTCTTTATGGCACTGACAAAAAGATTCACCCTGCAAAAAATCAGACCGAACATGAAGCGAATATCCAGAAGTATATGTAGGCTGAAAGCAAAAAGAAAAATCTGTCATTTCGACCCTGTGAGCCTTGTCGAACAGTCGGAGAAATCTTATAAATCGAATGTGTGCTTGTACATCTCCCCCATACTTCGCGCCATCCTTCAAAAAATTACGGACGGCACGGCAAGCTACGGATGGCAGGCCACTTCGGTCAAGATGACAATATTAAACTATGTGATCACGGCTTAGAAAAGAGAAACGTAAGTTATCAAATATCGTGCTTGACCGTAGTCTCTATTTGAACTAGACTAAAAAATGTCTCACAGTCGGCAGCTGGCTGTCGGCAGTTTCCAGATATGACTCCTTGGACAATTAAATATTCATAACTATTATTTCATTTCCTTTAACTCTCCGCCACTCTGACACTCTGCCTCTCGGCCACTATTAATCATCAACCATGAAAAATCCTTTTAGCAAATTATTAAGTCGTTTCTCTCAAGATATTGGGATCGATTTGGGGACCGCAAATACGCTGATATATGTTCGAGGTAAGGGGATCTTGATTCGCGAACCTTCTGTTGTCGCTATTAATAAAAGAACGAAGGAAGTCTTGTCCGTTGGAGAAGAGGCAAAAAGAATGGTTGGCCGCACCCCAGCTCACATCGTAGCGATCAGACCACTGGTTGACGGTGTCATTTCTGACTTTGAAATTACCGAAACAATGCTAAAATACTTTTTTGATCGTGTTCATCGTGAGAGATTCACCCTTATTCCTCGTCCGCGTGTCGTCATCGGTATTCCACATAGTGTGACCGAGGTGGAGAGACGTGCCGTTGAGGAAGCAGCGATAAATGCAGGTGCTCGTGAGGTTTATCTCATCGAAGAGCCTATTGCTTCGGCGATTGGGGCACGGCTACCAATACAGGACGCTTCTGGCAGTATGATTATCGATATTGGTGGAGGTACTACTGAAGTTGCAGTGATTTCGCTCGGTGGGGTAGTTGCGTCTAGATCGCTTCGGATTGCTGGTGATGAACTAAACGACGACATCATCCAATATGCTCGCGATAAGTTCAATTTATTACTTGGTGAGAGAACTGCTGAGGATATAAAAATACGCGTAGGATCAGCTATCGATCTCAAGGAAAAGCTTGAGACGCCGATGCGTGGCAGAGATTTGGTGACCGGGCTACCAAAAGAGATCATGGTAAACGATACGCAAATTCGCGAAGCAACAAAGAAGTCTGTAAACACAATTATAGAAAGTATTCGTGCTACGATGGAGGAGACACCACCTGAGCTCCTAGCCGACATTATGGATCGAGGAATTGTCCTTGCCGGCGGTGGCGCACTCCTGCGTGGCCTGGATCGCCGTATTGCGATGGAAACCCAGACTAAAGTCCATGTGACGGATGATCCATTGACTGCTGTGGTACGCGGAGCCGGCATGGTACTGGAAGATTTAGATCTTCTAGCCGACGTTCTTCTGCCAAAGGAATTTCGTCGCTAAGGGCATTTGAACATGAAAAAACATACCAATAAATTAACGATATATCTTGTCATCTTGGCACTTCTGATTGTTTCTGTGGGACTTGTTCCGAAAATCAGGCTAAACACGAGATCGTACATATATGATCACACAAGCAACATGTCGGCCAGTTTTTCGCATTTTGGGACATCTATACGAGAAAAACTCTCATTCTTCGCAAGAATAGGCCGCCTGAAAACAGAAAATGAAAGGCTCGCCGATCTGCTAAATCAATTTCAGGTAGATTCTAGTCGTATTTCTGAGCTAGAAAATGAGAATACTTTACTGAAACAAGAGCTTGGATTTTTCCAACAGGATCAGCAAGAAGCTCTGGTCCCAGCAAAGATTATTCAGAGAGAAGCAGTTTCATTCCTGGACAATTTCGTTATCGATAAGGGCTTGGCTGATGGCTTGGTCATAAATATGGCAGTTGTCTCTCACGGGGTCCTAGTCGGCCAGATCAGCGAGGTGTATGAGCACGCAGCGAAAGTCACTATAGTTACCAGTAAAGACTCAATAGTTCAGGCGATGTTGCAAGATTCCAGAGCAAAAGGGATACTAAAGGGAGGACTTTCTGGATTGTTTTTGGAAAATATTGTTTCGGACGCTGAGTTTAAGGATGGCGAAAATATTATCACATCTGGCCTTGGCGGTGAGATGAAGCAGGGAATTCTTATTGGTAAGGCAAATAAACTAAAAAGCTCTGGAACGGGAATCTTCAAAACAATTTCCGTTGAGCCCTTGGTAGATTTAACTAAATTAGAAATAGTATTTATAGAAAAATGAACACATTCAAAAAAATTATGCTAATAGTGGTCGCACTTGTTACAGTATTGCTGGACGTTTCCTTTTTTAGCTCTATTGAGATATATGGCGCGACTATTATCTTATCTTTATCGATACTGCTCACGATGGCTATCAGCGATAGAAGTCGTGATTATCTGATATACGCATTTTCGCTTATTCTTTTCTTCACAATTTTTTCATCGCTGCCTCTGATAGTAATCGCTATTGAATTTTTACTACTGCCTGCGGGCCTGAACTACGTCATGATCAAATATTTTCCAAAACCTCGGCCGGTTACTTCGCCAATTTATTATATATTTGGAACATTGTTTTTCGAGCTTGTACTGCTGGTCTACTCGAAAGAGTTTACTGAGTCTGGTCTTCTGACGCTTTCGTACTTTGTAGTCATAAATAGCATTGTTGGTGTCATATGCTATATCATCCAGGAGAAGGTGAAAAACGATTTCAAGATTGAAGATATTAGAATTTAAGATCATATGGACATATTCGGCAACTTTTCGGCGCTCCGTGGGGACAAAGAGAAGAGAACAATTCAGCAAAAAGAAGATTTAGAATTTTCTTATGGCGATATTACTAACGAAGCCATTTGTAAGATTGAGGATAAAACTGGTCCTAAGTCGGTCATTGTACTGAAACTGACGATTATTATTCTTTTTTGTATTGCGATCTTGCGACTATTTTTCATTCAAGTTGTGGAAGGGGAGGCGAATCTCCAGCTCGCTGAGGGAAATCGAATACGCCCTCGGCTGATCGAGGCAAACCGTGGTCAGATCTATGACTCCAGTGGCATTTGGCTGGCTCGTAATCAGGCGTCTTTTGCTCTAGCTGTGTACCCATCTGACATGCCAAGAAATAAGGCGGAACGGACAAATTCATATCAGGAAATTGCAGATGTCACTGGAATGACCCTCGAAGAGGTACGCACAGAGTCAGAAAAAAATGGAATTTCCTCTCTCGACGAGACCCTAATCAAGGAAAATATCTCTCATGACGATGCTCTTTTGCTAGAAGAAAAGATTGCAGGAATTTCCGGCTTCTATATTGCAGAAAAACCAATACGTGAGTACAAACTTTCGCCAGGCTTGCCACATTTGATTGGCTATACCGGAATCGTTTCTCAAGAAGACCTGAAAAATACCGTGGGCTACTATTTATCTGATCGAATTGGTAAAACTGCTCTGGAGCTAGAGTACGAGAGCTATCTCAAGGGAATTCACGGAATAGAGCAGATAGAAGTCGATTCGAAGGGTAACATCGTGAAAGTTCTCGTAAAAGATGAAAACAAGGAGCCTACCCCTGGTAACGATTTGGTTCTTAATATTGATTTGGGACTTCAGGAAAAAACCGCCGAGGCACTGAAGGCTGGCATGGAGAGTGGTAAGACTCTGACTGGCCAGGAAGTCACTGGCGGCGCCGTGATTGTGATGAATGTAAACACAGGCGCGATACTCTCGATGGTTTCCTTGCCTGATTATAATAACAATTTGTTCGCATCTAGAATATCGACTGTGGACTATCAGACGCTAACAAATGATCCAAGCTTACCAATGTTCAATCGTTCGCTCAAGGGTACATATCCACCTGGGTCAATTTCAAAAATCATCATGGCCTCAGCGGGATTACAAGAGGGGACAATCGATAAAAACACTTCAATGGTCACGCCTGCCGCTATTTTGATAGGGGAATACACATTTCCTGACTGGAAGGACCATAGCTATGAGTCAACAAATGTCGAGCGAGCAATCGCTGAGTCGAATAATGTCTTCTTCTACTCTCTCGGCGGCGGTTTTGACAAGATTAAGGGACTCGGAATAGATAAGATTAAGAAATATTGGCAGCTCTTTGGTCTTGGGCAAAAGACAGAGATAGATTTACCAGCCGAAGCTTCAGGGTTTTTACCAGACGCTGAATGGAAGAAAAGAGTGAAGAACGAGCCTTGGTATATCGGGGACACATATCATGTGTCTATCGGGCAGGGCGATCTCTTGGTTACGCCACTTCAGATGGTACGGGCAACAGCGGTCGTGGCAAACGGTGGAAAGCTTTTGCAGCCACAATTAGTCAAGAAAATTGTTAATAATAGTGGCAATGTAGTAAAAACGTTTGAGCCAATAATTCAAAGCTCTAATTTTCTTGATGCAAGCGTGCTAAAGACAGTGGCCGAAGGGATGCGTCTCACAATTACTGAAGGTTCTGCTCGTAACTTAAATGACCTGCCGTTCACAGTCGCCGGAAAAACTGGTACAGCTCAGTTTCTAAACAACGAGAAAACTCATGCTTGGTTTGAATGCTATGCGCCATATGAGAATCCTGAAATTGCGATAGTGGTGCTTGTAGATGGTGGCGGCGGTGGTCATGAAATCGCGGCTCCTGTGGCTAAAGACATCATGTCTTACTATTTTGCGAATAAAAAATAGTAAGAACTTCTTTACAAACATATTTTATGTGCGCTCCAGGTGCTTCAAAAGAGTGTTCACGAAAATGTTTGCTTGTGGTGACGGAGCGTAAGACAGTGCCTAGATCATTGACAAAATGACCAAAATTTGAGAGAATTCACCAGTAAAAAGCAAACCAACACACAAACGAAAGTGTGTTTAATTTTTTTAGAATAAAGGAAAAATATGAGCAATTATATAACAAAAGAAGGTCTAGAGAAACTAAAAGACCAACTTGCAACAATCAAACTAAAACTCAAAGAAGTTAGCTACAAGATCAAGGAAGCGCGTGAGATGGGTGACCTCTCCGAAAATGCTGAATATCATGAAGCTAAGAATGAGCAATCTTTTCTTATGGGCAAAGAAGCTGAGCTTGAAGGCAAAATCAAGAACGCTCAAATCATTGAAAAGAAAAAAGCGACAGATGTTGTTGTCGCTGGCTCAACAGTTGTCATCGATGACGATGGCGAAAACCTCGAATACACTATTGTTGGCTCTGATGAATCAGATCCTCTTTCAGGCCGAATTTCTATCGACTCACCAATCGGTGCCTCTCTTATTGGGCACAAAAAGGGCGATAAGATCGACGTTCGAACTCCTGCTGGTGTCTCAGTCTGCAAAATTATAAGCGTAAGCTAATATTTGATAGCATATCTAGGATTGACTCGCTTCAGGATTACTCGAAGCGAGTCGTTTTATTATTGAAAAAATTATGATATAAGTAAAAAGTAACTAAATAACATTTGAAAAATAATGAGATGCGAGAGGTCAAATCATGTCAAGCGAACTCGGCACAACTGAAAAAGAACTTATTGAAAACCGACTAAAAAAGCTCGAAGAGCTGAAGCAGCTCGGCGTAAATCCATATCCTTCTAGATCAGACAGAAACTATATGGCGGCTGACGTTCATGCAAAACAAGAACAATTGATTAAGTCAGAAGAAGAAATCACTGTCGCAGGCAAGATTATGGCTCGCCGTGGTCATGGTAAGCTCGCTTTTGCTGATCTCTACGACCAAACTGGAAAAATTCAGATTGTGCTAAAACAGGACTTGATGGAGGAAAAAAGCTCACAAATATTTGCTGAAGTTGAAGTCGGCGATTTTATCGATGCAAAGGGCAAGGTTTTTGTCACGAACGCTGGTGAACTCTCTGTCGAAACTCATTCTATAAAAATTCTTGCCAAGTCTCTTCGTCCAATGCCAGATAAATGGAACGGGCTGAAAGATGAAGAGCTTCGTTTTCGAAAAAGATATTTGGAATTTATTACAAACCCTGAGAGTCGCGAACTTTTTATCAAGAAAGCGAAATTCTGGCAGGCAACTAGAAACTTCATGATTGATCATGGCTTTCTTGAAGTTGAAACCCCAGTGCTTGAGAACTGTGCCGGTGGCGCTGATGCCAATCCTTTTGTTACTCATCACGACGCACTTGATATCGATGTATATCTTCGAATTTCGACTGGTGAACTTTGGCAGAAACGCTTGATGGTAGGTGGCTTTGATAAGACTTTCGAAATTGGACGACAGTTTCGCAACGAAGGCATGTCTCGTGAGCATTTTCAGGACTATTCACAGATGGAATTTTATTGGGGATATCACAACTATCTCGACTCAATGAAGCTAGTTCAGGAGCTCTATCAGTACATTGCTGAGCAGGCTTTTGGAGCTCAGAAGTTTAAGATTGCCGAGTTTGATGTTGACCTTTCTGGTACTTGGCCAACTCTCGACTATGTTTCCACGATAGAGGATAAGATGGGGATAAATGTTCTGACTGCCGACGAAGAAGTGCTTCGAGCTAAGCTGAAGGAACTTCATGTCAAGTTCGACATTACTGATCGCAAAGGCCGCCTGACTGATCTTCTTTGGAAACAAATCCGCAAAACTATTGCTGGTCCTGTATTTCTTATCAATCATCCAGTCGAAGTTTCTCCGCTTGCAAAGCGTAAAGAGGATGATCCAAGGCTTGTGGAGCGATTCCAGCCAATCATTGCTGGCTCCGAGATGGGGAATGGCTATTCTGAGCTAAACGACCCGCAGGATCAGGCTGAGCGTTTTCTTGAGCAAGCAGAAATGCGCGAAGCTGGTGACGCTGAAGCGCAGATGCATGACAAAGATTTCGTTGAGGCGCTAGAGTATGGTATGCCACCGACATCTGGCTTTGGCTTTTCTGAGAGGCTATTTTCATTTTTGGCCGACATTCCGGCACGTGAGTCTCAGATGTTTCCACTGATGCGTCCAGAAGCGAATGATTCGATCACTAAGATACAATAATCAAGAAACAATAATCAGTTAATATTCAATAATCAATCATTTGTCATCCTGCCATCGACTCTGAGGCAAGAGCGCTCATCGCTTAGGCTCGAAGAGAGGAATCGAAGGATCTCCGAATTAAATAGTCGCAGAGAGATTCTTCACTTGCGTTCAGAATGACAAGGATTCCGCAATTGGTTATTGCTACAAAGGAGCCCATGTTAGATATAAAAGTTATTCGTGAAAATCCAGAGGAGATAAAACGTAAAATTGTGCGCAAAGGCGCTAACGGTGAGCTTATCGATAACATCATCGCTCTAGATGAACGACGTCGTGAGCTGATTTTGAAAATAGAAGAAAGCCAAAGCGAGCTAAACAAGCGATCGAAAGATATTGCGATGCTTCATGGTCAGCAAAAAATCGATGCGATCAATGAAGCTGGTAGCATCTCAGAGAAGATTAAGGAGCTTAAGCCTGAGCTTGATAAGATCGTCGAAGAATACAAAAAAACTATGCTTCAGATTCCAAACCCACCTTCTGATGATGTCGAGGATGGCGCTTCTGATAAGGAAAACACGACTAACCGAATTTGGGGTAAACCAACAGAATTTGATTTTAAAATACTTGATAACGTTCAGCTTGGTGAGAAGCTTGATGTTGTAGACATCGAGCGTGCGGTCAAAATTTCTGGTTCACGTTTCTTCTTTATTAAAGGTGATTTAGCAATACTTGAGCTATCTCTTTTCCGATATGCCGTCGAT
>Ga0194057_10000839_pt1 | contig 16068 bp, 12 predicted proteins | sample SepL4415m_MetaG_FD_155474 | JGI IMG/M metagenome (GOLD analysis project Ga0194057, IMG submission 155474) | Anoxic zone freshwater microbial communities from boreal shield lake in IISD Experimental Lakes Area, Ontario, Canada - Sep2016-L442-15m | ecosystem: Environmental > Aquatic > Freshwater... | reverse complement strand
ACCTTGACTCGAACTCTTCGACCGAGGTGCTCGAGTTCCTTCGACGCTCGGTGACCGAGTTCGGCCAGTCCATCGTCATGGTGACGCACGATGCCCGAGGAGCGGCATTCGCCGACCGGGTGGTCTTTCTCGCTGATGGCCGGCTGGTGGACGAACTCGAGGATCCGACGTCCGACGCCATCCTTGAGAAGATGAAGAAGCTCGGCGGCTGAGATGCTTCGGCTGACCCTCAAGGGCCTCTTGGCCCACAAGCTGCGCGTGGCGCTGACCGCGCTCGCCATCGTGTTGGGCGTTACCTTCGTCACCGGCACGCTGGTGTTGACCGACACGATCAACAACAGCTTCACGTCGTTGTTCTCCAAGATCTACAGCCACGTCGACTTCGAGGTGCGCGGAGTCGCTGCATTCTCTGACCAGCAGGGCGCTGGAGCTGTCCGCCAGCCCGTCTCCGACACCTTGCTGGCCAAGGTGGCGGCCGTGCCGGGCGTGGCCGCGTCCGAAGGCCTGGTCGGTGGGTACGCCCAGTTCGTGGGCAAGGATGGCAAGGCCATCACCACCGGGGGTGCGCCAACACTCGGGACCACCTTCGGCAGCAAGCCCGAGCTCTCGGCGCTTCATCCGATCTCGGGACATGGGCCGACGAACTCGTCCCAGCTCGCCATGGATGAGGGCACGGCCAAGAAGCATGGCTTCAACGTGGGTGACCGGGTGACCGTATTGCTCCCAGGCCCACCAGCGACCTTCACCATCGCTGGGATCGTCCGATTCGGCAGCGCCGACAACCTCGGCGGAGCGACTCTGGCCGCCTTCACGCTTCCCACGGCCCAGAAGCTGTTTCACGTCGAGGGCCGCGTCGACTCCATCGAGGTGGCGATCGCACCGGGGGCTGACAAGGCGACCGTGGAGCACTCCATCGCCAAGGTGCTCCCCACGGGGGTCGAGGTCGTCCCTGCGCAGAAGGTGGCTGACGAGCAGTCGAGCGCGATCAACAACGCGCTGGGCTTCTTCTCAACCGCCCTGCTGGTCTTCGCCCTTATCTCGCTGTTCGTCGGTGGCTTCACCATCTTGAACACCTTCTCCATCACGGTGGGCCAGCGGACGAGAGAGCTGGCCCTCTTGCGGATCGTTGGCGCCAGCCGGGGGCAGGTCTTCCGATCGGTGATGCTCGAAGCACTGGTCATCGGGCTGCTGGCCTCGATCATCGGCCTTGGGCTCGGTGTGGGCATGGCGGTTGGTCTCGAAGCCCTGCTCGACGCATTCGGTATCTCGCTGCCCAAGGGGGCACTCATCTTCGCTCCTCGCACAGCCATCGTGGGCCTGGCTGTCGGCGTCGGCGTCACCGTCGTCTCGGCCGTCAGCCCGGCGCGTCGGGCGGTGAGGATTGCTCCCATCGCCGCGCTCCAAGGCGTCCAGGCCGGGACCGAGGGCAACTCGCTCCGCCGCACCGTCGTCGGTGCGGGTTTCGTCCTTCTTGGAGGGGCAGCACTAGGTGTCGGGCTCAGCGCGCCACAGATCAGCCTGGTGGGCCTCGGAGCCTTCTTGACCTTCATCGGGGTCGGCATGCTCTCGCCACTGGTGGCCCGTCCGATGGCCAGCATGCTCGGGCGGCCCCTGGCCCGCCTGCGCGGCATCTCCGGCCGACTGGGCCGAGAGAACTCCATGCGAAGTCCCCGCCGCACGGCCCAGACCGCAGCTGCGCTCATGGTGGGTCTCGCCCTGGTATCGACGATTGCCGTCTTCGGTGCCTCGTTGTCGCGCTCAGCCACGAGCAGCGTCAGCGATGCCATCGCCGCGGACTACATCGCCATGGCCACCTCACAGGGTGGCCCACCCACCGGGTTCTCCGAGGCGGCGGCCAAGACGGTTGCCGCGCTGCCCGGAGTCACTCTGGCCTCGCCGATCTATGCGGGCCAGGCCAAGGTCGCCAATTCGGTCACCTTCATCACCGGCCTCGCACCCAAGGACGTCGGTGTCACGATCACGCTGCGCATGGATCAGGGTGACGGTTCTGCCGCCCTCGCTGGAGGCCAGCTGCTCGTGGACACGACCACGGCGACGAAGGACAAGCTCAGGATCGGGCAGCGCCTCAAGGTGACCTTCGCCGAGACGGGGCCGACGACCCTGACCATCGGTGGGATCTACAAGCCGAACATCATCCTCGGCTCCTATCTCGTGGGCCGCTCCACCTTCGATGCCCACTTTGCCGCCGCCACGCTCCCGTTGGCGCTCCTCGTGTCCACGTCCGGCGTGACCAGCAGCGAGATGACGGCCGAGCTGACCAAGGGCCTCTCTGGCTATCCCAACCTGACGGTCCAGACCCGTGCAGAGTTCGAGAAGACCCAGGAGGCGCAGGTCAACCAATTGCTTGGTCTCGTCTACGCCCTGCTGGCTTTGGCCATCGTGGTGGCGCTCATCGGGATCGTGAACACCCTGATGCTCTCGGTCTTTGAACGCACCCGGGAGATCGGTCTGCTCCGAGCGGTCGGGATGAGTCGACGGCAGGTGCGGACGATGATTCGCGCCGAGGCGGTCATCTTGTCGGTCTTCGGTGCGGTCATCGGGATCGTGGTGGGCACCGGCCTCGGGGTCGCCCTTGTGACCTCGCTCAAGGATCAGGGCTTCACCGACCTCGTGGTGCCATGGGGGAACATGGTGACGTTCTTGGTGCTTGCCGGTCTGCTCGGATTGGCGGCCGCCTCGTGGCCCGCACGGCGTGCCGCCCGACTCAACATCCTCGAGGCGATCGCCACCGAGTAGCCCAAGGAGGCTCAGCAGTGTCAACCCTCTACGGACCCGGCCTGTCGGCGATCCATCACGAGGCCTTCGCCAGCCACGGGGACCTCTGTGCGCCGGGCATCCTGGCGGCCCTCGCGCCTGACTGTCAGGTGCTCGAGCTCGGGGCGGGGAGTGGAGCGTTGACTCGACACCTCGTCGCCGCCGGTCATCGGGTGATCGCCACCGATGCTTCGACCGACATGCTCGACCTGTTGGCCGAGGCTGTCCCGCACGCCACGGTCGGGCGGTTGGTGCTCGGTGACGACGGCATCGTTCCCGCGCCGAACATCGTCTCGGTGGGTCACGTTCTCAACTACCTCGGTAGTCAAGAGCAGGTCTTCGACGTGCTGCTCCAGTGCGTGGACTCGCTCGAGATGGGTGGTCTGCTCCTCCTCGACCTGCTCGACCGTTCCTATGCCGAGACCCGGGCAACCCTCGAGCCTCTGCGATGGGAGGGCGAAGGTTGGGAGATGGACGTGACCTTCGCTCTGGCCTCGCCCGATCGCTTTGTTCGAGATATCTCGCTCACCTGGACGGACCCTGACGGCACCAGCCACCACGAGCACGAGGTGCACACCAATATCCTCGTCGATGCTGACGAGGCCTGTCGGGTGCTGGTCGATGCCGGACTCGTCGCCGAGGTGCGCCGCTCATTCGGCGACGAGGTGCTTCCGGCAGGCTTCGCCGTGCTGCATGGGGCGCGTCCGGCCGGCTGACCCGGAAGAGAGAGTGCCTCGGCGACTAGAGTCGAGGCCCATGAGCGAGATCATCACTGCAGCAATCGAGGGCGCCGGACGCGAGGACCTCCTCGGCATGGCCATGCCGGAGACGACCAAGGCGGCCTATGTCCGACGCGAGGACAGTGGCATGTTTGAGGGCCTTGCGTCAGAGGACAAGGACCCCCGGGCCTCACTCAAGGTCGGCGACATCGCCCTGCCCGAGCTCGCCCCCGACGAGGCCTATGTCCTGATCATGGCATCGTCGATCAACTTCAACACCGTGTGGACCTCGATCTTCGAGCCACTGTCAACCTTCGGCTTCCTCGATCGTCTGGGCAAGGAGTCGATCTGGGGTGCTCGCCACGCCACCGACACCCACGTCGTGGGCTCCGACGGCGCGGGCATCGTGCTCAAGACGGGTTCATCGGTGCGCTCGTGGGGCCCCGGCGACCAGGTCACGATCCACTGCAACTACGTCGATGACCAGGACCCGAGCGCGCATGACGACTCGATGCTGGCGTCGAACCAGCGCATCTGGGGCTTCGAGACCAATTTCGGCGGCCTCGCCGAGATCGCCGTGGTCAAGGCCAACCAGCTCATGCCCAAGCCCACCCACCTGACCTGGGAGGAGTCGGCGGTCAACGCGCTGTGCAATTCGACCTCCTACCGGATGCTGGTCTCGGGCAACGGGGCCGACATGACCCAAGGTGACAAGGTCCTCGTCTGGGGTGCCACCGGTGGCCTCGGCGCCTTCGCCGTGCAGTACGTGCTCAACGGTGGGGGCACGCCGGTCGGCGTCGTCTCCTCGGCGTCGAAGGTCGAGATCTTGAACGAGCTCGGCGTGGATGCGGTCATCGACCGCAAGGAGAAGGGGTATCGCTTCTGGGCCGACGAGCACACCCAGGATGAGTCCGAGTGGCGTCGGCTGGGCAAGGACATCCGTGGCCTCATCGGTGACGATGTCGACATCGTCTTCGAGCACCCGGGTCGTCAAACCATGGGAGCGAGCGTGTTCGTGACCAGGCGGGCCGGGACGATCGTCACCTGCGCCGCCACGTCTGGCTACATGATCGAGTACGACAACCGTCACCTCTGGATGAAGCTCAAGACCATCAAGGGCTCGCACTTCGCCAACTACCGCGAGGCCTGGCATGCCAATCAGTTGATCTGCGAGGGCAAGATCCTGCCTCCGCTCTCCGCCGTGTTCAGCCTTGACCAGGTGGGGGACGCGACCTACCAGGTCCACAAGAACCTCCACGAGGGCAAGATCGGCGTGCTCTGCGCAGCACCCTCCGAGGGTCTCGGCATCACCAACCCCGAACTTCGGGCCCAGGTGGGCGAGGACCGTCTGAACATCTTCCGTCGCCACGACGGCTGAACTCTAGGAGTATAAAAATGACCGACCTGATCCTGACCGAGATCGACCACGTGGCCATCGCCGTCAACGACCTCGATGGGGCCATCGCCTGGTACCAAGAGGCTTTCGGCGCCACGGTGGACCACCGCGAGACCGTCGAATCCGACGGTGTCGAGGAGGCGCTGCTCAAGGTGGCGGACTCCTATGTCCAATTGCTCACCCCCACCAACGACTCGTCACCGGTGGCCAAGTACCTAGAGAAGAAGGGCGAGGGCCTTCACCACATCGGGTACCGAGTCGATGACTGCGCAGCGGCCCTCGAGTCGATCAAGGCCATGGGTGGCCGGGTGATCGATGAGGCTCCCCGTCCTGGAAGCCGAGGGACCACCGTGGCCTTCGTCCACCCGAAGACCTCGTTCGGCACGCTCATCGAACTCGTCCAGGAGTAGGCCGCCCCGGCGTCCCTCAGCGGATGCGGAAGCTGCAGCGGAAGCTTTCACCTGGAGAAACGACGATCGCTTCTGAGGGCTCGTCGAGAGCCAGCAGGGGCCCAGCCATGGGCTCAACGCAGATGAAGCCCGCTCCCTCGGGCGACCAGACCATGGCCCAGCCATAGCCAGACGTCAGTTCGATGGCGGTGGCCGAGGTCGGCCCCTCAATGCGGGCAGTGTCGCCCTCGCGGGCGAAGAAGCAGTCGTCCCGGGGTCGCACGATGTCCTCGACGAGATCAGCTGAGGCCGTCTGCGACGTGGCCAGTAGGTCGGCGAGCACCACCTGACGCTCGAAGGGAAGGTGTACCGACCAGCGCTCCGGGTCGGTGCCACCTGCCACGAGATATGGGTGCCAGCCGAATGCCACAGGCACCGCGCGCGAACCGGTGGGCGTCAGGGTGGTCGTGACCTCGAGGCCTGCAGCGGTGAGGGCCACCTCGACCGAGATCTCGTGGGGAAAGGGGAACGCCGGACCAGAGAGCCCAGTGCTCGAGGCCAGCGCCCGCGAGGGGTCGGGGGAGAAGAGGTGCCAGTCGTCCGGTCGGGTCCGCAGGCCGTGGAGCGGACGGCCGAGGTCGTCGTGATCGATCCGGGGGTCGCCGGGATCGAGGTCCACGGTCACGCCGTCGAAGGCGATCCTGTGGTCGCGCAGCCGACCGAACCAGGGTCCGATGAGAGGGCATCCCTCCGGGCCGAGCAGGTCGACGTCGCCTCGTCGAAGCCATCGCACCGAGAGGCGACCGTCGTGGTGGCCGAGGCCCGCCGACCAGGACCCATGGCAGATCGAGAGCGGTTCGACGTCCATGGCCACAGTCTGCCTCCACCTTGGTCTGGACCTCCTTTGGGACCATCGGTCCCTGCTCTTGTAACGTTGGCTCCTATGGATCATCCGATGACTGAGAAGCTGGCCGACCTCGCAGCACGCAAGGAAGCGGCCCTCCACGCCGGCTCGGAGCGCTCCGTTGCTCGCCAGCACGAGAAGGGCAAGCTGACTGCCCGAGAGCGGATCGAGTACCTCGTTGATGAGGGCAGCTTCGTCGAGCTCGACATGCTCGCCCGCCACCGGGCCCACGGCATGGGTCTCGAGGAGTCCCGGCCCTATACCGACGGAGTGATCACCGGTTTCGGAACCGTCGACGGCCGCAAGGTCTGCGTCTTCAGCCAGGACTTCACGGTCTATGGCGGGGCACTCGGCGAGGTCTTCGCCGAGAAGATCCACAAGATCATGGACCTCGCCAACTCGCTCGGAGTTCCCATGATCGGCCTCAACGATGGTGCCGGGGCACGCATTCAGGAAGGCGTTGTCTCGCTTCACTCCTACGGTGGCATCTTCCACCGCAATGCCAAGGCCTCCGGTGTCATCCCGCAGATCTCCGTCATCATGGGCCCCTGCGCAGGTGGGGCGGTCTACTCGCCGGCCCTGACCGACTTCATCTTCATGGTCAACGAGACCAGCCACATGTTCATCACCGGCCCCGACGTGGTCAAGACCGTCACCGGCGAAGAGGTGACCCTCGAAGAACTCGGCGGCGCCATGAGTCACGCCACCAAGTCCGGCGTGGCCCACTTCGTCTCGGCCGACGAGCACGCCTGCCTCGATGACGTCAAGTACCTGCTCGGCTTCTTCCCGGCCAACAACTTGGAGGAGCCGCCTCGAGCTGCGATCGAAGACGACCCGGACCGACTCTGCCCCGAGCTCACCGAGATCCTGCCGGCGAGCGCCAACCAGCCCTATGACATGCGCTCGATCATCTCGGTGGTGGCTGACGACGGTGACTTCTTCGAGGTCCATGCCGCCTACGCCCCGTCGATCACTTGTGGCTTCGCCCGTATCGGGGGCCGCCCCGTCGGTATCGTCGGCAACCAGCCGATGATCTTGGCCGGCGTACTCGACATCGACTCGTCGGAGAAGGCCGCTCGCTTCGTGCGGACCTGTGACGCCTTCAACATCCCGCTCGTGACCTTCGTCGACGTCCCGGGCTTCCTGCCCGGCACCGATCAGGAGTACGGCGGCATCATCCGTCATGGCGCCAAGCTGCTCTACGCCTACTGCGAGGCCACCGTTCCGAGGATCCAAATCATCACTCGCAAGGCCTATGGCGGAGCGTATGTAGTCATGAACTCGAAGTCCATCGGCGCCGACCTCGCCTTCGCATGGCCGTCGGCGGAGCTCGCTGTGATGGGTGCCGCCGGCGCCGTCGAGATCGTCTACCGCTCTGAGCTCAAGGACGCTGATGACCCGGTGGCCCGCCGGGCCGAATTGGTCGATGACTACTCTGAGCGCTACGCCAACCCCTACCAGGCAGCCGAGCGGGGCTACATCGATGACGTCATTGACCCGGCGGAGACTCGCCGAATTCTCTCGCGCAGCCTCGAGATGCTGGTGACCAAGCGTGAGGATCTGCCCAAGCGCAAGCACGGGAACGTCCCACTGTGAGCACCTCGGGCGGCTTGACACCCCGGCCTCAGCCTGAAGGCGAGATCCTTGCCGTCATTACCGCTGCGGCCGAGCAGATGCTTCGTCCGGCGGTTGTGAGAGTCGACGAGGCTCCGGCGAACCCTTGGCGCTTCTCTGGCCGCTGGTTCACTAAGCACCACGTCACCCGGCGCGATCGTCCCTAGGAGGACATCACCTTGTCGTTGGGCGAGTGATCGGCTGGCCTCAGGCCTGCGAGGCCCGGTGGGCGATGACGAGATCGACCATGTCGTCCATGATCTCGACGAGCTCGTAATCCTTGGGGGTGTAGACCGCCGCCACACCCTTGTCGAGGAGGACCCGAGCGTCGTCAGGGGGGATGATCCCACCCACGATGACCTTGGCCTCGACGCCGGCGATCCGAGCGCGATCGAGGATTTCGGGCACGAGCTCTAGGTGCGAGCCCGACAGGATCGAGATGCCAATGAGATCGACGTCTTCGTCGCGAGCGGCAGCCACGATCTGCTCTGGGGTGAGCCGGATGCCCTGGTAGACCACCTCGAAGCCAGCATCTCGAGCGGCCACGGCGATCTGCTCGGCGCCATTGGAGTGACCATCGAGGCCGGGCTTGGCCACGAGGAGTCGCGGCCGGCCGCCGGATTCTTCCATCGAGGCGGTCCGTGCCGCCACGGCGGCCATGGAGCTGCCCCGGCGACCGACGCCGCCGGCCACGCCGGTGGGCGCCCGGTACTCGCCGAAGACATCTCGGAGCGCAGCGGCCCATTCGCCTGTCGTGCCCCCGGCGTGGGCCAGGGCAATCGACGGGATCATGATGTTGTCGGCGACATCCTCGCTGACCGCCACGCGCTTGAGCTCAGCGAGGGCAGCGGTGACCGCAGCCTCGTCGCGTGTCGCCCGCCAGGAAGCCACGTCCTCTTTGAGCTGGTTTTCGACGAGGGGATCGACCTTCATGATGGCCTCGAGCCCATTCTCGTCGACGAGAGGTGAGTCGGCGGTCTCGACGAAGCTGTTGACTCCGATGACCTTTTGCTCGCCGGCCTCGATGCGGGCCACCCGCTCAGCCTGGCTGCGCACGAGTCGGGACTTGAGCTCGTCGATGGCCTCGAAGGCGCCACCGAGGCTGAGGACCTCGTCGAGCTCGGCCTGGGCGGCCTCCATGAGCTCGGCGGTCTTGGCCTCCATGACGACGGAGCCCTCGAAGATGTCGCCGTACTCGAGCAGGTCGGTCTCGAAGGCGAGGACCTGCTGGATGCGCAGGCTCCACTGCTGGTCCCACGGACGGGGAAGTCCCAGAGCCTCGTTCCAGGCAGGCAGCTGCAGGGCCCGAGCCCGAGCATCGGCCGAGAGTGTGACACCCAAGGCCTCGAGCACGATCCGCTGAACGTTGTTCTCGGGCTGCTGCTCGGTCAGGCCGAGGCTGTTGACCTGCACGCCATAGCGGAAGCGGCGCTTGGCGGGGTCTTGAACGCCGTAGCGCTCGAGGCAGATGACGTCCCACATCTTGGTGAACGCCCGCATCTTGGCCGTCTCCTCGACGAAGCGGATCCCGGCATTGCAGAAGAAGCTGATGCGACCGACCAAGGCCGGGATCTCGTCAGCATCGAGCTTTCCAGAGTCCCGGACGGCATCGATGACGCCGATGGCGGTGGCCAGGGCATAGGCGATCTCCTGGACGGGCGTGGCTCCGGCCTCTTGGAGGTGGTAGCTGCAGACGTTGATGGGGTTCCACTTCGGCACATGGCGCACGGTGTAGGCGATCATGTCGACGATGAGGCGTCGGGAGGGGACGGGGCCGTAGATGTAGGTGCCCCGGCTCAGGTACTCCTTGACGATGTCGTTCTGGGTGGTGCCGGTCAGCACCGCCGGGTCGACACCCTGGTCCTCGGCGTTGGCGATGTAGAGCGCCAGCAGCCAGGCAGCGGTGGCGTTGATCGTCATCGAGGTGTTCATCTCCCCGACCGGGATCTGGTCGAGCAGTGCCGCCATGTGGCCGAGGTGGGCCACGGGAACGCCGACCTTGCCGACCTCGCCCGAAGCCTCGGGTGCGTCAGGGTCGTAGCCGGTCTGGGTGGGCAGGTCGAAGGCGATCGACAGTCCGGTCTGACCCTTGGCCAGGTTGGTCCGGTATAGGGCGTTGGACGCCTCGGCGGTTGAGTGACCCGAGTAGGTCCTCATGACCCAGGGCTTGGCGCGCTCAGCCATGGTGAGCCTCCTTCGGATGGGTGCTGTGTGGTGGTCTCAGTCTCATCGCCGGATCATGGCGACGGGCGTCGACTACTTGTTGTAGTCGTAGAAGCCGAGCTTGGTCTTGCGACCGAGTTGGCCGGCGGCCACCATGCGACGCAGCAGCGGTATGGCTGCGTAGTTGGGGTCCCGGAACTCGTCGTAGAGGGCGTCGAGGATGGCCAGCGAGGTGTCAAGACCGACGAGGTCAAGCAGGGCGAAGGGGCCCATCGGGAAGCCGCAGCCACCCTTCATGGCCGAGTCGATGCCCTCCTTGGTGGCCACGCCACCCTCGAGCAGGCGGATGGCGTTGTTCAGGTAAGGGAAGAGCAGAGCGTTGACGATGAAGCCGGCCTGGTCCTTAACCGCCACGGCGTCCTTGCCGCACGAGGTGGCGAACTCAGTCACGGCCGCCATGGTCTCGTCCGAGGCCGTGATCGGGGCGACGATCTCTACGAGGGCCATGGCGGGGGCGGGGTTGAAGAAGTGGACGCCGCAGACCTTGTCGGGGCGATTCGTCGCCATGGCCATCTCGACGACGGGAAGGGTGGAGGTGTTGGTGGCCAGGATGGCGCCCTCCTTGACGATGCCGTCGAGCTCGGCGAACAGGGCCAGCTTCACGGCGAGGTCTTCGACGACGGACTCGATCACGAGGTCACAGTCACTCAGGGCGGACAACTCGGTGGCGGTGGTGACGCGACCGAGGATCTCGGCGGCCTCATCGGCGGTGCGCTTCTCTCGTGCCACCTGCTTTTCCAGGGACTTGGCGAGGCCCGCCTTCATGCCCTCGGCGCTCTCGAGGCTGCGGCTGCGCAGGACGACCTCGTAGCCATTGGCGGCAGCCACCTCGGCGATGCCCGAGCCCATGATCCCTGATCCGATGATTCCCACACGTGTAATCGACATGTTTGCCACCCTACTTCCGGGCGCACCCGAGGGCCAAGGCGATCGCCTTGGTCGGCTGGCCTCAGTACTGGAGGTCACCGAAGTACTGAAGGGCACCGACAGGGACTCGATGGGATGGACCAGCGTGGAGTTACCCCAGAACGGCCGAGCTCCCTCAACGACAGCCATGTCGAGGAACCGACGAGAGAGCTCCTCGAACAGATCCCGAATCTCGAGCTGGTCGAGGACAGTGATGTCGTGGCGGGGTCGGGTCGCGTCGATGGTGCTCCTTGTCCGAAGGTGGCGGGTGGAGTTGTTGTTGATCACGGGAGAGATCACTCCTCGGACTGACGAGGGCCGAAGGTCCTCTCGACGAACCGCCAGCGCGTAGAGGTCTGCGGCTAGGTTTCCCACGAAGGTTGCTATCGAGGAGGGTCAGTCCACTGTGGCCAGGGTTCACTTTGCGAAGGTGTCGAAGCGCTACGGGGACGTGGCCGCCGTCGACGACCTGACGCTCGAGGTGGCCGACGGGGAGCTCCTCGTGCTGCTCGGGCCCTCGGGTTGCGGCAAGACCACTGCCCTGCGCATGGTGGCAGGCCTTGAAGACGTCACCGAGGGCTCACTGACGATTGGCGATGACCTGGTCAACGACGTGGACCCGAAGGACCGTGACGTGGCCATGGTCTTCCAGAGCTATGCCCTCTATCCCCACATGAGCGTGGCCAAGAACATCGAGTTCCCGCTGCGCCAGCGCAAGATCGAGACAGCCGAGCGGAAGCAACGTGCACTCGAGGCGGCGACGACCCTCGGTCTCGAGGACCTGATGGACCGCAAGCCGGGCCAGCTCTCCGGCGGCCAGCGCCAGCGGGTGGCTCTCGCCCGTGCCATCGTGCGCGACCCCAGGGTCTTCCTCATGGATGAGCCACTCTCCAACCTCGACGCCAAACTCCGAGTGCAGACCCGGGGCGACATCGTGGCGCTGCAGCGACGCCTCGGTACAACGACGCTGTACGTCACCCACGATCAGGTTGAAGCCATGACCATGGGTCACCGCATTGCCGTGATGCAGGGCGGCCGCCTCCAGCAGGTTGCTGCGCCTCAGGATCTCTATGAGCGCCCGGCCAATACCTTCGTGGCCACCTTCCTTGGCAGTCCGGGGATGAACCTCATCCCGGCGAGTCGTCAGGGCGACGAACTGGTCACGCCCAGCGGATCGCTGGCGGTGCCCGCTGAGCTTTCGGGCATCGCGCCGGGGGAGGTCACCCTCGGGGCTCGACCCGAGTCGCTGTCGCTGGGCACCGAAGGCCTCCGGGCCACCGTCAGCTTGGTCGAGATGCTCGGGGCCGAGACTCAGGTGCACTGCAAGCTCGAGGGAGGCACCACCCTGGTGGTCCGCCAGGGCCATGACCAGGTCCGCCCTGACCTTGGCCACTCGGTGCTGGTCTCGGTGGATCCTTCGAGCCTCCACGCATTCGACGCTGCGACCGGGGACCGAATCGAAGGATCCCAATGAGGACCCGGGCGACGCGTCGGCACAAGGACTGGGCCTTGGCCTATGCCCTGTTGCTGCCGGGCCTCGTCATATTTTCTATCTTCACCTTCTGGCCATTTCTCCAGAACTTCAAGTTGGCCCTCTACCAGAACCCTCCGTACCCCGGGCTGCCCTCGACCTTCGTCGGATTGAGCCAGGTCGGCGACGTCCTGTCGTCGGTGACCTTCCATCAGAGCCTGATCTCGACGCTGCTGTTCGTGGTGATGGTGGTCCCCACCGGTCTTCTCGGTGGCCTGGTGCTGGCCCTCGCCGCCCACAAGGCGCTCAAGGGGATGGCCATATTCCAGGTCATCTTCTCGTCCACGGTGGTGACCTCGGTCGCGGTGGCCGCCGTGGTGTTCGGCACCCTGATGGACCCCGTGGTGGGCCTGCTGCCTTGGCTGGGCCTCGACCCGCACCCCGCCATCTTGTCGAATCCCACCTGGGCCCTGCCGGCCGTCGCCGTGATCGCCATCTGGCAGTTCCTCGGCCTCTCGTTCATCATCATGACTGCTGGCCTCCAGTCGCTGCCCGAGGAGGTCCTCGAGGCCGCCCGCCTCGATGGCGCACGGGCCCCCACGATGTTCTTCCGAGTGACCATTCCGCTGCTGTCGCCAACGATCTTCTTCGGCCTCGTGGTCGGATTCATCTATGCCTTCCAGAGCTTCGGCCAGATCGACATCCTCATCGGATCGCAGAACGCTGAGTTCACCCACACCAACGTGCTGCTCTTCTACATCTACCGGGCACTCTCGGTGCAGAACGATCCAGGTCTCGCCGCGGTGCTATCTATCGTGCTGTTCGCGATCCTGCTCAGCGTGACGCTGCTGCAGTTCCGGTTCCTCGAAAGGCGGGTGCACTATGCCGGCAACTGAGCAGCCCACCGATGTGGTGCGGCGACGCCGGCCCCGGGCTCGGCTGGTGGCCCGCTACCTCCTGCTCACCCTGGGCGCGGTGATCGTGCTGTTCCCGGTGTACATGGCGCTGGTGAACTCACTCCTGCTCCCGAGCCAGATCGCCCACCAGCCACCACCACTGATCCCGACCAACCCGCAGTGGCACACCTACCCCGATGCATGGACCGGTGGCCATCTGGGCATCTACCTGCGGAACTCCGCCGTCCAGACCGTGATCATCGTGGCTGGCCAGTTGGTGACGTCGATCCTGGCCGCATTCGCCTTCGCGTTCCTTGAGTTCCCCCTTAAAAAGACGCTGTTCATCGTCTTCCTCATGACCCTGATGATCCCCTTCGAGGTGACCGTGGCGACCAACCTCACCACCGTGTCGAGCCTCGGGTGGTTCAACAGCTTCCCCGGACTCACTCTGCCGTTCCTGGCCACTGGGTTTGGCGTGTTCCTGCTCCGTCAGGCCTTCCTGCAGATCCCCCGGGATCTGAAGGAAGCAGCCCAGCTCGACGGGTACGGCCACCTCCGATTCCTCTGGGCGGTGGCCATCCCGCTGGCCCGACCGGCCATTGCCGCCCTCGGTGTGTTCAGCTTCCTTGGCGCCTGGAACCAATACCTCTGGCCGCTCCTGGTCACAGGCAACGACAACTCGGTCCGCACCGTGCAGATCGGCCTCAAGCAGCTGCTCAACACCCAGCTCGACCAGCTCAATGTCTCGCTGGCAGGGACGATTATCGCCATCGCCCCCTTGATCGTCTTGCTGGTGGTGTTCCAGAAGCAACTGGTTCGCAGCCTCACTGCCGGCGCCGTCAAGTAGTCCACGCCATCGCAGCGGGAGGGTTGATCGACGCGACACGTCGGTACCGTCCGTGCGCTCGGCCGGAGAGCGTGCGATGATCGGCTCATGATTCGATCCCGTACCATTGCCGCCACCGCCGCTCTCTGTCTCGGCGCTACCGTCCTCCCGCTGGTCGCGGGCAGCGGTGCGCTCGCAGGTGCCGCATCGACCCCGGTCTGCAGTCCCAAGGCCCTTGCCTCCTCCAAGGGACCCGTGACCATCAACTTCTGGGAGTCGATGCCTCGGGCCAATGGCGAGGAGATGGTGCGGCTCACCGATGCCTTCAACGCCTCGCAGAAGAAGGTCCACGTCAACCTCGTGGTCCAGACCAGCTATCAAGAGACCTTCCAGAAGTACCGTTCGGCCCTTTCGACTGGCCTGACGCCGGACCTCGCGATGCTGACCGACACTGACACCCAGGCCGCCATCGACACCCAGTCGTTCATCCCGGCCCAGACCTGCATGTCGGCGGCTGGCTTCAAGACCGGTGACCTGCTGCCCCGGGCGCTGGCCTACTGGAAGGTCAACAAGGTCCAGTGGGGCATGCCATTCGGCGTCTCCGGCCCGGTGCTGTACTACAACAAGAAGGCCTTCACCGCGGCTGGCCTGGACCCTACGAAGCCGCCCGCAACGCTGAGCCAGCTGGTCTCGACGGCCAAGGTCCTCAAGGCCAAGACCGGCGCCGGCATGGGTATGGTCCTTGACCCCTGGCACCTCTTCACCTGGATGGCCACAGGCAACCAGCTGTCGGTGAACAACTCCAATGGCCGAACCAGCCGGGCCAACAAGGCCAGCTTCAACTCCTCGGCTGGTCTCGCGGTCTTCAATGCGTTGGCACAGATGAAGAAGGACGGCAGCGTCCAGACCAACTCGGTCCAGGGGGCGAGTCGCTACGACAACCTCCTCGGCGCCGGCTCAGGCAAGTTCTCCATGACCATCGATACTTCAGCCGCCCAAGGCACCATCGAGCAGCTACTCGCCACTGGCCAGTATCCGAACGTGGATGTCGGTGTGGCTCCGATGCCCAAGGTGTTCACCACTTCGTCGAAGGGTGGTGTCGAGCCCGCCGGCAACGGCCTATGGATCTCGAAGCGCTCCACTCCGGCCAAGCAGGCAGCCGCATGGCAGTACGAGGCGTACCTGCTGTCGGCATCGACCCAGGCGGCCTGGTCGGCCGGCACCGGCTACATCCCGCTGCGTACCTCGGCGGCTAACAGCCCGAGCATCAAGGCCCTCTGGGCCAAGAACCCTGGCTTCAAGGTCGCCTATACGCAGCTGACCAAGGGCACCCAGGATGCTGCCACCGCCGGTGCGGTGATCGGGCCGTTTGAGGACGTCAATGGGGCGATCGCCAATGCCGAAGCCTCGATCTTTGTGAAGAACATTGCCCCGAAGACGGCGATCAACGCCGCGGTCTCGGCGTCGAATGGGATCATCGCCGCCTACAACAAGCGGCTCGGGGTCAAGTAGCTGGTGGGCTGCTCCGGGCCATGGCCCGGAGCAGCCTGCGTGGCCTCAGCAGGTTGAGGCTGGCAGCGTTGTCGACAAGTTCGATGAGTTGGCGAGGTCGTGGTGGACCTGCGGCCAGGCACCGGGGGTCTTGCAGCCCTTGCCGTGGATTCGCCAAGCCCATAGTTGGCCACTGCGGGTTCCGACCATGACGACACCCGATTGAATGCCGCTGACCTGGCCGACGGCCGCGCCGCCGACCACCCACCCCCCCGTGAACTTCGGCCAGCCGGCAGGGACCACCCCATCGGGTCCATAGGCCCTCAGGTCGCCGAGTCCGCTGCCCTGAATCACGAAGCCACCCGCTGATCTCCCGGCCACGTTGGCCACGATCGGGTAGGTGAGGAACTGCAGGTCGTTCATCGTCCCGGGGAAGCCTGTCAGGAAGGCACCTGACG
>Ga0194057_10000838_pt1 | contig 16068 bp, 19 predicted proteins | sample SepL4415m_MetaG_FD_155474 | JGI IMG/M metagenome (GOLD analysis project Ga0194057, IMG submission 155474) | Anoxic zone freshwater microbial communities from boreal shield lake in IISD Experimental Lakes Area, Ontario, Canada - Sep2016-L442-15m | ecosystem: Environmental > Aquatic > Freshwater... | reverse complement strand
GGTGTTGGTATTCCTTTGGCCATTTTTAGTCTCCTTATTTAATGAATTATACAGTCTTAGGTTAAGACAGTGTGTTCATTATATTGGGAGCCTGACAGTCGCAATAGGTGGATGTCTAGAATAGAAGCGCTGTCTCAGCCAAAGATATTCAAGAGTTTTGACATCGAGCTGGATATAGCGAATACTGATACAGGATTTATCGAGAACAGGGTGGAATTGACTAAAGACCTATTCTAAAGGGTTGATATTTTACGACTATAGCTAAAAACATAAAAGACGACCAATCTCGCAGATGTGGTCGTCTTTTTAGTGTTGTTGTGAATCTATAATTTGGATTCAAACAGGTGCTTAACCATAATATCGCACCGGGGTTATAATTGCAACAGTAGCATTATAATAAAAAAGTGCTTGTGTATATATTGACAAAAAGCATAAGCTATGATACTATTGATTCATACACATATCATGTGTGGGATATAAATGAGGGTTTTCAGGCTAGAGATAGCGTGGAAATCTTTTTAATTTACCCATCTAAATGGTGGATAAAAAAAGAAGGAGAATTATAATGGCAGGAACAAAATTAGGCGGCCAAAAGGCTGCTGCAAAGAATTTAGCTCGTGATCCTTTGTTTTATGCAAAGATCGGTGCTAAAGGTGGCCAAAACGGTCACACTGGTGGATTCGCCGCTAACCCAGAGTTGGCACGTATCGCCGGTGCAAAAGGTGGCGCAAAAAGCCGCCGCACAAAAATAGTTAAATAATTAATTTATTCACTATACCAAACAAAGCGCTCTCTATGAGCGCTTTTTGGTTGTATAACGGCGTAATGCACAAGTTTTGGCGATATTAACCCGCCAAGATTCATTACAGGCTAGGCATTTGTAGGTGTTTTTGTCAGTTTGCACACCAGTGGTATCGCATTTTGGGCAAGCACTGCGTGAATGCATCCAATCACGGTAGCTGTCTAGGGTAGATTGGACTATGTTATCAGGTATAGCTACGCCAAAAGCCGGCGCTAGGGCCACTGTGTGGTCCCAGGCTTGGCGTTCCATCGTAACTAGTTGAATGTCTTGGTCATGGTGATCGTGGCCTAGCAGGGCGTGGGACAGCTCGTGCAATAGAAATACATCTATATCTGGCGATTTTTCATCGTAGTAAATTGTGCTAACAGATGCAGACCACGAAAAATCATCGCTGGGTTCGAATTTGAATTGAGGATATTTATTTTTTAGGCTTTGTAATATTGAGATTGTCGACGGCATAGTAGTAACATCCATAAATAACGGCTAATTCGGGGTGTTTGGCACGAGCAAATTTAGGGCAAGGGATATGTTCAGGTAGTTTTTCTTTCAGTATATTCGTTAATTGGTCGCCAAATTTATCAAAATACGTGCCCATGCTGCCACCTATGATGATTATATCTGGTTGCAATATCGGTATAACTGCCAAAAAGCCACGACTAATGCGATCGGCTATCTGGTTCCAGGTGCGTTTGCTGGTGATATCACGAGCATATTGTCCGTACGTTTTGAATATGGCTTTGCCTGACGCAAAACTTTCCCATTCGCGTACGACTCCATCATATTCGATTAGAGCATGGCCGGCTTCGCTGTTGCGTAGGCTGTAATTGAGTTTACCTTCAGTTATTATGCCGGTACCGATGCCAGTGCTGATGGTGACATATAATGATTGAGCTGGGGGAGTTTTGAGTGATCGGGTTTCGGCTAGACCAGCTAGATTGGCATCGTTTTCCAGGAATATTGGAGCATCGCCCAGTATGCCCGATAATTCAGAAGCTACGTCTAGGTGTTTCCATTGCAGATTACCACCGCCCCACATCACGACACCATCTCGGGTTACGCCTGGGGTAGCTATTATTATCGCTTTGACTGTCTGGCCTTGGTAAGTTTCAACTAATACTGATTTTAGCGATTTTATGTATTCTTTGGGGTCTTTGGGGGTGGCAAATTTGATTTGATTGCCTAAAATGCCGCTTTTATCAAAACTAGCGACTAGTGTTTTGGTTCCGCCTGTATCGACTACGACTAACATATTACTAGTTTATCATAATTTATCTGAGTTGCTTTTTATATAAAATAGATGGATAATAAGTATGTATCATAAACAGAGGTAGAGCATGAACAAAATACAACGGACAAATCAGGGTGGTTCGATTGTACTATTTATAATCGTAAGTGTTATATTGGCTATTGGCTTGGTTATAGCTGTTTATTTTTTGAAACAGCGCGGAGAACAGGCTCGTCGTGATCAGGCAATCGCTATTGTCGATCAACAATTAGAAGCTGAACGAACAAAAACGACCGAAAAAGCTGTCGAGCAGGCTCCACCAGTAGAATCCGGCGCAAATGGGCCAGAAAATAATGCCCCAGTCGTAGTCGAGGTCGCGAGTACTGATGATTTACCTGCTACGGGACCAGAATTAGTGGTTGGTGAATTAGTTGGAGCTGGCATGTTGACGTTTTTCTCGGCAAGTTATATAGCCTCTAGACGCAAATCTGTTTCTCTCTTTGACTTATAGGGTTATCTGGGGTACAATAGATGAAGTTTTGAGGTGTGTTTATTTTAAATATGCCCCGAAAAAATATTAAACTTAAGGAAGGCAAAATATGACAAAAGCCATAACAATGGATGAATTGCTCGCTAACGAAGATGATAGCGTCAAGCAATTAGCACAAGGCGACGCAGTCGTCGGTACAGTTTTATCAATTCGTAAACACGAGGTCCTCGTAGATATGGGTGCTCACGGCATCGGTTTGGTCCCTCGACGCGAAGTTGGTTTTTATAAGAATTTAAACATCGGTGATGAAGTAACAGCCAGTATTGTTGATACCGAAATGGATAACGGTTATTCATTATTGTCACTACGCAAAGCTGCCAAAGATCGTGGCTGGGACGAAGTTATCGTCAAAATGGAATCAGGCGATATTATTGAAGTTGTTCCTTATGACGCAAACCGCGGTGGTTTGTTGGTTGAATATGATGGAGTTCGTGGTTTCTTGCCAGTTTCTCAATTATCAGCTGAACACTACCCACGTGTTGGTGGTAGCGACAAAGACGAAATCTTGCAACGTTTGAATATCCTAATCGGTCAGAAATTGACTGTTCGGATTTTGGACTGTGACCGTAAGGCTAACAAATTGATATTTAGCGAAAAAGAAGCTATCAAAGATGGTCTAAACGCTAGATTTGAAAAATTAACAGTTGGCGATGCCATCAAAGGCGTTGTTACTGGAGTTGTAGATTTCGGTGTATTCGTAAATGTTGAAGGAATTGAAGGGTTAGTCCACATTAGCGAAATTAGCTGGGAACGAGTAAACAATCCTAGCGATTACGTAAAAGTTGGCGAAACTATTGATGCAAAAATCATTGCAATAGATAAAGACCGTCTAAGCCTAAGTATCAAACAACTAGGTGAAGATCCTTGGATGAGTGAAGTTGACCAATTCAAACCTGGCGACAAAGTTGAAGGTACTGTAACTAGAATCACTCCATTCGGTGCATTCGTTCAAATCAGCCCAGCAGTCGAAGCGTTAGTTCATGTTAGTGAATTAGGCGAAGGCGATGAAGCTGACCCAGAAAAAGTATTCACATTGAATGAACGTAAAGAATTCGTAGTACTAGAAGTTGAAAAAGAAAATCGTAAGATTTCTCTAAGCTTGAACAAAACTAAAAAAGCAAAAAAATAATCGCCTTTTAGCGGGCAGAAGGGAGCTTAAATATGGCCGACAAAGTCATTATAATCGCCGATTCCATCACAGTAGGTGAACTAGCGGAAAAGCTTAATCTGCCCGTAACCAAGGTGATTGGTGAGCTATTTAAAAATGGTATCGTTTCTACTATTAATCAACGAATCGATTTTGAAACAGCAACTATTATTGTCGAAGAATTAGGCTTGACTGATGTTGCGCTAGAAAAAAAAGAATCAGCGATCTTAAGCGAACGTAAAGTTCATCAATTATCAGATCATGCAACAACTAGGCCGCCAATTGTGGCTGTAATGGGTCATGTTGACCATGGTAAAACTAGTTTGCTGGATGCAATCTTGCAGACCAAAGTCGTTGATGGTGAAGCCGGTGGTATCACTCAACACATCAGTGCCTACCAGACAGTGCGTAATGGTCGTCCGATAACTTTGTTGGATACTCCGGGTCATGAAGCTTTTGCAGCGCTACGCCAACACGGTGCGGTTCTGACAGACGTAGTTATTATTGTTGTAGCTGCAGATGACGGCGTAAAACCTCAGACTATTGAGGCGATTCGTTTTGCTCGCATTGCAAATGCCAAAATTGTAGTTGCAATTAATAAAATCGACAAGGAATCGGCTGATCCAGCACGTGTTAAGGCGCAATTGGCGACTGAACATGGATTGAACCCAGAAGAATGGGGCGGCGATGTAGTCATGGTGGAAGTCAGTGCTAAAACTGGTCAGAATATCGATAAATTGTTAGATATGGTTCTATTGGTCGCTGACTTAGAAGATTTAAAAGCCGATATTGATACACCAGCCGAAGGTTTGGTCATTGAATCGCATATGGAGACTGGCCGTGGGTCAGTTGTAGGGCTGTTGGTTGAACAAGGCATGTTAAAACCAGGTCATTTCTTGGTCGCGGGTACTACTTATGGCAAGGTTAGAACATTATTAGATTTTGCTGGTAAAACTTTGCGCGAAGCCGGTCCGTCTACACCTGTTACTGTTACTGGCTTTAAAGAATTGCCGCAATTTGGTGATTGTTTCACGGTCGTCAAAGATGAAAAACAAGCTCGTAACCAGGTGGCTGTGGCAAGAATCGAACAAGAGAAAAACGCGGCCAGTACAAATGTTACCGGTGCTGACTTGTTAAAGATGATGACCCAGCAACATGAATCTCAAGACCTAAATGTTATCGTCAAAGCCGATGTCCAAGGGTCACTAACATCTGTTGTTAACAGTTTGAAGATTATTGATACCCAAGGCGAAATTTCACTGCGCATTATCGGTAGTGGTGTAGGTAATATATCAGAAAACGATATCCGCCTAGCTTCAGATGAAAAAACCATCATTTATGGCTTTAATGTTGGCATGTCAACGGCGATTAAACAATTAGCTGCTCGTGATAAAGTTCAGGTCAGAATGTTCAACGTTATCTATCAATTATTGGATGACGCGCGCGAATCAATGGAATTGTTATTGGCACCAGAAGTTGTCGAAACTGAAATTGGTCAATTGACGATTAAAGGCGTGTTTAGAACAATGAAAGACGAAATCATCGCTGGCGGTGAAGTCACTCAGGGTAAAATCGTATCTGGCGTATTAGCTCGTGTTAAACGCAAAAAAGAAGATCTAGCTGAAGTTGAAGTTACCAGTGTCCAACGACAAAAACAAGAAGCCAAAGAAGTATTCGAAGGTGAAATGTGTGGCCTAAGTCTAAAGACCAACAAAAAGTTGTTGTTAGAAGAAGGCGATAAATTAGAATTGTTTACGCGCGAATTAGTAAAACGAAAATTAAAATAAGGCTATTTGCTATTGGTGGTTGTTTTTTGTATACTTTTGATAGATTGAATATGCGCAATATAAAGGGTAAGGAGTAGTATATGTTCCAACTAGACGATAAGTTTTTAGAGAGTATTGGGCTGAATGATATGCCAGAGGACCAGAAAAAGCCTTTTTTGCAGCATATTTATGATGAATTGGAATTACGTGTTGGCACAAAATTATCTGACGGTATGAGCGATGAACAATTGTCAGAGTTTGAGGCTATTATTGACCAAAAAGACGACGTAGTGCGCAGTTGGTTAGATAAAAATGCACCAAATTACCATAATGATGAGACCTTCATCAAAATGCAGCAAGCTTCTCAAATGGACGTTAATGACCCCGGCCTGCGTTCAGAATATGCCGCTACTAAATGGCTAGAGACCAACCGACCTGACTACAAATCAGTTGTTGCACAAGTTTTAGAAGATTTGAAAAAAGAAGTTATTGCAAACCGCAGTACTATTTTGAACTAGTAATTCTATAACCGTTAATAAAACTTTTAGCGTCCATGGTTTTGCCACTGGGCGCTATTAATTGGTCTATACAGATGTACAGACCATCGTGGCAGCGTATATCCATTGGGGATTGGCCGGTGGTTGATATATGGGCTTTTGTCACGATAATGTCTACACCGTTAATCTGTGTGCGGCTGTTAGGCCAGCCTTGGTAGGCTCGGATTTGGCATTCTATCTGTTGAGCCGTTTTGTCCCAATCAATTAATCCGTCAGATTTTGATAATTTGCGGGAATAAGTTGCTTGGTCGGCATTAGTTTGTTCGATAGGCATAATGGTCCCATCTAGGTGCCCGGGTACGTAGCGTACCAGCATCTTGTTGCTGAGGTCAATTAGTTTTTCGGTTAGGGTTGGGGTTGTGTCTTGGGGGTCTATGGCGATTTTTTCTACAGCGATTAATTTGCCAGTATCCAAAGTCGGTTCAATCAGCATTAGACTAACGCCGGTTTCGTTCTGCCCGCTAAGGATCGAAAAGGTTATTGGGTCGGCACCGCGCCACTGTGGTAATAGGCTAAAGTGGCTGTTAACTATGCCAAATTCGAAAGCATCGATTACTGTTTGTGATACGATGACGCCGTAATCTATCAATATGCCTAGATCACTAGTAAATGAGTTGCGTTCTACTACATCGTCTAACTCAACCTTGCTACTAGCAAAGAATATAGGCAAGTTTAGTTTCCGCGCCAATGTTTCTACTGGGGCTGCAGTTTTGTGGTGTGCTGGGACGGGTTTTGTTATCACCGCTTCAATTTCAAAATGGCTAGATATAAAATCTAGTGATTTAGCGGCGACTGGTCCACTACCAAAGAATATTACTGTCTTTGACTTTGTCATAAGCTAGTGGTTGCAGATCGCCTTTCTCGTCGAGTTTAAAAAATGCATCTTTTACGTCGCGGATATGGTCAATAAATACGATTCCGTTAGTGTGATCAACTTCATGTTGGATTATCCTAGCTAAGAACCCATCGGCTTTGAATCGAACTTCATTGCCATTTATATCTATGGCTTGGACCCGGACTTTGTCATGTCGGGGGACTAATCCATAAACGCCGGGTACGCTGAGGCATCCTTCATAATCAGTAACTATATCGCCTTCAAATTTTGTTATTTTTGGGTCGATTAGGGCTGTAAAATCACGGATTTCTTTGTTCTCGAATTCGTCACGAATAATTATGACTTTTTCTGGTCGATTGACTTGGACGGCGGCTAGGGCAGCGCTTAATTCATGAGGCCTAGAATCTTCCCAGTCTAATACAACAGATATCATATCATCAACCAATTTTTTGGTTTCGGGCGTGACAAAATTAACCTTGCTGGATTTATGTCTCAAGGTTTGGTCGGGTAGGGTGATGATACTTTCTTTTTTCATGTTTTACACTAACAATTATAACAGATTAGTCGGATCTAGTTCATACTGCCAATTAGCATTTGGTATCAGCTTGATGGTATTGATTAGATATTCGCGTTTTGGGCTTTTTAGCACAATCTGCCAACGATATGTTCCGTGCTGTCTTTCGTAGAATGCTGGTGTTGGTCCTAAAATCTGGATAGATTTGTCTAGTTTGGGGCGTAATTCGGTGGCTAGTTTGCGCGCATTTTTTATCGCTGCTGTCTCTGTTTTATAGACACATACTAATTTTAATAGATGAGTAAATGGTGGGAATAGACCTTTTTTTCGTTCGGCTAATGTTTGGTTGTAAAAACTTTCAAAATCTTGGTTCATGCCATTGATAATGCTGGGGTGATTGGGTTGGTATGATTGAATTATGACTTGGGTCTGGTGTTCATTTCGCCCAACGCGGCCAATAACTTGGGCTAATAACTGGAACGTACGTTCATTAGTATTAAAATCAGGCAACGCCAGCCCAGAATCGGCTTGGACTATGCCTACGGTTCGTAGGTGGGGCAGGTCTAGGCCTTTGGCAATAACTTGGGTGCCTATGGCTATATCTATAACGCCGTTATACAGATCAGCGTAGCGATTATTTACTGTTTCATCATCTAGGTTATCGGCGTCGAATCTGGCTATATTTGATTTGGGAAATAACTTTTTCAATTCAGATTCAATTAGCTTGGTGCCTATACCTTTATGTATAATGTCTGAGCCTTTGCAATTCGGGCAATATGTTGGCACGTTATCGCTATAACCACAGATATGGCATAGCATTCTGTGTTTGTCAGCATGCAGCGTTAATGGTAAAAAACATTTGGGACAGTCGGCGGACCAACCGCAATCTTTGCACAGTGTAGTGCTGGTGCTACCGCGACGATTATGGAATATCAGTATCTGTTTTTTTGCAGCCAAAGTATCTGTCATTTGTTCTATCAGTTGTTTTGAAAAGAAATGGTGTCCGTTAAAATTAACTCTTTTGGTCATATCAACCAATGTTATCAATGGTGGCAGGCTGTTTTGGCGGGCTATTTGGTTCAGTTTTAAGATTGGGGTGCCAGATATCTCGGCTAGGTATCGATCAATTATATTTGGCGTAGCACTGCCGAATATGACTTTCGCACCGTGTAATCTGCCCAGTATGGTGGCTACGCGTAGGGCTGAGTATTTAGGGGATTGTTCTTGTTTATAGCTGGGCTCATGAGCTTCGTCTATGATGATGGCACCGATTTCTGGTAGTGGCGTGAACAGTGCTGATCTGGGCCCGATCATTATTCGAGGGGCCTCGCTATTTAGAGCTTCGCTCCAAACAATATGCCTGGCGGCTTCGGTCATTTTAGAATGAGTTACTAGTAGGTCGTCAAAGTGGTTGGAAAATTCTGATATCAATTGAGAGGTTAGGGCGATCTCAGGTACTAATATAATCGTAGATTTGCCATTGGCGAATGCACGTTTTGCTACCTCAATATATACTTCGGTTTTACCTGATCCGGTGACGCCTTGTAGTAGGAAAGTGCCGGAATCGTGTTTTTCTAACACCTTTAAAACTTTGGATTGGTCACTATTGAACACAATATTTGTTCGGTCTCGTTTGGTTATATCAGTCTGGGTTTGGGTGACGCGACGTTTTGTTTTTATGCCACGTGGCAGCAGAGTTTGTATGACAGTGGCTAGCGGCGTTGCATAATACTGTGACATCCATAGGGCCAAGTCTACTAATTGTTTGGGCAGTGGTTTTTGTTCAATTATTACAGTTATTGGTTTGGTTGGGTATTTTGGTTTTTTGGTTTTTTCTGTGATTATTCCAATAATTTGTTTTTTACCAACCTCGATAGATACAATCTGGCCGATTTGTAATTCTAATTCAGAACAATAGGTAAAAGTATCGTTATCTAAACGAATTATTTGGTTTGGCGCCACCTCGTAGTAGTGCATAACTACTATTATACTGCTAAAATAAGCATATGTATTTTGAAAGTCGGCAGCAGGCGGGTCAACAATTAGCTACGGAGCTTTTTGAAAAATATCGTTATGACGATTGTGTGGTTATAGCTCTCAGTGATGGTTCTGTAATTGTTGGAGAACAAATCGCCAAATCACTGCATTGTTTGTTGACTATGTTATTGATGGAAGAAATCGAAGTGCCCGGTGAGGGCGTCAGCTTTGGCGGGGTGTCAGCTAACGGCAGTTTTACTTATAACGGTATGTTTTCGGCAGGCGAATTAGAAGATTATGTTAGTGAGTACCACGGCTATCTGGATCAACAAAAACAGCAGGCTTTTGAAAAAATGAATAGATTGTTAGGTGATGGCGGCCTAATTAATAATGAAATGATCAGAGATAGGGTGGTCATATTGGTCTCGGATGGTCTAGATTCGGGCTCGTCGCTAGATGTAGCGGCAGATTTTCTAAAACCAATTAGGATTAAAAGGTTAGTCATAGCAACACCAGTATCAACAGTTCAGGCCGTTGATAAAATGCATGTCCTGGCGGATGAATTATGTATATTGGATGTGAAGGCGAATTTTATGTGGGTAAACCATTATTATAATCATAACGATATACCTTCTCACGAAGATACAATTGCCAAAATCAATCAGATTATATTGAATTGGCATTGATAAAAATAAAATTTATCGTTGCTTAATGTTGTAAGATTGTGCTACGATAGAAAATAACAAGTGAGGTTAATGTAAAGGGAGACCATGTTAGACGTTTTTATTACATCTAGAGTTCGCCGTAAAATCGTAGTAGTCTATGCTAAATACCCTGATTTTCGTACCCATGTCCGCGGTTTAGCTAAATTGATCAAAGAAGACCCAGGTAATATTCAACGCGAATTAAAGCGTCTAGAAAAAGTAGGCTTCCTGACCAGTGAAAAACAAGGCAATACCAAGATCTATGCTACCAACAAGCAATTCCCAATTTTCAAAGAATTACAGGGCATAGTCATAAAATCTCAGCAATCTGCTGGTCGTCCTAAACGTACTTCATCTGACTTTTAGAAATGTTATTGTTTGATAAAATTATCGCCGCTCGAGGTTTGAACAAAAAAACCTTGGCGGCTTTTTTATCGCCAGATTATAATTTAGCTCATGATCCATATCTGATGCCAGATATGTTAGCTGCTGTAGACCGTCTGGTTCTAGCACATGGAAACCAAGAAAAGATTCTGATTTATGGTGATTATGATATTGATGGACTGACCGCTTCGGCACTGCTACTAGATGCTTTTTCTAGTTTTGGGTTCGAGAATGTAGGAGTTTTCATGCCAAATCGTTTTGTTGAAGGTTATGGCATGACGATTGATGCGGTTGAAAAAATCGCTGCCGACGGCGTAAAATTGGTTGTAACTGTTGATTGTGGTAGTTTGAGTGAAAAAGAAATCATCCGAGCGGGTGAATTAGGTGTTGATGTGATTGTGACTGACCATCATGGTGCGGCTGATGTTCAACCGCCGGCTGTTGCAGTGGTTAATCCAAAACGATCTGATAGTAAATATCCTTTTGCGGATTTGGCTGGAGTCGGTGTTGCATTCAAATTAGTCCAGGCTTTGCAATCAAAACTAACAGGATTGCCTGTGGGCCATGAAAAGTGGTTATTGGACCTGGTAGCATTAGGTACGGTTTGTGATATTGTTCCTTTGATTGATGAGAACCGCGTGTTCACTTATTGGGGTTTAAAGGTACTAGCAAAGGCAAATAGACCAGGGCTAAAAGCACTAATGTTAGTAGCCGGTATAGATGCCCGGAAAGTGAACGCTCGTTCGTTAGGGTTCGGATTAGGGCCACGAATGAATGCAGCGGGCAGATTAGAAACAGCGCAACATGCACTAGATATGTTGATTTCATCTGACCCAGTTGATTCATTAGAAAAGGCTCAATATCTAGACGATTTGAATATATCTAGGCGTATAGACCAGGCAAAGATATTAAAAACAGCCGTTGCCCAGGCTGCAGAATATGCTAACGACCCAGTATTAGTTGTCAGCCATCCAGATTGGAACCACGGGATTGTGGGCATAATTGCTTCTAAATTGTTGGAACAATATCAAAAACCAGTATTCGTTATTCAGGAAATGGGCGATGAATCCAAAGGCTCGGCTAGAAGCTTTGGTGGGTTTGATGTTTCGGCCGCATTAAAATATTGCAAAGGTGTAATTACAAAAGGTGGTGGCCATAAAATGGCAGCTGGCGTGACGTTGCCAACCAAGAATATAGATGAATTTCGTAGAAAATTGAACGAATACTACAAATCACAGGACCTAAAAAACCAACAAGAACTATTATTGCCAATCGCTAATGCAACGGCAGAATTATCTGAGCTGACAGAAGAATTAGTTGATTTGATAGGTCAATTAGAACCATTCGGCCATGGCAATCTGCAACCGATACTGAAAAGCGATGATTTGTTAGTGGTTGATTTGAAAAAAATGGGCGATAACGGGCAACATGTAAAACTAGAGCTACAGGATAAATCCGGCAATAGGGTAAAATTTTTGGCTTTTAGTGCGCCAGGGCATTTTTTTGCTGAGAATGGCACGGTGTTAACAGTCTGGTATCATGTCGATATCAATGAATGGAATGGTAATCGATCAGTCGAAGGAAAGTTACTGCATTTAGAAGTGAAAGAGTAGTTGCACAAAGGCTACTACTCTGTTACAATACTTGACATATGGTACAAGTAACCCGAAAAGATGAAAGAGAAGCAAACGAAAATTTAATTCGTCGTTTTAACCGTAAGGTTTTACAAAGTGGCGTTTTGGCAACTGCAAAATCTTGCATGCGATTTGAAAAACCAATTTCAAAATCTGAACGTCGTGTCAAAGCGATTATCCGCAAAGAACGCAAAGCTGATAAATTAGATAAAACGCGCATGGGATTGCGCTAAGAGTGGCTCTCAAAGATAAAATTAATGACGATTTAAAAGCCGCCCTCCTAGGCGGCGATCGTTTTGCTAGCGAAGTATTGCGTGGCCTAAAGGCTGTTATTTTGAATGAAGAAGTAGCTCAGGGCAAACGTGACGATGGTTTGGATGATGCGACAATCGAACAATTGATTGCGCGTGAAGTTAAAAAACGAAACGAAAGTGCGACTATTTATGATGGCGCAGCCCGACCGGAACTAGCCGAAAACGAACGTGCCGAAGCAAAGATAATCAGTGGTTATCTTCCAGAACAATTATCAACCGACGATATCAAATCTGTTATTGCACGAGTTATCGAAGAATTAGGCGTTAATAATCCTAGCGGTTTTGGTCAAGTTATTGGTGCTGTCAAAAAAGAATTAGGTAATTCTGCTGACGGTGCGTTAATTGCACAATTGGTCAAAGAAGCCTTAAACTAAAACAAAAAGGAGAATTAGTATGATTATAATTTTTGGACCAGCTGGATCTGGCAAAAGTGTTCAAGGTCAGCTATTAGCCAAAAATAATAATTGGAAATGGCTGTCGGCTGGCCAATTATTGCGCGAATCGCATGACAGCGAATTATTAGATATTATAAACACCGGTGAATTAGCTCCGGCTGATAAAGTTAACGAGATCATGGCTGAAGCTTTCAAACAATCGGCCGATATGGATCGCATCATATTAGATGGTTTCCCTAGGCAAGTCGAGCAAGCCAAGTGGTTGATCGAAAATAGTCCGTTCCACGGCCACTGCGTCGGCGCGATTATAGTATTGGATGTCGACAAGTCAGAATTGATAAAACGTCTAGTATTAAGGGGCCGTCCCGATGATACACCCGAAGCAATCGAAGAACGATTAGATATATATCATGAAAAGATAAACCCCGTTATTAGTTATTTTGAATCTCAGGGCGTAGCGGTTTTGCATATTGACGGTATCGGTACAGTTGAACAAATCCACGATAGAATAATGGAGAAACTAGCAGAATGCAAAATCGTCAAGAAATAAAAACAGCCGAACAGGTCCAAGCAATGCGTGATGGTGGCAAGATATTAGCTGAGATTTTAGCTGGTTTGAAAAAACAAGTTGTTGTCGGGATAACTGGATTACAATTGAATGATTGGGTCGCTGGTGAGATCAAAAAACGCGGTGCTGTCGCAACTTATTTAACTGATGAGGTTAATTTTCCAGGAGTGATTTGTATATCGCTTAATGATGAGATTGTCCACGGTATCCCCAACGATTACCCTTTGGAAAAAGGTGACGTTGTTAGTTTTGATCTAGTTATTACGTATAAAGATATGAAAGTTGATAGCGCATTTACGATGGTGGTTGGCGAAGAACCTAGTGGCGCTAAAAAACATCTATTAAATCTGACAGAACGTAGCCTGTATGCCGGCATTGACGCCATCAAAGGCCCAGTTCGTATTGGTGACATTGGCGCAGCAGTTGAAAAAGTCCTCAGCGATGGCAAATTAGGTATTATTCGTGAATACGTTGGTCATGGAGTTGGTCAAAAAATGCAACAACCACCCGAAGTCCCAAATTATGGCAAAAAAGGCAGTGGTGAGTTATTAGCCGTAGGTGATACGATTGCGATTGAACCAATGGCAACATTGGGTGGTGATCACACTAAGCCAGATGCTGATGGCTGGGCAATCCGTACTCGTGACGGCAGTTTGGCGGCACATTTCGAACATACGGTCATAGTTACTGCCGATGGCGTCGAAATTTTAACTCAAATTTAATAGTTTTTTAACGCGCCGACTAATTGCTTCGGATGGTTCTATGACCGTGGCTTGTCCGGCAGCTAATTCGCTGATTAGATCTTTGATCCAATGATAATGGGTGCACCCTAGTACAATTATGTCAGCTCCGTTGGCGCATGAATCTGTGACGACTTTTTCGATGGATTTTTTATTAATACGATCGTTTTCTATCATTTTGGCCCATTTGCTACAATCTGGTTCTATTATTTTTAGATTTGATCCGAATTTGTTGACTAGTTTTTTGTAACGTTCGCTTTTTAATGTAGCTGGGGTAGCACAGACAGCTATTATCCCAGACTTTGTTAATTTGGCGGCAGTTTTGACCATTGGTTCGATTCCAATGAATTTTTGGTTAGGATATTTTAATCGTAAACTTTCAATGGCTAGGGCTGTAGCAGTGTTGCATGCCAGGACCATTACATCGCAACCATCATTTAATAATGGTTGGATAGCGTGGTCAGTTAATGATATCACTTCTGATTTTGTCTTGTCGCCATAAGGTAGGTGAGCTTTATCATTGACGGTTTCTATATCTGCGTCTGGGAAAGTTGATTGTAACGCGATGGCAATTGCTTCGCCACCAATACCACTATCGAATATACCAATTTTCATATATTTTAATTGTAAGCTTATTGTTACAGCTAGTCAAAACGGCCCATAAGCTATATAATTTATGATATGCAAGAAACATCTAGGCACGCTGTTGGAATAGATATTGGTACTACTACTGTTCGCTGTGTGGTTGCGCATATTGATGGCACGACCGGGCTACCGACGATTGTTGGTGTCGGAGTGGCTGCTAATAATGGCATGCGCAAAGGTACAGTTGTTAATTTGGACGGGCCCGCACAAGCAATTGATGATGCATTGGGCGAAGCCGAACGAATGAGCGGCTACCAAGTCGATGTGGCTACGATTAGTATTAACGGTTCACATATTGTCAGCACTCATGCTGATGGCATGATCGCCGTTGGTGGTAATAATCATGAAATCACATCCGAAGACTTATCGCGTATCGAAGAAGTCGCAACTGTCGGAAAAATCCCAGCTAACCGCGAAATCCTAGAAGTTATTCCTCATTCTTATAAACTAGACAGTCAAGACGGCATTAAAAGCCCAATCGGCATGACTGGCACTAGATTAGAAATCGATGCACATGTATTGTCTGTTTTGGCCCCACATATGGCTAATCTTCAGAAAGCCGCCGAAGACGCCAAAGTTATACCTCGTTCAGTCGTAGTTGCTGGTGTAGCCGCAGCGCGTGCTGTGTTATCAGAAAAACAATTAGAAAACGGTGTCGTATTGATTGATATCGGTGGCGCAACTACTAATATTGCTATTTACGAAGAAGGTGACCTGCAGTTTGCAGCTGTTGTACCAATTGGTGGTATGAATATTACCAATGATCTGGCGATTGGCCTAAAGACAGATCCAGAAATCGCTGAAAAATTAAAAATAGACCACGCTTCGGCTGTCGCCAGGAATGATGCATCCGGCGTTAGTTTGAAATACAATGGCGAAATCTATAACTTTAACACTTCTGATATGGACGAGATTGTTGAAGCCAGGCTAGAAGAATTATTCGAATTGATCAACAAAGAATTAAAACGAGCCGGTCGAGCTGGCAAATTGCCAAGTGGCGCCGTGCTGACTGGCGGGACTGCTCAATTACGCGGTATCGCTGACTATGCCAAAGAAGCTTTGGGTGTAGCAGTTAGAATAGGCGAGATTGCTGATTACGGTGGTGTTGCCGACGATGTTCAGAAACCTTATTTTGCTACAGCAATTGGTTTGATGTTAATAGATTCTGAGAACAATAGTTATTCAAACCATAGATCAGGTAATCAAAAAGGCGGCCGGGTCGCAAAAAATATTGGCGGAATATTTTCGGGACTTTTTGGTCGCTTCAAAATATAGTCTTTTTGCATAAAAGTGTTATACTGGTATTAAGAT
>Ga0194057_10000832_pt1 | contig 16105 bp, 14 predicted proteins | sample SepL4415m_MetaG_FD_155474 | JGI IMG/M metagenome (GOLD analysis project Ga0194057, IMG submission 155474) | Anoxic zone freshwater microbial communities from boreal shield lake in IISD Experimental Lakes Area, Ontario, Canada - Sep2016-L442-15m | ecosystem: Environmental > Aquatic > Freshwater... | reverse complement strand
AACCCCGGAAGATCCAAAAACCTGGCCACCGATTTGGGGATTGGGGGATAAAGCGGAACCACAGTGCACACAGACCGGCGCCTGCCACCCCAGCACCAGGCTTCTTATCCCCGTCCATCCCTTTTCTCCCCGTCAAAATTCTTTTTTCTCAGGGCGCAGGAAGAGACAGCCTGAAAACGGGCGCTGATCTATTACCCTGCCTGTGCACCTTCCCACACCTGGAGTCCCCATGGCCGGCACCACGCGACGTGATCTGTTCAAGCTGGGCGCTGCCACGGCGGCGGGTCTGGTGGCGACCCGCTTGGCCGGGGCTGAGGCTCTGACGACCGCAGGCCCTGCTGCTGCGCCGCTGATTCCCTTCAACCCCCGCACCGCCATGCCCACCCGCAACCTGGGGCGCACGGGGCACCGGGTGGGGCTCTTCAGCCTGGGCGGACAGGCCGCCATCGAGCAGCCCAACAACGAGAAGGTGACCATCCCGCTCATCGAGCGGGCCCTGGACCTGGGCGTGAACTACATCGACACCTCGGCCCGCTACGGCGGCGAGGCCCGGTGGAGCGAGCAGTACATCGGCCAGGTCATGAAGCGGCGGCGCGGCGAGGCCTTCCTCGCCACCAAGACCCACGACCGCACGGCGGACGGCTCCCTGCGCCTGCTGGAGACCTCCCTCAAGCTGCTGAACACGGACCATGTGGACCTCTGGCAGCTGCACGCCATGGGCACCATGGAGGATGTGGAGCGGGTCTGCGCCAAGGGCGGGGCCCTGGAGGCTTTTGTGAAGGCTCGGGACCAGAAGCTGGTGCGCTTCCTGGGCCTCAGCGGGCACGCCGATCCCGATGTGCTGGCGGAGGCCATCCGCCGCTTCCCCTTCGACACGGTGCTCATGGCCTTTAACGCTGCCGACACCTGGCACCTGCCCTTCAAGAAGACCCTGCTGCCCCTGGCGGTGGAGAAGGAGATGGGCATCATCGCCATGAAGATCCCCGCCCGGGGCCGCATCCTCGAAGGCGTGCCACCGCCGCCCGCCGACCGGCAGCGGGGCACCGCCAAGCATGACCGGCCCGGCACCCTCACCATCAAGGAGGCCCTGCGCTACACCCTGAGCCACCCGGTGAGCACGGCCATCATCGGCGTGGACAACATCGCCCAGCTGGAAGAGAACGTCCGCATCGCCCGGGACTTCCTGCCCCTCAATGCTGTTCAGCTCACGGCCCTGGAGGAGAAGGTCCGCCCCGTCTACGGCCAGGCCCAGTGGTTCAAGCGGGACGCCCCGGCCAACCCGCCCAAGTAGGCGCAGGAGATGGACGCCTCTCACCCACCCAGTGCCGCCAACGGGTTCCACGGGGCCCATGCCGCCCTGCTGCTGGCCAGCTACCAGCGCCTGCTGGGGCGCCCCCTGCTGGAGCTGGCCCCTGGCGATGATCCTGGCCGGGCACTCTACGAAGCAGCCTTCGTACTGCTGTCCCACGGCACTGAGACCGACCCCCTCTTCAACTACGCCAACCGGGCGGCCCAGGAACTCTTCGGGTTTCCCTGGGAGACCTTTGTCGGCCTGCCCTCCCGGCTCTCCGCGGAGCCCCTGGTCCGCGAGGAGCGGGAGCGCCTGCTGCGGCGCGTGGCCGACCAGGGCTTTATCGATGACTACGCTGGTGTGCGTGTGGCCGCCGACGGCCGCCGCTTCCGCATCCAGCAAGCCGTGGTGTGGAACCTGGTGGACGAGACAGGAACCCTGCAAGGTCAGGCCGCCTGCTTCCACCAGTGGGTGCCCCTGTTCATTCCTGGGTAGAGGGGAAAAGTCCCTGTTACCGCGGGGGACCACCGGGGCCTTGGCCGGTCAGTTCCTGGAACTTCGTCAGCTCGGCCTGGCTGAAGTTGGCTTCCATGTAGGTGTCCAGGGCCTGGCGACCGCCGTGGGTGCGGAAGTACTCCCCGATGGTCTGGAGGTCCTCCATCAGGTTTGACTGGCTGCCCTGCAGGTCGCTGGTGGCGGTCTTCACGGCGTCCGAAACGCCGCTCAGGTACTGACTCATGGCCTCCGCGGAGAGGGTCATGGAGTCCTCCTGGGCGCCCTGCGGCGGGGGCGGGGGCGGGGGACCTGGCGGCCTGCCCGTCTTGCCGTAGGCCGCCAGGGAGCTGGCCTGCGAGGCCTGGATGCTGTTTATGTTCATGGGTCTCCTCTTCAGAACCCTGTAGCGGCCAATTCCTGGAAAGTCTTTAGCTCATAGATTTTAAGTCGTTTGTTTTGGTGGGATATGCCACCCGTCCCAAGGCCTCCCCAGTGCATCTGGAGCCCCCTGGCCTGTCATTCAGAGGGCCCTTTGAGCCGTTCGATGTTTCTGTGAGGGGCGGCGTGGACCGGCACCTGGGGCCCGGCAGGTTCTGCGCCTTCGGGGACCCCTTGGCCGGTGGCTCCGGCTGACCCCTGCAGGCCATGCCCGCCCCTCTGCATCTGGTGTCCCTCCGAAGGCAGTTCGATGCCCGCGGGTTCCTTTGTTCTCCCTGGTCCCATACCTTTGCCTGAGTCCGGGGCGTTCCCGATCTGACTCCACGGAGGTGACCATGCTGTTCCGAAACCTTACCTGCCTCGCCCTGGCGGCCCTGCTGGCTGTGCCCCTGGTGGCCCAGAGGGGCGGTCCCGGGCCTGGGGGTATCCCTGGCCTCGATCCCATGGTGCTGCAGGTCCTGGACCTCAGCGAGACCCAGCACGCTGCCCTGAAGGCCATCCTGGATGCGCACCAGCAGGAGGCGAGGGCGAAGGAGGAGGTCCTGCACACGGCCGAGGCAGCCCTGGAGACCGGGATGCTCGACGCCACCACCACGGTCGATCAGCTGAAGGCGCTCCATGGCAGTGTCTCCCAGGCTCAGTTCCAGATGCTCCTGGTGCACCGCGCGGTGCTCCAGGAAGCCCTCGTCCTGCTGACCCCAGCGCAGACGGCGAAGCTGGAGAAGCTGAAGAAGGCCCTGGGCCCCGGCGGGATGCACCGCAGGGGTGGCCCTGAAGGCCCTGGGATGCCCCCGCCCGAGAGGCGGTAGACTGCAGGCCCATGCGCACCAGTGACCTCAAGACAACCGCCTGGCAACGGCTGCAGCGCCCCACCGCCTGGGGCGCTGTGCTGAGCTTTGGCGGGCTCTGGGTGCTCACAAGGTGGGGCGTCGGAATCCCGACCCACCGCTGGGAGGACCTGGTGTTCCCCTTTGCGGTGCCCTTTGTCTATCTGGTGCTTTCACCCATTCCCTGGCAGTGGACCGGCGATGATCGGCCCCTGGTCACGGTGCCACGGGGGGTGCTGCAGGCCCTCGCCTGGAACCTGCTGTGGGTGGGGGGAATCATCCTGCTGCTGGGCCTGGCTCAGCCTTCGCCCGAAGGGTCCCTATCGCAACCTCCCCTCCGGCAGGGCCTCGGCTCCCAGGCCGAGCCGGGCCCCCCGCCCGGGCCAGGCCTCCTGCCGAATTTCGGGACACCGCCGCCGGGTGTGGGTCCTGAGCCAGGCCAGCCCCCGCCGGGCGAGGAGGGCCTCCTCGGTCGCATCTTCCACCCGGGGATGCTGGCGATCCTTCTTACGAACCTGTCCCTGGCCATGCTGCTCGGCTGGATCCTGGCCAGCAAGGAGCGCTCCGAGGCGCGGGAAGCGGAAGCGGTGCAGGCGGCGACCCTCGCCAAAGCCCGGGCCCTCCAGTCCCAGATGAGCCCCCATGTGCTGTTCAATGCCATCAGCGGGCTGACCGAGCTGGTCTGGAAGGACCAGAAGGCCACAGAAGCGGCCTTGGTGAGCCTGGCCCAGCTGCTGAGGGGCCTGCTGGACAGCAGCACCCGCCCCGTGGACCCCCTGGCCACTGAGCGCCTCCTCGTGGAGCACTACCTGGCGGTGGAGCACATCCGCCTGGGGACCCGGCTGCGGGTCGCGTGGGACTGGGACCAGCAGCTTGAGTCCCACCTCGTGCCCCCCCTCCTCCTGCAGCCCCTGGTGGAGAACGCCATCAAGCACGGGATTGCCCCCTGCCGGGAGGGCGGAGAGCTGCGCATCTTCCTGCGGGCCGAAGGCTCCGGCTTCTGCCTGGGCGTCGCCAACACCGGGCTGCCCTTGGCGGAGGGCCACGCCGAGGGGATCGGCCTGGGCAACCTCCGGGAGCGCCTGAGCCTCCTGGGGGAGCGCCCTGAGTGTCTGACAGTCCAGGGGCAGGACGGCTGGACCGTGGCCGCGCTGCACCTCGGCCGCAACCCGGAGGGTGCCTCGTGACCAAGCCGCTGCGGGTCCTGATTGCCGAAGATGAGCCCCTGAACCTCGCCCGCCTCTCGCGCCTGCTCCAGGAGGCCGGCTGCGAGATCGTCGCCGAGGTCCCGGACGGTCCCGGCGTGCTCGAGTGGCTGCACAAGGGGGAGCCCGTCGATGCCCTCTTCCTGGACATCCAGATGCCGGGGCTCTCGGGCCTGGAAGTGGTGGCGGACCTGCCCCGGCCCTTTCCCATCGTCTTCGTCACGGCCTATGCGGAGCACGCCGTGCGGGCCTTCGAGCAGGCGGCCGTGGACTACCTCCTGAAGCCCGTCACGGCGGACCGCCTGGCCAAGACCCTGGCGCGCCTGCGGGAGCCTCGGGAGCCCGCGGCACCCCAGGCGGCGAAGCCCACCGGGCCCTTCCGCTACCCCGTCAAGGCGGGCCAGGGCCTGGTGTTCCTGGACCTGGCCAAGACCACCCACTTCACCTTCGAAGACGGCGTTGTCTGGGCCCATGCCGGGGAGCGCTACCGCACCCTCTGGCAGACCCTGACGGAAGCCGAGACGGCCCTGGCGGGGCGCGGTCTGCTGCGGAGCCACCGCCACCTCCTGCTGCGCCCGGAGGCGGTGGTCGGCGTGCGGGCCGGTGAGTATGGCCGCATCCTGGCGCGCCTCGCCGGGGGCGTCGAGCTGGAAGTCAGCCGAGGAGCCGCACCGGCCCTGAAGCAGTGCCTGGGCCTGGGCTGAAAAATCAGACCCTAGGCCCCTGCATCTCGTGGGCCCTCCTCTGCATCTGGTTCCTTGCCCTGCGCAGTTCGAGGCCAGGTCGGTCACCTGGGGCCAGCCAGCGGTATTCCTGGTGGGGGGCGGGCTGAGCCCACCCTCCTTTTGCCGCCGCCGTTCTCTGCCCCTTTTCAGGAGCGCCTCATGCGTAGGTTCCGACCCCAAGCCTTCGTCTGCCTCGGCGTAGCCAGCCTCCTCCTGCTGGGCTGCGGGGGCAGCCGCACCTCGACCACCACGACAGCGGCACCCGTGGCCAGCTTCACCACCCCTTCCGGAAGCGTCACGGCGGGCCAGCCGGTGTCCTTCACCGACACCTCCACTGGCACGCCCACCACCTGGGCCTGGACCTTTGGCGATGGCGGGACGAGCACGGTCCAGAACCCAGCTCACACCTATGCCACTGCCGGGACCTTTACCGTGAGCCTGAGCGCGGGCAATGCGGGCGGCAGCGCGACCACAAGCAAGGCCATCACCGTGAGCAGCGTGGTCACGGCAGGCGCCTTCCCCATCGTCGACACCGGCCAGACCAAGTGCTACGACGCCGCCGCGGAAACCACCGCCCCCAGTGTTGGCTCCGCCTTCTACGGCCAGGACGCCCAGTTCGCCGGCACCCAGCCCAGCTACACCAAGAGCACCGACGGCCTCACGGTCAACGACAGGGTGACGGGTCTGACCTGGCAACAGAGTCCGGACACCAATCGTGACGGCACGATCAATGCGACCGACAAGCTGACCTGGACCCAGGCCCAGGCGAGGCCTGCCGTCCTGAACGCTGCCAGATTTGGCGGCTACAGCGACTGGCGCCTCCCCACCATCAAGGAGCTGTACTCCCTGATGAACTTCATGGGCACGGACGTCGGACCAGGCAGTACTGCCTCTACGTTGACGCCCTTCATCGATCGCACCTATTTCAGCTTTGGCTACGGTGACACCACCGCGGGTGAGCGGCTTCTCGATGCCCAGTACGCCAGCAGCACGCTCTATGTGAGCAAGACCATGCTGGGAGATACGACCCTGTTCGGCGTGAACTTCGCCGATGGGCGGATCAAGGGCTACGGCCTGACCGTGTCAGGAGGAAGCGAGAAAACCTTCTATGTGCAGTGCGTCCGCGGCGCTGGCTACGGGGTCAACGACTTCCTGGACAACGGCAATGCCACCCTTACCGACAGGGCCACAGGGCTCATGTGGACCAAGGGGGACAGCGCCACGGGGATGAACTGGCAGGAGGCGCTGACCTGGGTTCAGACGCGGAATGCCGCGAACCACTTGGGACACAGCGACTGGCGCCTGCCCAACGCCAAGGAGCTGCAGAGCATCGTGGACTACACGCGCTCTCCGGACACCACCTCCTCCGCGGCCATCGATCCCCTCTTTACCTGCACCGGCATCACCAACGAGGCGGGCAAGGCGGATTACCCCGGCTACTGGACGGGAACCACCCACCTGTCCTCGACTGGCATTCAGGCCAGTGCCATCTATATCGCCTTCGGACGCGCCATGGGCTACATGACGCTGCCAGCGGACCCAAGCATTGGGGCCTGGCTGGATGTCCACGGCGCCGGCGCCCAGCGTAGCGACCCCAAGGTTGGCAACCCGTCCGACTACCCCAAGGGCAACGGCCCCCAGGGTGACGCCATCCGGATCTACAACTACGTGCGTCTCGTGCGGGACGCGAAATAGACCAGGCTTTCACCCCTTCCACGCAATCGACGGAGACCCTCATGCGCTTCTCACAAACCCATATTCTCTTATCCATCAGCGCGGCCAGCCTCCTCTTCCTGGGCTGCGGGGGCAGCAGCACCTCGACCACCACGACAGCGGCACCCGTGGCCAGCTTCACCGCGCCTGCCGGAACCGTCACGACGGGCCAGCCGGTGTCCTTCACCGACACCTCCACCGGCACGCCCACCACCTGGGCCTGGACCTTCGGCGATGGCGGGACGAGCACGGTCCAGAATCCGACCCATACCTATACGACGGCCCGAACCTTCACTGTGACCCTGACGGCCACCAACGCCGCTGGCAGCGCCACGACGAGCAAGGCCATCACGTTGAGCAGTCCGTCGACTGCAGGCGGTTTCCCCATCGTCGACACCGGCCAGTCCAAGTGCTACGACGCCGCTGCGGAAACCACCGCCCCCGCTGTGGGCGCAGCCTTATACGGCCAGGACGCCCAGTTCTCCGGCAGCCAACCCAGCTACACCAAGAGCAGCGATGGCCTCACCGTGAAAGACAACGTCACTGGTCTGACCTGGCAGCAGAGCCACCATACGGGGCAGGTCTATTGGGCAGAAGCCGAGGCTGTCGCAGCAGCCCTGAACACAGCAAACTACGGGGGCTACAGCGACTGGCGACTGCCAACCATCAAGGAGCTGTACTCCATCTGGAAAGGCAGCACAGGCTGGCCCTTCATCGACGCGAGCCAGTTCACCATCAGCTACGCAAGCGAGGATGAGCTCAGCCATGCCATCTTCTGGAGCAGCAACAAGTATTCGGGACTCCTCGAGAGCACGGAGGACGGGACTGCGTCTGTCGGCGCAGAATTAGCCTTTGGGGTCAATTTCGGCACAGGGCACATCAAGTCCTATTCCATCGCATCGGGGCCGAGGCACCTCATCCGGTGTGTGCGCGGCGCAAGCTACGGGATCAACAGCTTCCTGAACCATGGCGACGGCACCATCACGGATCAGGCCACGGGCTTGATGTGGGCCCAGGCCGACAGCGGCTCAGGCATGGACTGGGCACACGCGCTGGCCTCTGCCCAGACCCAAAATGCTGCCAATTACCTGGGCCACAGCGACTGGCGGCTGCCGAGTTCGAAGGAACTCCAGACCCTGGTGGACTACACGCGGTCACCGGGCGCCAAAGATCCAGTCAATGTGGGGCCTGCCATCGACCCGCTGTTCACCTGCTCGGGGATAACCAACGAAGCTGGCGCCGCCGACTATCCCTGGTACTGGACGAGCACGACGAACCCCGGCGTTCCTGGCGCCACGATCTACGACACCGCGTGGTATGTCGCCTTTGGGCGGGCTGTCGGCAGCGATGGGAAGGATCTTCATGGGGCGGGGGCTGTGCGCTTCGATACGAAGGTGATCGGCACTCCTGGGGGACAAGAACGTTGCTCCAACTATGTGCGTCTCGTGCGGGACTCGAAATGAACCCACGGCAGTCAGGCCTCCTCCTCAGCGCCCTGGTCTGCACCCTGGCTGCTCATGGCCAGACGGCCCCGGCCACCGGTGCGGTGGGGGGCGTCATCCGCGCCAAGAAGGGGGGCCCGGTCAAGGCCGCTAAGGTGACCCTGCGGAGTCCCGCGAGGGGTCTCGAGCAGTCCGTGGTGACCGCAGCGGATGGCTCCTACGAGCTCAGCCTCCTGGCCGAGGGCAGCTATGAGCTCACGGTCACGGCCACTGGGCTGCAGGCGGCCCGAGACGCCAGCTTGCTGATCGCTGGCGGTCAGACCCTCACCCGCAACTTCAGCCTGGATACGGAAGCGCAGGCCGTGGTGGAGGTGGTCTTTGACTCGCTCTCGGAGCCCTTGTCTTTTCAGCAGCTGATCACAGGCAAGGACAACACGGAGCTGCAGAACCTCTCCACGGCCCTGGGCAATGATCCCTTCCGAGCCGTCCAAAACCTGCCGGGCGTCACGGCCAGCGATGACTTCTACGGCCAGTTCGCGGTGCGGGGGGCTGGCCCCAGGCACATCGGCGTGGTCATCGATGGGGTCCTGGTGGATCAGCCCGTGCACGGCTTCACGGATCAGGGGGACCTGGGTTCCGTTTCGATCATCAATGGCAACGCCGTAGACACCATGTCCCTGATGAGCGGGGCCTATGCGGCGAAGTTCGGCGGGCGCACCGGGGCCACCCTGGAGGTGGAGACACGGGACGGCGCTCGGGACAAGACCTATACCCGTGTGGATGCGGACATGCTGAGCCTCTCGGCGACCACCGAGGGCCCGCTGGGGAAGGAGGGGCGAGGCTCCTACTTCGTCTCGGCCCGGCAGAGCTACCTGCAGTACCTCACCTCGAAGCTGAAGGCCAGTGGCGTGTCCATGGGTTACGGCGACCTGGACCTGAAGTTCGTCTATGACCTGGCGGACAACCATCGCCTGAGCTTTACGACATTGCTGGGTTACAGCAAGGCCTCCCGCGACACCGTGCCTCCCGGCTACCAGAGCGAGAGCTACCTGAGTCGGGGCTTTGGCCGGCAGGATCTCTCGACCCTCCGCTGGACCTGGACCCTGAGCCCGGCAACGACCTCCCAGGCCCAGGTCTTTTGGACCCGGGACACCCAGAGCCAGCACAACCCCAGCGATCGCCTGCTGCTGGAGAGCGCCTCCAGCCAGCTTGGGCTGAAGGAGACGGTCACCCATGAGCTGTCGCCCAGGCAGTCGCTGGAAGTGGGCCTCAGCGCCCGAAGGCTGAGCAGCCAGGCCTATGAGACCTCCATCTGGAACTACACCGCCGGCACCCTGGCGCCGGCGCTGCTGCCGGTGGCGGACTTCTCCCAGTCAGCGTCCGAAACTGGGGGCTACCTGCAAGACACCCTGCGGCTCCTGGATGAGCGCCTCAAGGTGCGGCTTGCGGGTCGCTGGGACCACTCTGGCGCCACCGGGGAGACCGTCTTCCAGCCCCGGGTTGATGCCACCTTCAGTGTTCTGCCCAAGACCCAGGTGGCCCTTGCCCTGGGGCAGTACGCCCAGTTCCCGACCCTGGATAACCTCTACGGCAAGTTCGGCACGCCGGGCCTGAAGGCCGAGAAGGCGACCACCAGCGCGGTGTCCCTGGATCATCTCTTCAGCGACCACTGGCGCCTGCACCTGGAGCTCTATCACCGGAATGAACGGAATGTAATCGCTTCGCCTGAGACCCAGTTCCGGCTGCGGGCGAATGGGTCCTATGCCCTCCCCAAGCTCGGGCCAGTCCTCACCAACACGCTGGAGGGCTATTCGCGTGGCCTGGAGCTCATGCTGCAGGGCCGCAGCACCAACGGCCTCTCCGGCTGGGTGTCCTTCAGCCGGAACTTCACCCAGTACCGGCAGCCTGAGACCGGCCAGTCCTTCTGGGGCGACTATGACCAGCGCAACACGCTCACGGCCTACTGCAGCTACCGGCTGAGCGACACCCTCAGCCTCAGTGCCAACGGGCGCTATGGCAGCGGGACGCCCGTCACGGGCTATCTGAGCGCCCTGGACGCCAGCGCGCTGGGGGGCCCGGGCGGCTCGGGACCCAGCAGCGGGGGCGCCTCGGGAAGCTCCACTCTGTTGCCCTATGCCCTGTCAGCGACGCCCAACGGCTCCCGCATTCCTTCCTACCAGCGCATCGACCTGCGGCTGAACAAGGTCTTCAATCGGGACCGCTACAAGCTCACCGTCAAGCTGGAGATCGACAACATCCTGAACCACAACAACTGGCGCTACTACGACTACCAGTACCCCGTCGCAGGTACCGGGACGAATGTCCTGGTGACTCGGAACACGACCATGCCGCGCCTGCCCGTGGTCGGGGTCAGCGTTCAGTTCTGAGCAGACCTCGGTGGGTGTTCCTTTTCTGTTATCCCCTTCATCCCATTCATCCCTGTTTCAAAAGCTTTTTTTGACGGGGATAACTGCGGATGAAGGGGATAAGGCGAGAGCTCTGTTACTGCCTGCCTTGATGACGCTTACTTGGGCTCCAGTGTCTTGTAGACCTCGGGCCGCCGGTCCTGCAGGGCGGGGAAGCGCTGGCGCCAGGCGCGGAGCTGGGTGAGGTCGAGGTCGCCGACGAGGAGGCCCTCGGTGGCACCACCCCGGGCGATGACCTCACCGAAGCAGTCGTGGATGGCGGAGGCCCCGGGGTAGTCCAGGCCAGCGCCATCCCGGCCCACGCGATTGACGCCGCAGAGGGCCGCCTGGTTCTCGATGGCCCGGGCGGCCAGCAGGGTAGACCAGGCCGAGATGCGCCGCACGGGCCAGTTGGCGGGCACGAAGATGACCTCGGCGCCCTGCGCGGCCAGAGCCCGGAAGGGCTCGGGAAAGCGCAGGTCGTAGCAGACCTGCAGGCCGCAGGGGATGCCATCGATGGCGAACAGCGGGCAGTCGTCACCACCGGTGTAGTGCTGGTGCTCCTCGCCGTAGCTGAAGGGATGCAGCTTGCGGTAGACGGTTACCAGCGCCCCGTCCGGCCCCAGGACGAAGGCTGCGTTGCGGGGGTGCGGCGCGTGGGCCTCCACCGCTGAGCCGATGACATACAGGCCGTACTCCCGCGCCAGCGCCCCCAGGGCCTCGGTGGTGGGGCCGGGCAGGGGCTCCGCAAAGGGCTCCGGCGCCATGGTGAAGCCCAGGGTGAACAGCTCCGGAAACACCACCACCCGCGCCCCAGCCTGCGCCGCCTGCTCCACGAAGCCCCGGGCCCGGGCCAGATTGGCCGCCGGGTCCTGCCAGACCGTGTCCTGCTGTACCAGCGCAACGCGAAGAGAGGTGGGCATGGACCCATCCTAGGTTGGGTGAGGCCCCTGGAGAAGAAAATGGAAACGGCCCATGACGCAGATGGCGCAGATCACGAGGCGCACCGGTGCTCATCTGCGAAATCTGCGTCATCTGCGGTTTCAGCAGTGTTTGCCTGGTTCAGCCACGGAACCTTGCTGGGTCCAGGACGCCAGCATTGCCATGGCGGAGATAGGCTTTGGCGGCGAGGGCGCCGACGGCGAGGCCGGTGGTCATGCCGTGGCCACCGAGGCCGGCGGACCAGAAGAGGCGGGGGTTCCAGGGGTCCCAGCCCAGCACGAAGCAGCGGTCCGGGGCGAAGGTGCGGAGGCCGGTCCAGTAGCGGGTGACGGGGCGCTCCAGCAGGTCCGGCGCCAGCTCTCGCAGGCTGGCGGAGAGGCCCTCCAGCACGGCGGAGTCGGTCTCGGGCTGGCGGCCCCGAGGGGGCAGGGGCACGGCCACCTCTTCGCAGGGGCACATGAGCAGGCCGCCGCTCTCCGGGCGCAGGTAGAAGGGCCGGTCCACCCACCAGGCCCAGGGCTCGGCCTGGGGGTGCGGTGCGCCGCTCCACACCAGGCTGCGGCGCAGGGGCGTGAGGGCGAGCTGCGACCCGGCCTGGGCACCCAGCTCCCCGGCCCAGGCGCCCGCAGCGATGGCCACGGTGCGGGCCTGCAGGGGCCCTTGGTCCGTCTCTAGGAGGAAGCCATCGACCGTGGGCTGCAGGGCCGTGACGGCGCAGCCGAAGCGGAGGTCGGCCCCACTCGCACGGGCGCCCTCGGCGCAGGTGCTCAGGAGCCGGGCGATGTCGATGACGCCATCCTCGGGGATGTGCAGGTGCTCGGCGGCCCGCAGGCCGGGGAGGGGGCAGCCGGGGCCAAGCTGGACCGTCACCCCATGGCGGCGGGCTTCGGCCGCGTGGTCCGCCAGGGCGCCCACGGTGGTGCCCAGCAGGAGACCCCCGCAGGGCTCCAGCAGGCCTGCCTCAGCCAGGCGGCGGCGGCCCTCCACCGCCAGGGCCGTGTGCTCGTCCCGCCCCGTGAGGCAGCGAGCGATGGCCGCGTTGTGGCCGCTGGCATAGGTGCCCGGCTGGTCCTCCCGGTCCAGGAGGACGATGCCCCGCTGACCGGACTGGGTCAGGTGCAAGGCGAGGCTCAGCCCGGCCACGCCGCCGCCGATGATCGCCAGTTCCACCGCTTCCGTCATGCTTCCATCCTACGCTAAGCCTCACCGGGACTGCATCTGCGCGGACTCGCTGTGACCCCCATCAAGGATTCCTGTCCCCACAGTGGGGGCGGGCCTATGATGGGTGCTTCGGAGATCCTTCCTTGAAGCCCATCCTGCGAGCCATCCTGGCCTTCGTGCTGCTCCTGGGCGGCGGGGCGGCGGACTGGGCTCCGGGCACGGCGGCGGCGACCCATGCCTGCTGCTGTGGCGAGGCGGTCGGGGTCGAAGACACCTGTCCCTGTCCCAAGCCCGAGGGCAACCGGGGGTCCCAGCGCGGCACCTGTGACGCTCGATCGGGCGCTGTGGTCGCCCTGCAGGCCTCCCGCCGGAGTGAGCAGGCCCAGCGCCGGGTGGAAGCCAGCCCCACACCTGCGGGCTGGGACCGGGCCGCTGTCGGGCCTGACACTGACGCCACGCTGGAGCACACCTCCCGGGGCCGCGACCCGGACCTGGGCCGGCACCTGGCCCTGCTGGACACCTTCCGGATCTGAGGACGGACACGGCGTAGCCCTGCCTGCTCTGCGGAGCGGGCCCGTTCCCCATTTTCACCGGAGTTCTCATGCGCGCCCCGCTGCGCCTGCTCCCGGCCCTGGTGCTCCTGGCACCGGCGTCGGCCCAGGTTCCCTCTCCCGACTACTTTCCTGCTGATCCCATCCTGGCTGATCTCCTCCGGGAGGCTCTGGCCGAGCACCCTGACCTGCGGCGGGCCGATGCGGCGGTGCGCATGGATGAGGAGCGGGTGCCCCAGGCGGGGGTGCTGCCGGATCCGACCCTCTCCCTGGGTCTGCAGAACGACGGCTTCCAGCGCCTGCAGATCGGTCGCATGGAGACCAGCTTCTACAGCGTGGCCTTCACCCAGCCGCTGCCCTGGCCCGGCAAGCGCGCGCTGCGCAAAGAGGTGGCGGCCCTGGCGGTGGATCTCTCGGACGCCACCCGGGTGCGGGTGCAACTGGGCCTGGAGGCCGAGGTGCGCCGTGGCTACGCGGCCCTGCTGCTGGTGCGGGAGCAGCGCCGCCTGCAGGCCCAGCAGGGTGTGTTCCTGGAGCAGGCCGAGGCCCTGGCCCGCACTCGCTACGAAGTGGGGCAGGGCAGCCAGGGCGACCTCCTGCGGGCTCAGCTGGAGCGCACCCGCCTGCAGCAGGCCGTGTGGTCCCTGGAGGCCGAGGAGCAGGCCGCTGTGGCGGTGCTGAACCGCCTGCGCCAGCGGGATCCCGCCGAACCCCTACCCACCACCGCCACCCTGGCAGACCTGCCGGAGCCCGCGACCCTGAGCCCCGAGGCCGTGGAGGCCCGCAGCCCCGAGCTGGCCTCGGTGCGGGCCACCGTGAAGCAGACCGAGCGCCAGCTGGAGCTGGCCAAGCTGGACCGGCGACCGGACTTTGCCATCACAGCTGGCCTCATGCCCCGGGGCGGCTTCGACCCCATGTGGCAGGTGGGCATCAGCATCTCCCTGCCCATCTACGGGCGCAGCAAGCAGCAGCGGGCCGTGGCGGAGCACGAGCACCACCGGCAGGGGCAGGGCTCCGAGCTGGACTCCGTGCGCACCCTGCTGCGCCAGCGCACCGAGGAGCGCACCCTGCAGGTGGGTGCCCTGCGCAGGATCCGCGACCTCTACCGGGAGGGCCTGCTGGTGCAGAGCGAGGCCAGCTTCAAGGCCGCCCTGGCCCAGTACGAGGCCGGCCGGAGCTCCTTCCCCGCCGCGCTGGAAGCCCTTAACGGCTGGGTGGGCGACCAAGCCACCTTCCTGCAGACCCTGGCCCAGCTCCAGGCCCAGCACATCGCCCTGGCGGAGTGCGCCCTGGGACCCACGCCCCCCGTGTCAGGTGGCACCCTCGGTGCCGCCAGCATCGCTGCCGGAGGCGCCGCTGCCACCGCCCCCCGCGCTACCCCCAAGGTCCCGGGCAAGGCCCAGGACAGTGGTCCTGCCTCGATGAAAATGTAGGAGAGCCCCATGGTCCAGCTGTCGTCTTCCCCCGATGCCTCCCCCCGCTCCCGCGCTGCTTTCCGCACCTTCGGCCTGGTGGCCCTGGGCGTGGCCGCGGGTGTGAGTGCGACCCTCCTCCTGCGCCGCCCCGCGCCCGCCGCCGCGGCCCCGGCGGCGAAGAAGCAGATGTACCAGTGCCCCATGCACCTGCAGATCCTGCAGGACCACTTCGGCACCTGTCCCATCTGTGCCATGGACCTGGTGCCCATCGAGGAGATCCAGGGCGGGGCCTCCACCGTGGAAGGCCTGGCGGCCATCACCATCGACCCGGCTCGCCAGCAGCTCATCGGCCTGCGCACCGCCAAGGTGGTGGCTGGCGACGCCGGCGGCGAGGTCCGCGCCGTGGTGCGCCTAGCCCCGGATGAGACCCGCATCCGCAAGATCAATGTGAAGGTGGAGGGCTTCGTCGAGAAGCTCTACGCTGACTTCGTAGGCAAGCCTGTGGCCAAGGGGCAGCCCCTCTTCAGCCTCTACAGCCCCGAGTTCGTGAGCGCTCAGCGGGAGTTCCTGCTGGCCCTGCGCACCCAGAAGGCCCTGAGCGGCGGCGCCCTGAAACAGTCCGGTGGCGACCTGCTGGACTCGGCCCGGCGGCGCCTGCAGCTGTGGGACATCCCCGCGGAGGCCCTGGAGCAGCTGGAGAAGACCGGCGAGGTGCAGAAGACCCTCACCCTGCGCTCCCCCATCAGCGGCGTCATCACCGCCAAGGCCGTGGTGGAGGGCTCGCGGGTCTCGCCGGGAGAGGCGCCTCTGGAGATCACGGACCTGAGCCACCTCTGGGCCCAGGCCGAGGTCACCGAGTCCGAGCTGGGCCGGGTGAAGGTGGGCATGGCCGCCGAGCTGAAGATCAACGGCGTGGACGGCCGCGCCTTCCAGGGGCGGGTGGCCTTTGTGGATGCGGTGCTGGATCCCAAGACCCGCTCGGCCAAGGTGCGCATCGAGGTGGCCAACCCTCGGGCCGAGCTCAAGCCGGAGATGTTCGGGGAGGCGGTGCTCAAGACCGGTACCCGCAAGGGCCTGCTGGCGCCCCTGGATGCGGTGCTGGACAGTGGCACCCGGAAGGTAGTCTTCGTGGCCCTGGGTGATGGCAAGTTCGAGCCCCGGGAGGTGGAGACGGGCCCCGCGGCTGGCGACCTGGTGGAGATCCGCAAGGGCCTCGAGGCCGGTGAGGAAGTCGTCACCGGCGCCTCCTTCCTGGTGGACTCCGAGTCCCGCCTGCGGGCGGCCCTGGCTCAGCTGGGTGCCAAGGCCGACGCGGCGCACAAGCACGAGGCCAAGCCATGATCCAGAAGATCATCCGCTTCTCCGCTGAAAACCGCTTCCTGGTGCTGGCGGTCACGGCCCTCCTGCTGGCCCTCTCCGTGTGGTCCATGCGGCGCATTCCCCTGGATGCCCTGCCGGACCTCAGCGATACCCAGGTGATCGTCTACTCCAAGTG